>ERZ1026880.589-NODE-589-length-18080-cov-5.170985_pt1 | contig 18080 bp, 14 predicted proteins | sample MGYA00380170_ERZ1026880 | MGnify/ENA primary metagenome ERZ1026880 (study PRJEB33269, sample SAMEA4719806) | human gut metagenome | biome: human-associated habitat; feature: organic feature; material: feces | place: Cameroon | collected 2013-10 ...
TCGTCAGCTGGCCCTGATATCCGGACTGAAGACAGAGCAGATCCTTTATTCCGGAAGTGTCCGTCCGGTTCCGGTGACAGAATCCTGTATCTGGAGAGATGTGGAAGTGTTCTGGAACATCGAGGAATATCTTCCGGATATTTATAAGGAACAAAAAGAGGATCTTCTTTTTGAACAGGCGGCATACAAAATCAGCAGAGCCTGCAGAAAATACGGAATACATACCGTGAATGTAAATGAAAAGATTGCCACAGAAGAATTTATCCGTGTGACCGGTGAAAATGATATTGATCTGTCCGTCTGGACCGTCAATGATGAGGAACGGTTCCGGGAGCTTCTGGGACAGGGCGTAAAAAATATAACAACAAGAAATGTGAAGATGGCATGTGAAGTCAGAAGCTGTGAAAAAAGCAGCTGATGACCTGAGAAAAGTCCGGAAACCGGAAAAATCACCGGTTATTTCCGGGCTTTTTTCGATTTGTGAGAACAATACAAAAAACACCTCGCGGGATATTATCAGTGAACGAATCAGAAACATACCAAAAAACTATGTTTATGACGAAAATGAATTGACAAATGTACCTTCCTTTGCTAACATGATGAAGTATGATTGTTAAAAAATCAGGCTAAATAAGGAGGAGAAAGAGTAAAATGAAAAGATTCAAAAAACTTGTATCTGTACTTACTCTGACAGCGATGCTTGCAGCAAGTCTGACAGCCTGTGGCGGAAAAGATCCGGTTGCAGAAGATGACAGTACAGCAGGCACAACCACTGCCGACAGCAGTACAGCTACCACAGAGACTTCTGGTGACAGCACATTTACCTATGCCATCTCCGGGGACCCTACAGAGACTGTCAATGTTATTACAACATCTGACCGTTGGGGATTATCTACTGTAAAGATGATCTACTCCCCACTGTATATGAATAATGCCGATGGAATTAACTGGTTCCTGGCTACAGATTACAGCGTATCCGATGACAATCTGACCTATACATTTAAACTGAGAGATGATGTGAAATGGTCTGACGGTGAACCATTTACCGCAGATGACGTGGTATTCACATACGAAGCCATGGAACAGGAGGATAACCTTGGCTGGGCTTATTCTCAGCTGGTTTACGATCAGGGAACGGTAAAAGTGGAAAAAGTGGATGACTACACCGTATCTTTCACATTCCCGTTCGTAACACCTACGGCTATCGAGATGTTAAGTCAGATTTTCATTATGCCAGAGCACATCTACAAAGATGTCACAGATTTTGAGCATAACGATTACAACATGAACTCCGTAGGAACCGGTCCTTACAAACTGGTAGATTATCAGTCAGGCTCATATCTGAAATTCGAAGCAAACGAGAATTATTATAAGGGCGAACCATCAATCAAAAATGTTGTATTCCAGATTATCGAGAACGCAGACACAGCAATCCTTGCCCTGCAGAATGGTGAAGTAGATGCTTACCAGATGACACCGCAGCAGGTGAAAAAGCTGGATCTGGATGCAAGCAACCTGTCTACTTACTCCTACAGTGAAGGACGTGTTGGCTATCTGGAGATCAACTGCAATCGTGTAACAGATGAAAAAGTCCGTAAAGCACTGCTGTATGCTATGGACAGAAAAGCCATGGATGATGCAGCGTTTGAATCTTCTGAATATTATAGTATTCCGTATACTTTCCTGCCAACAAACAGCCAGTTCTATACAGAAGATGGTGTGGAAAAATACGAGCAGGATGTTGACAAAGCAAAAAGCATGCTGGAAGATGCAGGCGTAAGTGGTCTGAAGCTGAAACTTGGTTATATGTCCAGTGATGCGGTGCAGTCCGCACAGGCTCTGCTGATTCAGGAACAGCTGAAGGAAGTTGGAGTAACCGTAGAACTTGCCGGCGGAGACGGAACAGCCATTGCAAACGCAATGAAGGATCCGGATAACGAGTACGATATGTATCTGGGCGGTTATATCATGGGTATTGACCCGGATACCTTCTCCAGCCTGTTTGAAAATGATGGTGCTTACAACTACATGCACTACAGTGGATACGATACCATCGATCAGCTGTTTGAGGAAGGTCGTTCTGAATTGGATGAGTCTGCAAGAAAGGAAACCTATGCAAAACTGCAGGCAGCTGTTCAGGATACAGGTGCTTTCTATCCGATCATTTCCAACAACAAGATCCTGGTTGTAAATAACAGAATCCAGGGTGTGGAAGATGCAGGACTTGTTCCGGTATATACCTTCGAGGATACTTCCAGTCTGAAAATTGCTGAATAAGTAATCATCAAAGATTAGACACTATTTATAATGAGGGCGGAATTCTTCTGAAACAGGCGAAGAGTTCCGCTTTTTGGGCTTAAGAATGAAAAACAAAAGGAGAAAAAGGTATGGCAAAGTATATTTTCAAACGTATTCTTACTGCGATTCCACTGATCATCGTGATCACAATCCTGTGTTTTTCTCTGATTCATCTGGCACCGTATGATGCAATTGATGCCATGACAACTCCAAAGATGTCTCCGGAGATGGTACAGATGATCCGTGAAAAATACGGCTATGATCAGCCGGTCTATGTGCAGTATATCCGCTGGCTGGAAGGAATCCTGAATGGAAACTTCGGCTATTCTATCGTGACAAAAACGAATATTTTCGATGAGCTGGCGACAAGAATCCCGAACACGATCAAGCTGGTGCTGCCGTCTTATCTGACTGCCTATGTGATCTCAATCGTGCTGGGCCTGGTGGCCGGTTCTCACAAAAACAAATGGCTGGACAAACTGATCGACGGGATCTGTTCCCTGTGGATCGCGATGCCGACTTTCTGGGTAGCGATGCTCTTTATCTATCTGTTCGGCTATAAACTGCGGATCTTTCCGATCCTTGGGATGCATACGGTAGGCGTGAATACTTTGTCTGATTTCCTGCTGCATTTTATCACACCGTATATGGTGCTGACACTGGCATTTATCCCGGACAATGTGCGTTATGTGCGTTCTTCCACAATCACACAGTACTCCGAGGATTATGTTATGGTACAGAAGGCATTTGGCGCTTCCAAAGCAGAGATCATGTTCAAACATGTCTGTAAGAACGTACTGCTTCCGGTTATCACAAAACTGGGTATGGCATTGCCAACGCTGGTAACAGGTGCGGTTATCACGGAAACCGTATTCAGCTGGCCGGGTATCGGACCGTATTTTATCAAGGCAGTGCAGGGTATGGACTATCCGATTGTTATGATCGTTCTGATATTGTCTTCCACCCTGGTGGTCCTGGGAAATCTGCTGTCCGACATTTTATACTGCGTGACAGATCCGCGTATCAGAAAGATGGGGTAATTGTATGGCAATGAATCATTCTCAAAAAAAACGTCTGGAAAATGTCTGGGAGGCATTAAAACACGACAAAATCGCAATATTTTCTATTATCTTCCTTGCACTGATCCTGATATTATCCTTACTGGCTCCGGTACTCCCGCTGGAACCGAATAAAACCGATGTCGCTCATATGTTAGAGGCACCAAGCAGTGCCCATATTTTCGGAACCGATGAAGTGGGTCGTGATTATCTGGCACGTGTTATCTACGGAGGCCGTGTGTCTCTGCTGGTCGGCGTGCTTGCCATGCTGATGAGTGTGACCATCGGTGTCACTGTTGGGATCCTTGCCGGTTATCTCGGTGGTATCATAGATGGTATCCTGATGCGGATCGTTGACATTCTGCAGTCCATTCCGTGGCTGATTCTGGTTACAGTTATCAGTATTTTCTTCAAACAGGGACTGGTGTCCATTATTATCGTGATCGGATTCTTCTCCTGGATGGAAATTGCCCGCCTGGTGCGTGCGGAGGTTATGTCCGTCAAAGAGAGGGAGTACGTCCTCTATGCGGACTTTGCCGGCGTGCCGTTATTTAAAACGGTACTCCGTCATCTGATTCCTTCGGTACTGCCGACGATCATCATCGCAGCGACCACCAGTATCTCCAATGCGATCATGACAGAGTCATCCCTGAGTTTCTTAGGGATAGGTATTCAGGAACCGCTGTCTTCCTGGGGAAAATTACTGCAGAGTGCACAGAGTAACCTGCAGAATGCCGTTTACATGGCGATCATCCCCGGTCTTTTGATCATGCTGACCATCTTTGCGTTCAACAAACTGGGCAATCTGCTTCGAATCTATGTAGATCCCCGTGTCATGGATGCAGGCAAATAGGAGGAGTGGAGATGAAAGAAAACAGAGTATTAACCATAGACAATCTGACCACTACGTTTGAGAGTCACAAACAGAAGATTCAGGCGGTGCGCGGTGTCTCCCTCCATGTGGATGAAGGAGATATTCTGGCTATTGTAGGAGAGTCCGGAAGTGGGAAAAGTGTAACCATGAAGTCGGTCATGGGACTTTTAGGAGAAAATGCAGATGTGCAGGCAGATCATCTGGAACTGCTGCAGAAGGATCTGCTGTCCATGTCTGAAAAAGAAAAACGGAAAATGCGTGGAAAAGATATGGCAATGATCTTCCAGGATCCGATGACTGCCCTGAATCCGCTGAAAAAGATCGGATATCATATGATCGAGGTACTCCGACGTCATCAGAACCTGAGCAAGGCAGAAGCAAGAAAAGTAGCCATCGATATGCTGGGAAAGGTAGGAATCCCGTCGGCAGAAAGCCGGATGGATCAGTATCCCCATGAATTTTCCGGTGGTATGAGACAGCGTGTCATGATCGCAATGGCACTGTGCTGCCAGCCGCGGCTGCTGATCGCCGATGAACCGACAACCGCACTGGATGTAACGATCCAGGCGCAGATCCTGCAGCTTCTCAAACAGTTAAATGAAAATGAGCAGATGAATATTATTCTGATCACCCACGATCTCGGGGTGGTAGCTTCTCTGGCGAAACGGATCGAAGTGATGTACGGGGGTCTGATCATGGAAGAGGGAACCACAGAAGAGATCTTCGAACATCCGACCCATCCGTACACGAGAGCACTGCTTCATGCGATTCCAAAATGTGAGGGCGGATGTCGGGAACGTCTCGAACCGATCCCTGGTATGGCACCGTCTCTGGCGAATCCGCCGGCGGGATGTCCATTTGTGACCCGCTGCCGGTTTGCATGTGAGGAATGTAAGAAAGGGATCCCGTCCATGCGGGCATATTCCGATACCCAGTCCTCCAGATGTATCTTCACAAAAGAAGAACTGGACGAGAAAGAGAAGAAAGAAGAGGAGAAATAATATGGAAACAAAAGAACAATATCTTCTGGAAGCGAAGAATCTGTCCAAGTATTTCCCGGTCAAAAATTTCTTCGGAAAACTGGTACAGGAAGTACGGGCGGTGGACCGTGTGAACCTTTCTATCAAAAAAGGAGAAACCTTCGGTCTGGTGGGAGAGTCCGGCTGTGGAAAGTCCACACTGGGACGTACTCTGATCCGTATGTATGAGCCGACCGATGGAATCTTAACCTACGACGGTCACGACATCACAAAGACAAAAGGTAAAGAACTCCTTGCATATCATAAGAGAATGCAGATTATTTTTCAGGATCCTTATTCTGCGTTGGATCCCCATCAGAATGTAAGAGAAATCATGGCTGAACCGATATCTGTCTTTGAAAAACTTCCGGAAAAAGAGATGGATGAGCGGATCGTAAACCTTCTTGAAAAAGTAGGTATGAAGGCAGACGATATGGAAAAATATGCCTATGAGTTTTCCGGCGGACAGCGTCAGCGTATCGGTATCGCAAGAGCCTTATCTGTGAATCCGGAATTCCTGCTCTGCGATGAGCCGATCTCCGCACTGGACGTATCGATCCAGGCACAGGTTGTCAACGTGCTGGAAGATCTGCAGCAGGAACTGGGACTGACTTACCTGTTTGTGGCACATGATCTGTCCATGGTGCGCCATATCTCCGACAGGATCGGTGTGATGTACCTTGGTAAGATCGTGGAGAGCGGAGAAAGCGATGAAGTGTATGACAATCCATGCCACCCATACACCCGGGCACTGCTGGCCTCCATTCCGATCGCAGATCCCAAGCGGGCACTCAGTCTAGAACACTGCGGCATCGAGGGAGATCTTCCGAGTCCGTTGCATGTTCCGTCCGGCTGCCGTTTCCATACACGCTGTCCTTACGCGACCGATCAGTGCAGACAGCAGGAACCGGAACTGGAAGAGAGAACACCGGGTCATATGGTGGCCTGCTGGAAAAAATAAAAAGAGTGAGGGACAGATAAAAATATGCTTTCAAAAGAACTTTACCGAACCTATGTCCAGATCCTGAAAGATGAACTGGTACCGGCGATGGGATGTACCGAACCAATCGCCATCGCTTACGCGGGAGCCGTAGCCAGAAAGACACTGGGAGTCCTGCCGGATCGGGTGGAGGTTGCGGTCAGCCGAAATATCATTAAAAATGTAAAAAGTGTGGTTGTTCCCCACACCGGGGGCTTACGCGGAATCGAAGCCGCAGCAGTTGCCGGAATCGTGGCAGGAGATGCTGCGAAGGAACTGGAGGTCATCTCCCATGTGGAACAGGAAGACATCGAAGCGATGGGAAACTTCCTGAAGGAAGTTCCGTGCAGTGTCTGTGAGGCATCCTCTGATCTGATCTTTGATATTCAGATTACTTTATATCACGGAGAAGATAGAGCGAGTGTACGGATCACCGATTTCCACACGAATCTGGTGCATGTGTCCAGAAACGGGGAGATCCTTCTGGCAAAAGAGATTACCGGAAAAGAAGAGTCCGCGCTGGCAGACAAATCGACACTTACCATAGAAAATATCTTTGCATTTGCAAAGGAAGTGGACCTTGCAGATGTCCGGGAAGTACTGGAACGTCAGGTTCGTTACAACATGGCGATCGCCGAGGAAGGGCTCTGCGGTAATTACGGAGCCAATATTGGAAAGGTTCTGCTGGCCACTTACGGCGATCAGGATGTCAAGGTGCGCGCCAAAGCCATGGCGGCTGCCGGTTCTGATGCAAGAATGAACGGCTGTGAACTTCCGGTGGTGATCAATTCCGGAAGTGGCAACCAGGGAATCACAGCTTCTGTCCCGATCGTGGTTTTCGCAAAAGAACTGCAGGTATCGGAAGAAACGATGTACCGGGCACTGGTGATCTCGAATCTGGCAACGATCCATATCAAAGAAGGAATCGGCAGACTTTCCGCATACTGCGGTGCAGTGGGAGCCGGATGTGGCTGTAGCGCCGGGATCGCCTATCTGTACGGAGACGGCAAGAAGGAGGGCGAACATGCCATTGTCAACGGTCTTGCCATTGTATCAGGTATGATCTGCGACGGAGCGAAAGCGTCCTGTGCAGCAAAGATCGCGTCCTCCGTAGATGCGGGAATCCTCGGTTACTTTATGTACAAGAACGGACAGCAGTTTATCGGCGGTGACGGTATCGTAAAAAAAGGTGTGGAAAATACGATCCGCTGTGTAGGTAAACTGGCATCCGAGGGTATGCTCGAGACAGACCGGGAGATCGTCCACCTGATGATCCACGGATAATACATACAGAAAAATAAGCTCCTTTTGCATGAAAAGAACGGTTAGTTGCATGAAACCAAAACGCAAAGGGGGCTTTACTTTTTGGACAAAACGTGATAAAAGTATAGAGGAGTAACTATTCGGTAAGAATATCCTGTGAGTTCTTTTGACAGGAACTGTTGAAAGAACTCACAGGATATGCAGACAAAAATTCAGGGCTGTTTTAGAGAAAACAGCCCTTTTTGGGCGTTTTTCAGGAGGTAAAAAACATGACAAAGATTGACATTATTTCAGGATTTTTAGGAGCCGGAAAAACAACACTGATTAAAAAACTGCTCTCTGAAGCTTTAAAAGGCGAGCAGGTAGTGCTGATTGAAAATGAATTTGGAGAGATCGGTATTGACGGAGGATTCTTAAAGGACTCCGGTATCGAGATCCGTGAGATGAACTCCGGATGTATCTGCTGTTCTCTGGTAGGTGATTTCGGAACTTCTCTGAAAGAAGTGATCACAACCTATCATCCGGATCGTATCATCATCGAACCGTCAGGTGTGGGCAAACTGTCTGATGTCATCAAAGCGGTAAAAGGTGTGGATGTGGACTGTGAGATCAGCCTGAACAGCTATACAACCGTAGCGGATGTAAACAAATGCAAAATGTATATGAGAAACTTCGGTGAGTTCTTCGAGAACCAGTTACAGTATGCAAGAACGATTATTCTGAGCCGTACCGATACACCGAAGGCTACCGAAGAGAAAGTAGCCAAAGCAGTCGCTCTGATCCGCGAAGTGAACAAGGATGCAGTGATCATCACTACTCCAATCGAAAAACTGGACGGTGCACAGATTCTGGAAGCTATGGAGCAGGGCAGAGAAGAAGACGAAGATTTCTGCCCGGTATGCGGTGGACACCACGATCATGACCATGACCACGAGCATGAGCATCATCATCACGACCACGACGACGAGTGCGGATGTGACCATGACCACGAACATGAGCATCATCACCATGATCATGATGGCGAGTGCGGATGTGACCATGACCACGAGCATGAACATCATCATCACGACCATGACGATGAGTGCGGATGCGGACATGACCACGATCACGAACATCATCACCATGATGGCGAGTGTGGATGCGGTCACGATCATCACCATCATCATGCAGATGAAGTATTTACAAGCTGGGGCCGTGAGACTGCTAAGAAATATACAAAAGAAGAGATCGAAGCTGCATTAAAGATTCTGTCAGAAGCAGAAGATCTTGGTGTGATTCTTCGTGCCAAAGGTATGGTGGACGGAAAAGACGGACAGTGGATCTACTTTGATATGGTTCCGGAAGAGTATGAGGTACGCACCGGTACTCCACAGATCACAGGTAAGATCTGTGTGATCGGTTCCAAGATGGCAGAAGACAAAATTGCTGAAATTTTTGGAGTGAATGAGTAATGATGAAGAGAGATGTTCCCGTATATTTAATTACAGGATTTTTAGAGAGTGGTAAAACCCAGTTTCTGGATTTTACCATTCATCAGAGTTATTTTCAGATTCCGGATAAAACGCTTCTGATTCTCTGTGAAGAGGGAGAAGAGGAGTACGATGAGGAAAGCCTGAAGAAAATGAATACGGTGATTGAGATCATCGAAGACCCGGAAGACTTTAACGCGGATACCCTGCAGATGTTGAATAAAAAACATCAGCCTGGCAGAGTCCTGGTAGAGTACAATCCGCTGTGGTCTGTAGATAAGTTCTATCAGACCGATATGCCACGTTACTGGGATCTGGCACAGCATATCGTAACCGTGGATGCCAGCACCTTCCAGATCTATATGAACAATATGAAATCTTTATTCATGGAGATGATCCGAAACGCGGACTTGGTAATTTTCAACCGCTGTCAGGATGAACATCCGCTGGCAAACTTCCGCCGCAGCGTCAAAGTTGTCAATTCCAGAGCGGAAGTGGTATTTGAAAATGAAGAGGGCGAGATCGACGATATTTTCCAGGATGAGATGCCGTATGATATGAACGCGGATATCATTGATATCGAAGATATCGATTATGGTATCTGGTATGTGGATATGATGGATAACCTGGACAAATATGTGGATAAGACCGTCCGTTTCAAAGGACAGGTGTTGAAAAGTCGTGAGCTGAACGCAGGATTTTTCGTGCCTGGACGTATGGCGATGACCTGCTGTGCGGATGATACCCAGTTTATCGGCTATATCTGTAAGAATCCGGCAGCCAAGAGACTGCGGATCGGCAGCTGGGTAACGGTAACTGCAAAAGTTAAAGACGAATTTATGGAAGTATACAACGGCAGAGGTCCGGTATTGTACGCAACAGAGATTGAAGCGGCAGAAAAACCGGAGCAGGAGCTGGTATACTTCGGCTGATGAAGGAGTTATCATTATGTATCTGATCGTAGGCCTGGGCAATCCGGGAAAACAGTATGAAAATACCCGCCATAACGTGGGATTTGACGCGGTTGATCTTCTGGTGGATGAGTATCGCGTACCCTCTTCGGGAAAACAACATAAGGCAATGTACGGAAAGGGCGTGATCGCGGGTCAGAAAGTGATCCTGGCGAAACCGCTGACCTACATGAACCTGAGCGGGGAATCAGTGAGAGCCCTGGTAGACTATTATAAGATCGATCCGGAAGAAGAACTGATCGTGATCTATGACGATATCAGTCTGGAACCGGGAAAGATCCGGATACGGAAAAAAGGAAGTGCGGGCGGCCATAACGGCATCAAAAATATTATCGCACAGCTGGGCACCCAGAACTTCCAGAGAGTCAAAGTTGGAGTCGGAGAAAAGCCGAAGGGTTGGGATCTGGCAGATTATGTGCTGGGACACTTTTCCAAAGAAGACCGGGGACTGGTGGATGACGCGCTGAAACGCGTGGCAGGCGCCGTGGAACTGATGGTGCAGGGAGAAGTGGATCAGGCGATGAATCAGTTTAACTAGAAAGGGAAAACGATGGATGCATTCGTACAACCATTATATGAACTGGCCGATTTTGATGCGATCATAAGACAACTGAAGAAACCGGGAATCGTACAGGTTTCCGGATGCCTGGACTCCCAGAAAGCTCATTTTACCAATGGGCTTCTCCGGGAGTTTCCTTTTCGACTGATCGTTGCGGAAAATGATCTGAAAGCCAAGGCATTTTATGAGGATTTTCGTCTGTATGACCCGGAAGTACTGTATTATCCGGCGAGGGATCTGATCTTTTATCAGGCAGATATCCATGGTAATCTTCTTACCAGACAACGGATCCAGGTGCTTCGCGCACTGCTGGAGCGGGAAGAAGTGACGATCGTTACTTCGATCGACAGCTGCCTGGACTGTCTGGTGCCGCTTGCCGTGTGGAAGGAAAAAGTAATAAAGATTCGCAATGACAGCGAGATTGACCTGGATCGGATGAAAAGACATCTGGTGGAACTCGGGTATGAATGGGCGGCGCAGGTAGAGGTTCCGGGACAGTTTTCTATCCGTGGTGGAATCATGGATGTATTTTCTCTGACCGAGGATAATCCGTGGCGTATCGAACTGTGGGGAGATGAGGTGGATTCCATCCGCAGTTTTGATGCGGAAAGCCAGCGCTCGATCGAGAATCTGGAGGAGATTACGATCTATCCGGCGACGGAAGTGGTGCTGAATAAGGAGACGATCCGACAGGGCATCAAAGCCATTGAAAAAGAGGCGCAAAAGAGTCAGAAGAAATTCCGGGACGAGATGAAGACAGAGGAAGGGGCGAGAGTCCGCCAGATCGCCGCTGAATTAAAAGACCAGTTAGAAGAGATGGAGCATATTGCCGGAGCAGAAAGTTTTGTCCGGTATTTTTATAAGAAAACAGAATCGTTATTGGAATATCTGCCGGAGAACACGCTGGTTGTGATTGACGAGCCGAACCGGTTGACGGAACACGCAAAGACGACGGAAGAAGAATTCCGGGAGAGTATGATTCACCGTCTGGAAAAGGGGTATCTTCTGCCCGGACAGATGGAAGTGATCCGGAACCATCAGGAAGTGGTGCACCGTTTTCACCAGATGCATACGCTGTCGCTGTCCACGATGGAGCCGCGGGGAAATGCATGGAATTTTACGATGGAGATGCAGCTGACTGTAAAATCGGTCAACCCGTACAACAACAGTTTTGAGATGCTGGTAAAAGATCTGTTGCGCTGGAAAAAATCCGGTTACCGGATGCTGTTGTTATCCCCTTCGCGAACAAGGGCGGCCAGACTGGCAAAAGATCTGCAGGATCAGGAACTGTCAGCTTTTTACAGTGAGGATCCGAAAGAACTGATCCAGCCGGGACAGATCAAGGTCACCTGGGGACGGGTAAGCCGTGGCTTCGAGTATCCGATGGTCAAATACGTGGTGATCTCGGAGACGGATATTTTCGGCAAAGAAAAGAAGAAAAAACGGAAAAAATCCCAGTACAGCGGAAAGCAGATCCAGAGCTTTTCGGAGCTTTCCGTAGGAGACTTTGTGGTTCATGAAAACCACGGGCTGGGCGTGTACCGCGGCATCGAGAAGATGGAAGTGGACGGCGTGGTAAAAGATTACATCAAGATCGAGTATGCGGGAAAAAGCAACCTGTATATCCTTGCCACCCAGCTGGACGTCCTGCAAAAATACGCCGGTTCCGATGCGGCAAAAGCCCCGAAATTAAATAAACTCGGCGGACAGGAATGGAAGAAGACCAAGACGAAGGTCCGCGGAGCTGTAAAGAATATCGCGAAAGATCTGGTGGCTCTGTATGCAGCCAGACAGCAGGAAGCCGGTTTCCGCTATGGACCGGATACGGTATGGCAGCGGGAATTCGAAGAGATGTTTCCTTTTGAAGAGACAGAAGATCAGCTGCAGGCGATCGAGGCGGCAAAGCAGGATATGGAAAGCCCGAAAATCATGGACCGGCTGATCTGCGGCGATGTGGGCTATGGGAAGACGGAGATTGCGATCCGTGTGGCATTTAAGGCGATCCAGGAGGGAAAACAGGTGGTTTATCTGGTTCCGACCACGATCCTTGCACAGCAGCATTACAATACATTTGTACAGCGGATGAAGGATTTTCCGGTGCGCGTGGACCTTCTGTGCCGGTTCCGTACCGCCAGCCAGCAGAAAAAGACAATCGGAGATCTGAAAAAAGGTCTGGTGGATATTCTGATCGGCACCCATCGGGTGTTGTCCAAAGATGTGCAGTTTAAAGATCTGGGACTGCTGATCATCGATGAGGAACAGCGCTTTGGTGTTACCCACAAAGAAAAGATTAAGCAGATGAAACAGAATATCGATGTCCTGACTCTGACAGCGACGCCGATTCCGCGAACTCTTCACATGAGTCTGATCGGAATCCGGGATATGAGTGTTCTGGAAGAAGCTCCACAGGACCGTACACCGATCCAGACGTATGTGATGGAATATAACGATGAGATGGTACGGGAGGCGATCAGCCGGGAACTGGCACGCGGTGGTCAGGTGTATTATGTATACAATCGTGTCAACAACATTGAAGAGATCACCAATCAGATCCGAAAACTGGTTCCGGAGGCGAGCGTGGCATTTGCCCACGGACAGATGAGCGAGCGTGAACTGGAAAAGATCATGTATGGATTTATTAACGGAGAGATCGATGTTCTGGTCTCCACGACGATCATCGAGACCGGTCTGGATATCTCGAATGCCAATACCATGATCATCCATGATGCGGATCAGATGGGACTTTCTCAGTTGTATCAGCTGAGGGGAAGGGTAGGACGGTCGAATCGGACCGCATACGCGTTTCTGATGTATCGGAGAAATAAGATGTTAAAAGAAATCGCAGAAAAACGCCTCCATGCGATCCGCGAATTCACTGAACTGGGAAGCGGGATCAAGATTGCCATGCGTGATCTGGAACTGCGTGGTGCGGGCAATCTTCTGGGAGCGGAACAGCACGGTCACATGGAAGCGGTAGGATACGATCTCTACTGTAAGATGCTGAATGAAGCCGTACAGGAAGCAAAAGGAATCGAAGTACAGGAAGACTTCGAGACGACGATCGACCTGCAGATCAATGCGTACATTCCGGAAAAATATATTCCGAATGAATACCAGAAGCTGGATATTTACAAACGGATCGCGGCGATCGAGAACCGGGAAGAGTATGAGGATATGATGGAAGAACTGCTGGACCGTTTTGGAGAACCGCCGAAGATGGTGCAGAACCTCCTCGCAGTGGCAAGCCTGAAAGCCATGGCTCACCGGATCTATCTGACCGAAGTCAAGCAGCTTGATGACAGCCTGAAACTTACCATGTATGAGCGGGCGAAGATTGACACAGCGAAGATACCGGAGATACTGAATCAGTATCCGGAAGAACTGCAGTTTAAAGTCGAAACAAATCCGTATTTTCTGTATCGTCCGAGAAACCGAAAGGCAAAGGAAGCAGTGCCGATGCAGGAGAAGGCGACTGAATTACTGACGGTCATGCAGTGTCTGGTATAAGTGCAGGCAAATTCCTGAGAATAGGAAAACAAGAGAAGAGCGCTTGGTTACTGTTTACTGGCAATATCCCGCGAGGCGTTTTTTGTGAGTGAAAGTCACAGAAAACCCGAGACATATCGCGCGAGTTTATGCGGTCAGCATAAATTCTGTGCATCGCGAAGCGTGTTACTGAGAATGTAGTGAACAGTAACGAGCGCTTGTGAAAAAAGATTGAAATAAAAGGAAAAAAGTTGCCCCATAGGAGGAAATAGTCTATAATAAATGCTATTAGTGAATAAATGTACTCCCGGAGTACATAAAAGGGTAACGGAGGAAAACATGAGAAAGTTAAATAAAACCGCAGCATGTGGGATTCTGGCAGCTGCTCTTGCAGCAGGTACACTGTCTGGATGCTCAAAAGCAATTGATGGAACAAAAACCGTAGCAACTGTAGGAGATGAAAAAGTAACATTGGGTCTGGCAAGCTATATGGTAAGAGACCAGCAGGCGCAGACCATGAGTTATTATAATATGCTGATGTCACAGTATGGTGTCAGCGGCTCTGCATCTAATGTGTGGGATCAGAAAGGAGACGACGGGAAAACTGTCGGGGAAAGCTCCAAAGATGGCGTCATGACGACAATTAATCAGTTGTATGTACTGAAAGCACATGCGGCAGATTATGACGTTACGATTACGGATGATGAAGAAAAAGCGATCAAAGAAGCAGCAGCGGAATTTATCAAAGATAACGATGAAAAGATCCTGAAAAAACTGGCAGTATCTGAAGACGATATCGTTACGTATCTGGAACTGGTAACGATCCGCAGCAAGATGCATGATCCGATGACTGCAGATGTAGATACCGAGGTCAGCGCCAATGAAAAAGATCAGACAAGAGTCACTATCGTAAAAGTTTCTACAGAAGGAACAGAAAAAGATGATGACGGTAATACCATTGATCTGACCGATGAAGAAAAAGCGCAGAAAAAAGACCTGGCACAGCAGGTTCTTGATAAAGTAAAAGCATCCGATGACGTGGCAAACGCAGACATGGATGCACTGGCAAAAGAAGTAGATGACAGTTTAAGTGCGACAGCACCGGCATTTACCACGGCAGGAGATACGGATGATACCTTGGATGAAGCAGTGCAGGATGCGGCTCTGGAATTAAAAGACGGAGAGGTTGCTGACAAAGTCATCGAAGGTGATGACGGTTACTATGTGGTACGTCTGGATAAGATGCTGGATGAAGATGCGACAGAAAACAAAGAGAAGACGGTTATTTCAGAAAGAAAATCTGATCTGTATGACAGCACACTGCAAGACTGGGTAAAAGAAGAAAAAATCAAGGTTGATGATAAAGTCTGGGATCAGATCAAAGTTACGGACAGTGTGTCTTTTGAGTATAAGAGCACAGACAGCAGTAAGGGAGACTCTACAGCGACAGATGCAGACAGTACAAAAGACACAGAAGATACATCCGCACAGGATAGCAGTGCATCAGATTCAGCCGCAGAGGACAGTGCTGAATAATATTACAAAGTAAAAAAGCGGAGGATACAGAGGATGAGTGTAGTACAGTGGACGACAGGAATCCAGCATATCGGAATTCCCACATCAGATATCGAAACAACGATCCGATTCTACGAAGGTCTGGGATTTCAGACCATGCACACAAACCAGGTGCCGGCAAACAAAGCCAAAGTTGCATTCTTGCAGCTGGGGAACCTGATGATCGAAACTTATGCCGAGGGCGGCAACGGTCTGGACGGTGCCATCAATCACTTCGCTTTAAACTGCACAGACATTCAGGCTGCTTATACCTGGATCTGTGAGCATGGCTATAAAGTGTTGTCGGATGGAATCGAAGAACTTCCGTTCTGGGAGAACGGAGTTGCCTTCTTTATTATTGAAGGACCGAATAAAGAACGGATTGAGTTCTGTCAGCGGAAATAAAACGGCTGTACCATATGGAAGGTAAACCTGACGGCAGTGGCTGCCACTGCTGAGAGGTAAACTGACGGTCAGTTTTGAACAGCTATGTCAGAAATTGCGAAATTACTGACTGTGGATGGAAGCACAAGATACGGTTCGAATACACAAGAATCCCTCTGCAGATCCGCAGAAAAATGCAAAGTGATGAGACGAGATATCGAAGACAGCTATGGATATACAGAGGAAGGAGAAAAACATGACAAGACAACAGTTTGACGAATTAACAGCAAAAGGGGTAGTGATTCTGGACGGAGCGACCGGTTCCAATCTACGAAAAGCGGGTATGCCGGTAGGCGTATCTTCCGAACAGTGGGTGATCGAAAATCCTTCCGTTTTGCAGGAATTACAGCGTGCTTATGTGGATGCCGGAAGCCAGATCGTATACGCTCCCACATTTGCAGCCAATACGATCAGCCTCAGAAATTTTAATCTTCAGGATAAAGTACAGGAGCTGAATACAAAACTGGTCAAGATCAGTAAGGACGGAATTGGCGGACGTGCGCTGGTTGCCGGTGACCTGACGACTACCGGTCAGCTGATGGAGCCGAGAGGAGTGCTGACATACACGGAACTGTATGAAGCCTATAAAGAACAGCTGAAAGCACTGATCGATGCAGGGGTAGATCTGATTGTTGCAGAGACCATGCTGAGCGTAGATGAGACGGTAGTAGCACTGGATGCGCTTCAGGCAGTCAGCAATATCCCGATGATCTGCACACTGTCTCTGGAAGCAGACGGAAGTGCTATGTACGGAGGCAATGCCGTGGAAGCTGTTCTTACTCTGCAGGAGATGGGAGCAGCAGCTGTCGGCCTGAACTGTTCTGTAGGCCCGGATCAGCTGGAATCTGTTGTAGCCAACATGAAAGAAGTGGCAACCGTGCCGGTCATCGCAAAACCGAATGCCGGAATGCCATTTGTAGATGATAAGGGCGAAGCCCATTATGACATGAATGCAGATGATTTTGCAAAACACACCAAACGCCTGGTAGAGGTAGGCGCCGGAATCGTCGGCGGCTGCTGCGGCACCACACCGGAGTATATCCGGAAGCTGGCGAAGGCGTTGGGAAGATAAAAAATAAAGGTGGGGGAAGTTATGGCGAAAGTCAAGGAATACCGCATTGATCAGGTTGATGAAGTGTGTAATCTTGGGAAAGCTTTATCTTCTCCGGTACGTCTGGAGATACTTCAGCTTTTGTACAGAGACAGCATGATTATCGGAGAAATAGCAAAAAAATTAAACCTTCCGGCCTCCAGTACCGCGTTTCATCTGAAAATACTGGAGCAGGCCGGGCTGATCCGTATGGAAGAACAGCCGGGTACACGCGGGAGTACGAAACTTTGCAATCGTAAACTGGATGTTTTGACCATTTATACAACAAAACGTAATATGGATGTAAAAGAAGTATTTAGTGCTGAGATGCCTATTGGTTCATATAGCAGTTGCGAAGTGAGTCCTACCTGTGGACTTTATGGACCGGATGGCAGTGTGGGAAATGATGACAGGGAATACTCCTTTTATTTACCGGAACGAATCAAAGCCGGTCTCTTATGGACTTCATCCGGATATGTGGAATATAAATTTGCCAATGGTGTTCCGGATGGATGCAATGTGGACCGATTGTCGATTTCCATGGAACTGTGTTCCGAAGCACCGGGATACCGGGAAGACTGGAAATCGGATATTACTGTGTGGATTAATGGAATGGATTGCGGAACGTGGACCTGTCCGGGAGATTTTGGGGCAAGACGTGGAAGACTCATGCCGCCAGACTGGCCGGTAGGAAGTACACAGTACGGTGTGCTGAAAACATGGGAAGTGCGAAAGGACGGAAGTTATCTGAATGGCGAACGTATCAGCGATGTTACGATCGACATGTTGAAAGTAATGGAAAAACCGTATATAAAAGTCAGAATCGGAAATAAAAAAGATGCGGAATATGTCGGAGGGTTTAATCTCTTCGGAAAACATTTTGGAGATTATGATCAGGATATTATTCTGTCAATGGAATACTAGTACATCGTTTTCGAAATAACTGTATCATTCACTTGTCTACAAATCCGATTGCACAGTTCAAAAAGCCTCAGCGTAGCCCGCTACGCCTGCGT
>ERZ1026880.598-NODE-598-length-17879-cov-10.240687_pt1 | contig 17879 bp, 10 predicted proteins | sample MGYA00380170_ERZ1026880 | MGnify/ENA primary metagenome ERZ1026880 (study PRJEB33269, sample SAMEA4719806) | human gut metagenome | biome: human-associated habitat; feature: organic feature; material: feces | place: Cameroon | collected 2013-10 ...
CGGTCGCCCATCATGAGCACGATGCGGTTGCTGATGGCAAGCCCCAGGCCCGTGCCCTGTTGACGGGCGTCCGTGGCGTCTACCTGCTCGAACTTGGCGAAGATTCGCTCGATGTCCTCCTCGGCGATGCCCACGCCCTCATCGGCGACGGCGAAATACACGCTTGTCGTTCGGGTGTCGCTCGTCCGGGCGCCGTTCCCTGCCGCCCGCTCCTCGATGGTCACCGTGATGGTGCTGCCGTCGTCGGAGTACTTCACGGCGTTGCCTACCAGGTTGATGAGCACCTGGTTAAGGCGCAGCGCATCGCCCATGAACCAATCGTGCTGCATCCGCATGTCCACGACCAGCTTCTGGTTGCGCGCGGCAAGCCTTCCGGCGCTTACGGCGTTGAGCTCCTCGACCACATGGCTCATGCTGAAGGGCGCATTGCCGAGCAGCATCTTGTTGTTCTCGATCTTCGTCATATCCAGGATGCCGTTGAGCAGGTCGAGCAGGTACAGTGACGAGGCGTGCACCTTGTTCAGGCAATCGATGCGGCGCTCGTCGCTCTGCTCGGGCTTCAGGCCTATCTCGGTCATGCCGATGATGCCGTTCATGGGCGTGCGGATCTCGTGCGACATGCGCGCGAGGAAGTCGGACTTCGCCTGCGCAGATAGGTCGAGCTCCTCTTGGTTGATGCGGTTTTGGATGATGGTGCCCACCTCGCGCAGGGTGCTTGCGGTCTCGTCGTCGTCGAAGGTCTTGCCCGCATTGCTCAGGAAGAACACGGCCCCCGAGTATTTCCCCGCGTTCGTCATAGTGAACGCGACGCCGCCGCAGTAAGCGCGCACCTCCTCGCACATGGCGAAGATGGGCATCTCGCTCACGGGATGCACCAGGCCCTGCTCGCCGAATCGCTGCAGCGTGTCGACGGCCTCCCGCGAAAGCGGGAACACGGCGCTCTCGTCGATGCCCGGGATGGGGCCGAAGAAGTAGCGCACCGATGCCGTCTGATAGTCTTCTTGGAACGACGTGATGAACAGGTTGGTCACGTCGAGCTTCTCGTTCAGCCGCCGCATAAGCAGATCCATGCCCGCCGCCAGCGAAAGGCGCCGGTCGAGCAGGTTCAGCGTCAGAGCCGGCAAGGTCATGTCCTCGACGTGGCTGAACGAGGATATGGGGTCGAACGGCCTCGGCTCGAACGCGCCGTCCATAGACGGCTCCCAGCATGCGTAAAGCGCGCGATGCCCCATCGATGCCTGAAGCGCCGTTTGCGCCCGGCGAAGCAGCTTGGGGGTGCTTCTGACGCCCTCCGCCGATGCCGCGCCTACGTGGAAGCTCAGCTCCAACACGCCAGGACGCACCAATCGCGTGAACCGGCGCTGCAGCTCGGCAACCTCGACCTTCGCGTCGTCGGCGCATTTGCCGGGAAGCCAGCAGACGAACTGCCCGGCGCCGACGCGCATCAGGATGGCATCGTGGTCGCCCCTGTCGTGGTTGAAGGTGCGCATGACCTTGGCCAGCTCGTTGAGCAGCACGTCTCCGAAGGGGATGCCGTAGTCGCGCACGATGCCCGCGAAACCGTCGATCTCGATGACGGCAAGTTGCCCCGCGGCAGCGCCTGCGCGCGCCGCGGCGATGGCATCCATGCCGGGCTCGAAGCGATATGCCGATGTCACGGGGTCGAGCGCCTGCTTGCGGGCCGCCTCGAGTGCGCGACGTTTCCGTTTGTCGATGTCATGGATGACGCATACCATGCAGTCCTGCCCGTTCGCGGCATCCTCTACGCGCGACGAGCTGATCTCGAGCCATTGCCCCTCGGGCAGGCGCTCAGTCACGACCTCCACCTGGATGCTCGTCTCCTGCATCCGGCTCACGGCCCGCTCGATGGCGTCCACCGCCTCGGGGTTTTCGCTGTCGCGGCGGAACAGGTCCCAGAAGCGTGCGGCATCGTACACGCCATCGTCGAGCGAGTTCGTGATCTCGATGGTGCCTGCAGCGGGGCGATAGGTGAAGAAGGCGTCGTTCGTGCCTTTGACGGCCAGGCGGTAGCGCTCCTTCTCCTCGTTGAGCTTGCGCTGCTTCTCCAGACCGTCCTCGGTGAGGTCGAGGATGACCCGATGGAGTTGGTCGACTTCGGCGACCGAGGTGCGGAACGCGCGCAGCTTCTCCATGCCTCCCTGCACGCTTTCGATCAGTCCGCTGAGCGGTCGGTTGATGGCGCGCGAGACCAGCATCACCAGCACCAGGCATCCGATGGTGGTTAGGCCGATGGTGACGCCCAGGCGGTGGTACAGCGAGTTGCCCGCAGCGAAGATGGAATCCTTGGAGAACAGGCCGACGACCGCCCAGTCCGTGTCGTCGTAGGGCACGATGCCCGAATACAGATTCAGCGGCTCGGCGATCGCGTACACCTGCTGATCGCCCATGCTGACGCCTTCGACCCTCATAAGGCCCGCGTTGCGCGTTCCCTCAAAGGAGAAGACGGGCCCTTCGGCGCTCACCGCGTTGTAGAGCGCGCCGTTTCCCGTGATGATCTGGTACGAGCCGTCGCCGTTTTCCAGCGCGAGGGCGTAGCCGCCGGCTTCGCTGCCGCACAGTTCGGATATGGGGAAGCACAAGTCCGCCAGGTATGCGGTGGACACCTCGATTCCCAGCACACCGTACACGTGCCCATCGAGCATGAGCGGGATCGAGTAGGCGATCATCTGGTAGCTGTCGTTCGGATTGCCCTCGAGCACGAACGGCTGCGACCAATACGCCATGGCCTTCGCCTCGGCGCCGGGGTTTTGCAGGGCGGCCTCGTAGGGCTTGTAGAAGAAGTCGTCGGCGCTGCGCACGCCGTTGCCGGCAAGGTACAGCTTCGGCGCCCAGGTGTTGTCGAGCGCGATGCACGCGTCGCGGGCGATTTCCTTGTCGCCTCGTTCGAGCAGCAGGTCGGAATAGGATTCCGAGGCGCCGGTGGGGTCGGAATCGCGCAGGAACGCCCCGATATGGTTTTGGCCGACGGAAAGGTCGCTTCCGTTTCCCAAGATCAGGTACACGCCGCTGGTGGTGTTGGCCCCGATGATGGAGAGCAGCCGCGGGAAAGTGGCGGCTACGAAGGCTTCCTTTTGGCTATCATCGGCGAGAAACCCCGGCACATCGAGGCTCGACCGGGCAAGCTGGTCGGAAAGGGTGGAGTTGAAGCTGACGGTTTCTCGGGATATGCCCGACCAGCTTTTGACCATGGCGCTTTCCAGGTTCACCTTGCGGTTGTCAACCGCGCGGGCGTCGATGGAGATGGCGTTGTCCTCAAGCGTGCCCTTCACGCCGCTGAACGCGAGCACCGAGATGGGCAAGGCGCCCTGGATCAGGACGATCATGGCAAGCGAGACCATAAGCGCCCGAAGGAAGGATACCTTTCGTTTCCCCTTCGCGGCGTTCTTGCCTGTGCCGGCGCCCGTACCTGCATCTATGTTCTTGCGTTCGTTTCGCACTTCTTGCTACTCCGTGCTCTCGGTTGCGGCTTGAAGCTGCTTGCAGAAGGAGGCGTACCACTGGTCGAACGCGGCATCGCCCACGTACGGCTCAAGCGCCTCGGCGCGCGACTGACCGGCAGCCATAGCCGCCTGAACAGCCGCTTTATCGGCGGTCGCCTTGTCGCTGAGCGAATGGTCGAGCACCTTGCGCGCGGCATAGGCGTTATCGAAGCTCTTGATGGAGTACAGTTCCACGTCATCGAACGAGTCCATGGTCATGGCGATGCAATCGCGGGTCTTGGGGCTTACTGACAGGTTGTTGTCTTGGATCGCGCTATCAAGCTCGTTGACGCTGTTCGCATCGGTTCGCACGGGCAGGTACGAGGCTGCCGTCGCGAAGCGCAGGTTGTTCTGCTTCTCGGTGAACCACTTCAGGAACTCGCATGAGGCGTATTCGTGCTGCTCGTCGGATTTCGCTACCGCCATGCCGGCGCCTTGCTGAGGGGCCACGGCGTTGCCGCCCTCGAAGGTGGGCGGCATGATGATCTGATAGCCGATCTGGTGCGTCCCGTTGTCGTCGACCACCTGGTCGGGGAAGTACGCCGCCGATGCGGTGGAACCCGTGTAGCAGATGATGTCGCCCGTCTTCATGTCGTCGGAGCGGAACTTGCCCTTGGCGTCGAAATAGCCGCTGACGAAGGGGACGTAGTAGTTGTCCCACAGGCGGCGGATCTTGTCCTTGTCGGCGTTGACCGCGGTCTTGCCGTCGTCGCCGGGCGCGAGCAACTCGACGCCCATCTGCCTCATGCCGATGATGAAGTAGTTGGACAGGGAGTCGCGGCCGTAGAAGGCCTTGCCGTCATCGGGGACGTCGGGCGTCAGCCCATCGGTGTACTCGTAGTAGCGCTTCGCGGTGGCGGCGATGCCCTCCTGCGTTGCCAGGTCGTCCACGGTTGCGCCGGTTGCCTGGGCGAAGGGCTCCCAGTCGGTCTCGTCGAGCATGGTCACCTCGGTGGACTTCGCCACCGGCAGCAGGTACAGGGAATCGTCGCCGTCGAAGCGGCCTTCGTCAAGGTAGTCGGGCACGTAGCTGGACAGCTCGTCGAACGTGAAGTAGCCCGTCAGGTCGACGAGCTTACCCTGCTTCTGCACGTTGTAGGCCGTGTCGGCGTAGGAAGAGAACACGTTGGGCATCTCGGCGGCGCCGACTTCGCCTGCCGCCGAATCGGCAACGGCCTGCTCCAGCTCGGCGACCGACCCTTGGGTCTTGCTCTTCACGTAGATGCCCTTCTCCTTGCCCACGGTGGAGTTGAACTCGGACACCAGGCTGTCGAAGGATGCCTGCTGGGCGCCGTTGTAGTAATCCCAGACGGTGATGGTGGTGGGGTTGCTCGGGTCCAGCTTGACGGCGGCCTTCCCGCTATCGCCGGCGCAGCCAGCGGACAGCGTTGCCGCAAGCACGCCGCTAAGGGCGAACGCGGCCAGTGCGGCTTTTCGGGGGCGGATGCGGCCCGCGCGGCGGCTGCGGCGGTTGCCGTCGGCAGCGCCGTCTTCCTGGGTAACGCCTGCTGCGTGGCGGTTGGTGCGCATATGCATACTGGATTCCTCCTAGTGCTCGGCCGGCGTGGTTTCGGCGCTGGTCGAAGGTTCCGTATCGGTTGGGCGAGCTTCCGCGGCCTCGGCGGCCGGGCGGGCGGCGGGATCGCTGCCCGCGTCGTCGCTCGAGCCGTCGCCGCCATCATCGGCGAGGTCGGCGCCTGCGGCGTCGGCCCCGTCGGATTTGTCAGCGGGGTGCCAAACCCCATCATACCCGTTAATGTCGGCGGAGTCGGCGATTCGCCCTGCTTCGCCGGCGGATTTTACGTTCGCGGCGGCATCCGGCTCGCTTGTCGGCGGCGCGACGGGGTCCTTCGTGTCCACGGTCTCGTCGACGACCACCACGGTCGATGCGTCGACCGCAGGCAGCCCCATCATCGCGCGCAGGCGGTTCTCGGGCTCCAACAGGCGCGCGGCCATTTCCTTGCGCACCTGCGCCTCGGTCGGCCACTCGAAGGTGTCCCAATCGATCAGCTCCGTTTCAAGCTGGGCGTACATGCTTTCGTAATCGGCATATCCCGCGAACCGGTACGTCCATGCGTCCAGGTGCGCGCGCTGGACCTGCCCGTCATCGGGCATATGGAGGCGGATTCTTCGCTTCGGTGATGTCGGGGCAGTTGGCGAACGCCTCCTGGTCGACGTACAGGTTCCCTGCGGCGACGTCGACCGAGGTCAGGCCCGTGCATCCGTCGAACGCGCTCATCCCGATCCATACGTACTCGTCAGGTTGGCTGATGGACACGCTTCCCTGGATGCCGGAGTTCTTGAAGGCATTGCGGTCGATGTACTGCAGGGCGCGGTCGTGCTCGGTGCGGGCGGCCTCGATGGCTTCGCTCCTCGGTGATGTCGATGAGCTCGACCAGGTAACGCTCGCCGTCCGGCGTGCAACTGCGCTGATGCTGTCGGGTTCGCGCGCTTCGGCGGCGTGTCGTTTACAATGGGCGGCATATATAGGAAAGCCTGGTTGGAGGGCGGGCGCATGCCCGTGCCGCATCGGACGGATGCCGGCCGCGCGGGGCGGATGCCCGCGGCGCGCCCGATCGCGCCCAAGCAACCGGGGAGAAACCGCTAGAAGCGAAGGAAACCTTATGAGCGATATCGATGTGCGCGCCGAGCTTGCGCATTGGATTGAGAACGTGCAGGACGCCGATCTGGCGGCCGAGCTGGCCGACATGCAGGCGAAGGCCGACGCCGGCGACGACGCCGCGATGACCGACGCCTTCTTCCAGAACCTGTCGTTCGGCACCGCGGGCCTGCGCGGCGTTTTGGGCGCCGGCACGAACCGCATGAACATCTACACGGTGGGCCGCGCCACGCAGGGCTTCGCCGATTACCTGAACGCGAACTTCGACAACCCCTCTGTCGCCATCGCCCGCGACAGCCGCAACAACGGCGAGCTGTTCGTGCGCACCACGGCCGCCATCATGGCCGCCAACGGCGTGACGGCGTATGTGTACCCGCGCATCTCCCCGGTTCCTACGCTTTCGTGGGCCGTGCGCGACCTGGGCTGCTCGGGAGGTATCTGCATGACGGCCAGCCACAACCCTGCGCCGTACAACGGCTACAAGGCCTACGGCCCCGATGGCTGTCAGATCACCAGCCAGGCTGCCGCCGCCATCTCCGCGGCCATTGCCGAAACCGATGCGTTCACCGGCGTAAAGTCCATGGACTTCGATGAGGCCGTGGCATCGGGCAAGGTAAAGTGGATCGAAGACGCCGTGCTCGAGCGCTACTACGACGCGGTGCTGGCGCAGTCGGTGAACAACCTGTCCGACGAGCAGATCGCCGCCGCGCCGCTGAAGCTGGTGTACACGCCGCTCAACGGCACGGGCCTGGTCCCCGTTACCACGGTGCTTGCGCGCGCCGGCGTCTCCGACGTCACCGTGGTGCCCGAGCAGGAGCAGCCCGACGGCAACTTCCCCACGTGCCCCTATCCCAACCCCGAGATTCGCGAGGCCATGCAGAAGGGCATCGATCTGTGCGAGCAGGTGCACCCCGACCTGCTGCTGGCCACCGACCCCGATGCCGACCGCGTGGGCGTGGCCTGCAAGGATGGTGACGACTACACGCTGCTGACCGGCAACGAGATGGGCGTGCTGCTGCTCGATTACGTGTGCCGCATGCGCGCCGAACGCGGCGAGGACCTGACGCGCAAGGTGGCCGTGACCACCATCGTGTCGTCGGCCATGGTCGATGCGCTGGCCGCGGAATACGGCTTCGAGCTGCGTCGTTGCCTGACGGGCTTCAAGTACATCGGCGACATCATCACCGAGCTGGCCAACGCGGGCGAAGCCGACCGCTTCATCTTCGGCTTCGAGGAGAGCTACGGCTACCTGTCCGGCGACCATGTGCGCGACAAGGACGCTGTGAACGCCAGCCTGCTCATCTGCCAGATGGCGCAGGAGTACAAGCTGGCGGGCAAGAACCTGGCGCAGGCTATGCGCGATTTGTACGCTAAGCACGGCTGGTGGCTCAACCGCACCGTGTCGCTGTCCTATCCCGGCGCCGACGGCGCGGCGAAGATGGCCGACCTCATGGCGGGTTTGCGCGCGAACGCTCCGGCCGAGTTGGCCGGCCGCAAGGTCGAGGCCGTGGTCGACTACCAGGGCGGCGTGAACGGTCTGCCTTCCGCCAACGTGGTGGAGTTCGACGTGGAAGGCGGCAACAAGGTCATCGTGCGCCCGAGCGGCACCGAGCCGAAGATCAAGCTGTACGTGTTCGCGAAGGATGCCGGCCGCGAGGCCGCCGATGCGCTGCTGAACGCGCTTGAGGAGGCAGGTCGCAAACTGTTGGCGTAACGCAATTCCGCAAGCGAAACCCTACTCGCGACAAAGGCGGCGACACCAACCCCGGTGCCGCCGCCTTTTTCTGCTGCTGTGGTGCACGCACCCCTCTGGCGGGTCTTGAAGTTGGTGATGTCGGCGAACCGCGCCGCGTTGGGGCCGCTGGCCTCGAACCTGCGCTTGACCAGGCCGTCCGGGGACTCCCGCCTGGAAGCGCGCTTCTCGCCGAAGGGCCGCCTGGCGCACGCGTGACGCCGCGTCAGCCGTGCTCGCGCACGGTGTGGGCACGCGCTTGCGCGACGGCATCGCGGTGCGCATGAGATGATTCCGATACGTGGTGCTCAGGCATAAGCGCTCCTGTAATCTTCAATGAACACGCTGTGTGTTTGACGGCACATGCCTAGCGCATAGCTTCCCTAGTAAATCGTTCGGGATTATAAACAGCGTCTCGGAGCGCTATATGAAGTTACATATGGTTGACAAGTGAGCACCTGCATCAAAACGCAACAACCCAGAAGAATCGACAGCCTATAGCAACAGCATGTTCTTGCACATTAATCCTGCTGCGCCTCGATGGCATCGAGCAGTTCTTGCTTCGAGTGAACGTCAGCCTTTCGATAGATATGCTGCAAGTGCGTAGTGACGGTGCCGCGCGAAATCACCAGTTCCTCTTGAATGCGAACGGCAGAACGGCCTTTCGCGAACAGGATCAGGATCTCCGTTTCACGCGGAGTGAGCCCGCAATCGCGCGCGAGTTTCGCGCAACGCTCCTTGAAGGGGGCGCGCTGCGGCTGCGGCGGCTCGCTAGACGGCAGAGTGCTTTCGGCGCAATCCGCTTCTTCGGCTGAGCCGGCTGCATCAGAAGCAGCGCTTTCTTCCGTTGCTATTTTTTTCCCGCAATAGTTCCAGTGTAATTCTCCAGCCGTTATATGGTGAACGCCGATTTGATGGGGGATACGCACAACCGACTCTTCCGTTTCGCCGGATGAGCATTCGTCTTCTTCCATAGCGTCGCCGATAGACATGACCATGTTCTGCCGATCTACGATATCAACTAGATCGTCGTCCTTCATCACGAACAGGCAGACGGCAAACACCGCAAGCGTACCGCATGCCGTAAGAAAGCTTGCCAGCTGCGGCGTTAACGGAACGGATGAGCCAAGCGGTGTGGCAAACAGCTGACCTGCCGTGCTGCCAAGCGTTAGCATGCCCCAGCCGATGCCGAACGTAGCGGCAGCCGACAATCGGAAGTTGTAGGTAAGATCAGCCAGCAGAATCCACACGAATGCGTTAAACGCGTTGTATCCCACCAGCGTGATAAGCGGGCCAAGCCAATAGAGGCTCTCCAGGTTCGAAAGCGACGGCACGAACGCGATGGATGCGGCAATGGTGAACGTGATGAGCTTATACAGCCTCCGAAATGTATTGTCGCGGCGCAACAGCTCAAACCCAATCAGCAAGACCGCCAACACGATGCTGCTTGTCAGCATAGCGGGGTGATAGAAGTCAAACGAGGATATGCCCGTAAGCGACATGAACACCTGGCGCGCCACGCCATCGGCCAGGCCAATGCCTAATGCGCACACGCCCACGCGCACGATCAGTCGCGGCGTGGGCATGATCAGACGTGAACTGCGATTCATCCAAACCAGCGCAGGACATGCGCGAAAACGGCGGCTTTCGCGCATTATGATGCAACCCGAAGCCAGTGGCAAAACCGAAGTCACGGCAAACTGAACAGCAAAGGGGGCAAACGACACCGCAGCAAACACCACGGCAGCAATAAGCACCGCAACCGGGATTTCAAGCCCTACATCTGCCGGCGGACGATTACGGTGAATTTCACCATAGCCCAAATGGATAAACCCCGATCCAGTCCCTGTTGCAAGACCGCCAATCATTAGCAGGGCAAGCGGAGGGTCGGGCAAGGTGCACGCGCCAACTGCGCACACCGTCCCTAAAACCGTGATCGCAATAGAGACGATCTGGCCAACCGAGCGCGTCAATACCCATTCAACACCATGCGGTGCAATGCCGCCAGCGAACAACGTAATGGTCAGCATTGTCGATGAGCACAAATAAACTACGACGCAATCTGAGCTTGATGCGCCCGAAAGCACCCCAACGCCCATGCCCAAAAACATCAGGTAGACCCAAGCGCGAATGAAGCCAAAACCCCACACACAGCTATTGAAAAATGTTCGAAAATCATGTTTTTCGCGAACGGGCAGCTCCTCTTCGGAAGCCGCCTCAGCCACAGCATCCCTCATGCGTACCCCCCACGCTCCGCTTTCTTCCCCGCATCAATTGTACCATCGACTCGTTGAGGTGATGGCATGATGCTCATCGAGCATCAAATAGCTTTGACCTGGCGTTTCGTCGATATCATGCAAAACGTATTACAGCCCCAAACACGCTTGCCGAATCCGATTTCCCATGTAATGCATGATGTATGCGCATGTGTGATTGCGCATACTCGAAGCGTCGGGTTGAGGGAATCCGGCGCCGGAGGGGGGTTGTCGCCAAGGGGGCGCAACAAGTCGAAGCAACGGCCTTGCATCAGGCTTCGCAAGACGGATCGCAAGCCCACTCTTCTTCGGAAAGCAGACGAACAAGGAGGAGGATTCATGGGGAAGCTGACGATGACACGTCGCGCGTTCGCGAAGCTGTCGGCCGCAACCGCCGCCGTAGCGACCGTCGGCGCCGCAAGCTACGGGACCGCGCTCGCTGAGAACAAGGTTTCGCAGGTCGAGGCGTCCGAGATCAAGCGCATCCGTTCCTGCTGCCGTGGCTGCGGCAAGATGGAATGCGGCGTGTGGGTGACGGTCCAAAACGGCCGCGTCATCAAAACGGAAGGCGACCAGTCGTCTTCGCAGTCTTCGGGCAACCACTGCTCGAAGGGCCAGGCGTCGCTGCAGGCATGTTACCACCCGCAGCGCATCTACCACCCGATGAAGCGCACGAACCCCAAGGGCGAGGAACCGGGCTGGGTGCGCATCAGCTGGGACGAGGCCATGGAGTCCATCGGCAAAGGCTTCAACGACGTCATCAAAAAGTATGGCGGGCAGGCATGCTTTGGCATGTGCGGCACGTCGCGCCAGTGGGTCTACGGCCCCTACGCGTTCTACAAGTGGCTGTTCGACAGCCCCAACAGCCGCGTGGCGTCTTCTATCTGCAAAGGCCCGCGCCGCTTGATGGGCTGGCTGAGCTCGGTTGACGGTGCGCCGTGGTTTGCGTTGCGTGACGGGCCACGCGTGTACGTGCAGTGGGGTACCGCGCCTGAAAACTCGAACTACGACGACTCGTGCCGCAACATCGTTGACAAAATGGTCGAAGCCGACGTGCACATCTGCATCGACCCGCGCCTATCCGGTTCGGGCAAGGAAGCCGACTACTGGCTGAACCTTGAACCCGGCACCGACTGCGCGTTGGCGCTGTGCTGGCAGCACATCATCATCGAGCATGACCTGGTGGACTGGGAGTTCATCAAGCGCTGGACGAACAGCCCCATCCTGGTGGTCGACGACATGGAACCCACAGGCGGGCGCTATCACACGCTGTCCACAAACGTGCAGGTGATGCCCGACCTTACCGGTGAAAAGCTGAAGACGCGCTTGCTGAAGGAATCCGACCTGAAGGAAGGCGGCTCGTGCCGCAGGTTCATGGCCTGGAATAAGAACGCCAATGACGGCCAGGGTGGCCTGGTGTACTGGGACACCGACGAAACGCAGTGGGAAGGCTGCCACCACACTGCGCCCACGCGAGACCAGATGGACGTCATGTATGAGGGCACGTCGCAGGAAGGCTATCTGCCTCCGTTGTCCTACAACGAGCTGGTAGACGCCGGAATCGACTTCGACATGACCGGCAGCCACCAGGTCACGCTTGCTGACGGTAGCGTGCATACCGTGCGCCCGGTGTGGTCATATCTGGTGGAATCCGTGAAAGACTGCACCACCGATTGGTGCTCGAAGATCACCAAGCTCGATCAGAAGCTCATCGAGGATGCTTGCCTGGCGTGGGCGACGCGCCCCGAAGGCCAAAAGTACGGCAACGGCGGCATTCACCTGAACCTGTCACCCGACCAGGAAGGAGCCTGCTCGCAAACCGTGCGCGCCGTGCTCAATCTCAGCTACACCACGGGTAACTTCGACGGCCCCGCCGGCAACCGCGGCCTTTCGCGCACGCCGGTTGACGAGCAGTCCACCGCCGCGCCCGGCACGAATATGCCGCAGGCCGTCAAGCACGTGCTATCCGGCCTAGGTTCGCTGCCGCCCATGTACGAGGGCACCGTGCCGAAGTACGAAATGACCAACTTGCCCGACCAGTACGACGTGTACTCCAACATGGTTGGCGCAGACAAATATCCGATCACGGCGCTATACAACGAATGGTGCGATGTTACCAGCATGTACGAGGCCATCCTCACTGGCGACCCGTATCCCATCCGTGCAGGCATCAACGAGGCTGGCTCGTTCATGAACGAGGGCAACGCGAACCTGGCGTGGGACGCCTTGCAGTCGCTTGACATGTGGGTCGACCTCAACATGTTCCACCACCCTTCCACCGAGATGGCCGACATCGTTCTTCCCGTGGCCCACTGGCTCGAAATCAACAACATCCGCGTTTCGCAGGGCGCTTCCGGTGGCATCGGCATGACCTGCCGTGCCGTCGAGCCTCCGGCTGACGTGAAGTTCGACTACGACGTGAACCGCCTGATCTTCGAGTCCTTCGAAAAGCAGGGCAACCCCAACGGCACGTGGACGAACATCAAGGGCGACGCGCCCGGCGCCTACGACTCCGACGAGCGCATGGAAGATTGGTTCCGCGCGCACAACGAGATCGACGGCTTCGACACGCGTTATCCCGGCTGCAAGTGGCAGCACATGCAGGACTACGTGGACGATTTCCAAGAGCACGGCTGGTTCAACGCCAAGGTGCTCGAGCCGAACCGCTGGGGTACGTACCGTCGCTTCGAAACCGGCTGGATGCGCATGGGCAAAGACGCCTGCACCGCAACACCCTGGTCGAAGAACGAGGACGGCACGCCCGACAACAAGAACTTCGGCTGCCCCACGCCTTCGGGTTTGGTGGAAATCTGGTCCATCATGTTCGAGACGTACTGCCTGGACAAGGCCAACGAGTTCCAGCCTGGCAAGTTCGATGTCATGAAGGAAATCATGCCCAACTACGAGCCGTGCGTAAGCGCTCCGGGCGGCGCATGGGAGACCGAGCAGTCCAAGCAGGATTACCCCATTATCCTGACCACGGGCCGACGCATCCCAGTGTACTTCCACTCTGAGCATCGCCAGCTGCCGTGGTGTCGCGAGCTGTGGCCCGTGCCGCGCCTGGAGCTCAACCCCGCCGATGCTGAAAAGCTTGGCCTCAAGCAAGGTGACTGGGCATGGATCGAGGTTGAACCGCATTCCGACCTGGGTAAGCAATACTGTACGAGAATTCGTCAGTGCGTCGATTTGTACGAGGGCATCGCCGAGGGTTGGGCAAATGCCGAGCACGCCTGGTGGTTTCCCGAGCTGCCTGCCCCCACGCACGGCTTTAAGCTCTCCAACGCCGAGTGCTTGTGGGATCCCATGGCTGCCGACAAGTTCATCAGCTCCACGCACATGCGCGGCGTGCGCTGCAAGATTTACAAGGCAACGCCGGAAAACTGCCCCGACGGCAAGGTGATCCCTTGCGCTACCGAAGATGGCACGGAGATCATCCACGATTCCTCGGACGCGCGTCTGAAGGAGTGGTTGCCCGACTACGAAATCAGGAAGGAGGCATAAACCATGACGCAATACGCCATTCTCACCGACCTCAATCGCTGCGTCGGCTGCATGTCTTGCATGGTTTCGTGCAAGGTTATCAACGGCGTGCCCATCGGATCGTACTGGAACAAGATGCTGCGCATCGGCCCTTACAAGCGCAAGGACTATAAAACGTCCAATGATGTGGACATGTACTACCTGTGCGTGCAGTGCCAGCATTGCGAAAATCCGAAATGCGTTGAGGTATGCCCCACCGGTGCGAGCCACAAGATGCCCGATGGTACCGTGCAAATCGACAAGGCGAAGTGCATTGGCTGCCAGTTCTGCGCCATGGCCTGCCCGTATAACGTCCGTTACCTCAACGAGGAAGAGCGCGTGGTAGAAAAATGCACGCTGTGCGAGCAGCTTACCTCGCAAGGCGGCTTGCCCCAGTGCGTTGCGCAATGCGGCGGCCGCGCCCGCTTCTTCGGCGATTTGGACAAGGGTATCGACAGTTTCGAGGCCCCGCGCAACGCCTATAAGGCTGACCGCGAGAACAACGACTTCCAATATAACCAGCTGTTCGAAGGCAACCGCATCACGTTCGGCGAACTCGGTCAGCCTTACGACAAGCAAACCGAGGTGCATCACTTGCCGAACGCCGGAAACGACCCCTGCTTCGTGTACGTGTTGCGTGACCGCGAGTGGAAGGGAGATGAGTAATGGAACCCCAATGGCCTTTGATTATCTTCACCACGCTCGTGTCGTGGTGCGCGGGAACCTTCGCCACCCAAGCGTATTTGGGAATGAAGGGAACGGGCAAGAAAGCCCAGATGCCGTGCTGGATCGTGTCTGCGGTTTTGCTGATAGTCGGTGGCGTCGCCGTGTTCTTCCACCTGCAGCATTGGGAGCGTATCTTTAACGGCTTCGGCCACATCACGTCCGGTATCACGCAGGAGCTGATTGCCATCATCGTGCTCGCCATCGTAGCCGTGATATACCTGGCCATGCTGCGCAAGAATGACAACACCGTGCCGAAATGGATCGCCGTTCTGGCTATCGTCATGAGTGCCGTGCTCGTGATGGTGATGGGGCACTCCTACATGATGGAAGCGCGTCCGGCATGGAGCAACATCCTGTGGATCGTGTCGCTTCTGGGAGCGGCCTGCATCCTCGGACCGGCAACGGTTGCCGTGGTGTGCCAGTCCGTTGGCGAGGATGCCGCAGAGCTGGGCATGCCGGCATTCGTTGGTTCCATCGTGAATGCGGTTGCTTCCCTTGCGGCCGCTGTGAGCATCAACCTCACGCACGTGGTCGAGGTTGGTAACTACTACGACCTGACGCATCCGATGAAAGACATTATGGCATCTGGCCTGAACATCTTCGGTGGCGAAAGCCTGCTGCCGACGCTGGCCATGATCGTCCTGGGGTGCGCCGCCCCGATTGCCTGCGTGTTCATGGGCAAGAAGACGGGCAACTGGAAGGTATATGGCTCGGCGGCAATCGTGTGCGCTGTCATCGGAGCCATGTGCCTGCGCGTGGTGTTCTACCTGGCAGGTGCCTCCGTGTTCGGCATCTATTAAAGAGGCGGAGTGGGTGACATTGCTTCGCAGATAATGCCACTCGCAAAACAAATTGCCGTGACGGGCGCGAAACCCATCACGGCAGCACAGGGGGCAATCGAAACGATTGCCCCCATGAAAGGCCTCTGCAGAGGCTGGATTCGTTTCCCCCACCCCCCCCTTGCAACGCGAATCCAGCCCCCGTAGGGGCCTTTTCGCGCTGCAGCGCCGCCGTTTGCCGCATTGGCCCTGCACCTTTGGTGGCAACCATTTAGGGTTGGACAAGGAATCGGGCATGCGTTCCACCATGCGAAGCACGTATCAGATTCTCGGCCCCGACCCGCGGTTCGGTTAACCAGAAGCGACATGCAGCAGGGGCTCATTTAATGTTCTGCTCATATCGTCTTTGTCCGCAAGCAAAGCCGCTGCGAGGTTTGCAGCGTCTGCACCAGGTTCGTAAGCGAAATATCGCTCATGTATGTGATTTGTTGCGTGTCTGTAAGGCAAACCGCGATGTCGATCTGCGTTTCCCCAGTTCAGGAGCTTTCAGCTTTTTCTTGGTACTGCGGCAGTTCGCGTTAAATCACATACATGGGCGGTTTTTGGGATTAGTGGTGCCTTTGCGATGGGTTTGGCGCGTAAGATAGCGGCAGCAGCAAGAACTTGATAGGGGGCGGAAAATGGCCTCGAAGAAGAATCGCTCTTCTTGGGCGAAGGAGAAAGCGCAGTTCAACGCACAGCTGGGCGGTTTCGATGCGCTCGACGACGTGTTCGCGCGGGAAGATTCGCGCCATGCTCACCTTGCGGAGGAGCGCGACAGCGCCCAGCGATATAAGGCGTGCGAATCGAAGAATCGTTACGCCACGCTGGCAGAGGCGCAGGAAAACCTTGCCTGGTGCCAGAAGCAGGGCAAACGCGGCCTGCAGATCTACGAGTGCCCCTATTGCGGCGGCTGGCATCTGACCTCGCATCCCTGGGAGGACGCCCGTTAGCGGTTTCCCTATTCCGGACAGTTAGTGCTACGTCCCCAAAGCGTCCGGCCCAAAGTGTCTGAGGCGTCGGGTGGTTGTTATCGGGCGGTGGTGAGGCGGGCTTGGTAGCCGCAGAGGGTTTCCGCGTAGCAGCCCGCATCGCCGAGCGCCGCCTCGAGCGTGCGCCTGGCCAGGCTGTAGTCGTTGTTGTTCTGCGACACGTGCATGGCCACCACCGTTTGCGGCAGGCGCTGGCCCGCGGTGCGCGATTCGGTCACCAGCGTGCCGAGCTCGGCGGCCGCCTGGCCGTTGGAAAGGTGCCCGCTGTTCGACGCGATGCGCTGCTTGATGACGTACGGGTACGGCCCGGCGGCCAGCATCTTCGGGTCGTGGTTGCTCTCCAGCGCCAGGATGCGCACGTCGCGCAGCGCCGCGTGTGCCTGCGCCGTGACGATGCCGGAGTCCGTCAGGTAGCCGATTGCATCGCCGTCGGCGGCGTCCTCGATACGGAAGCCGAATGAGGCGGCGGCATCATGGCTGGTGGCGAAGGGAACGATGCGCATGCCCGCGGCCTCGATGGCGCCGGGGCCTGCCGCCAGCTCGCGGACGTCGAACGCCTCGGCTACCTTCGCCAGCGCGCTGCTGTTCGCCGTGCACGCGCCCGCCGCGAACACCGGCGGCACGCTACCCGTCTTCGCCAGCCCGCGCAGCACCACGCCGAGACCCTTCACATGGTCGCTGTGCTCGTGCGTCACGAACATGGCCCGGATGCGGCCGGGGTCGAAGCCGGCCTCGTCGCAGCGGTTGAGGAAGTCGCGCTTGCAGATGCCGCAGTCGATGAGCACGCCGGCGCCGGTTGCGGTGTTCTCGATCACCGCGGCGTTCCCCGAGCTTCCGCTGGCCAATACGTGCAATGCGAGCATGTGCGTCCTCCGTGATCTGCTATCCAATCAAACGTTCCCCATACTAACAGCATCCCATGTGCGGCATGGCAGCATCTGATTGAAAACATGCGAAGGCCCCGCAGCTTGCAGAGCCGCGGGGCCTTCGCCCCTCTATGCTCCTCCCATGCACGTCCTCGCGCGGCCGCTTGAGGACACGGGAGGGAAGGCCGGCTCGAAGCATTGCAGCTGCCCGTCGTGCATCGCGGCAGCGTGAACAGGGGATGGGGTGCGTTCGGAACCGATCACCGCGCTTTCGACAGTGTATCGCGAACACACCTCCGTCCCCTGTTCACGCCTCGCAAACAAGTCGCGCCCGGATGTCCGGGCGCGACTTGAAAAACTATGCAAACGGCGAAGCGCTTGTGCGGCGCTGCGGCGTTATCCCACTTTCGCGTCCTTGCCGGCGGTGCGGGCCAGGATGTTGGCGTAGATGGCGCCGGAGATGTTGTGCCACACGCTGAACACGGCGCCGGGCACGGCGGCCAGCGGCATGGCTGCGAAGTGCATGGTGGCAAGCGAGGTTGCCAGGCCGGAGTTCTGCATGCCCACCTCGATGGAGAGCGTGCGCATCTGCGCCTTCGACAGGCCGAGCGCGCGGCCCACGAAATAGCCCAGCGCGTAACCGCAGACGTTGTGCAGCATGACCACCACGATGATCAGCGCGCCGACGGTCGCCAGCTTGGCGGCGTTGGCGGAAACCACGGCCATGATGATCAACGAGATGGCGATGACGGAGACGAGCGGCAGCACCTTGGAGCAGGCTTGGGCCACCTTGGACGCCACGGCGTTGATGACGAAGCCCAGCGCGATGGGCACGAGCACCACCTGCACGA
>ERZ1026880.601-NODE-601-length-17853-cov-8.674683_pt1 | contig 17853 bp, 19 predicted proteins | sample MGYA00380170_ERZ1026880 | MGnify/ENA primary metagenome ERZ1026880 (study PRJEB33269, sample SAMEA4719806) | human gut metagenome | biome: human-associated habitat; feature: organic feature; material: feces | place: Cameroon | collected 2013-10 ...
TTCTGCGTTGAACCATTTTACAGTTCCCTTGTTCATGATGTTACCTCCATAAAAAATAAAAAGTTAAAAGCCCATCTGACGACAAAAATCACCAGATTTTACAGACTATATTAATAATATATAATCTCTAAAAACTAGTGATTTTACATTAAGAATCTATCGGTCTATGCCATGAATTATATATCCCGTGGATAAAATTGTCAAGGTTATTTAAAAAAGACTTTATTAAATCAAATATTTCGTGTATGATGTTATTGATAATGTAATTGTGCAGAGAGAAATAATTACCAAAAATTTTAGCAGGAGGCCGTTATGATTAACAAACTTATTGAGAAAATCCGTAAAACAAATGCACCGATCGTTGTAGGACTGGATCCTATGCTGAACTATATTCCGAAGCATATCCAGAAAAAGGCATTTGCGGAGTTTGGAGAGACACTGGAAGGTGCAGCAGAGGCAATCTGGCAGTTCAACAAGGGCATCGTTGATGCAACTTATGATCTGATCCCGGCAGTGAAACCACAGATCGCCATGTATGAACAGTTTGGGATTCCAGGACTTCAGGCATACAAAAAGACCATAGATTACTGTAAATCCAAAGACCTTGTAGTAATGGGCGATATCAAGAGAGGCGATATCGGTTCTACATCAGCAGCATATGCAGTCGGACATCTTGGACATGTTCAGGTGGGTTCCAAGAAGTATGCCGCATTTGATGAGGATTTTGCAACAGTCAATCCATATTTTGGAATTGATGGTGTAAAACCTTTCATTGATGTCTGCAAGGAAGAAAATAAAGGACTTTTTATCCTTGTAAAAACATCCAATCCTTCCAGTGGTGAATTCCAGGATCGTATGATCGAGGGCAGACCGCTTTATGAGTGGGTAGGCGAGAAGGTTGCACAGTGGGGCGAAGATCACATGGGCAAGGAATACAGCTATATTGGAGCAGTTGTCGGAGCTACTTATCCGGAAATGGGCAAAGTTCTTCGTGAACTGATGCCGAAAACCTTTATCCTGGTACCGGGATATGGTGCACAGGGTGGTAAAGGTGCAGATCTTGTTCATTTCTTCAATGAAGACGGACTTGGTGCAATCGTAAACTCTTCCAGAGGTATTATTGCAGCATACAAGCAGGAAGCATATGCATCATTCGGTGAACTGAACTATGCGGATGCATCACGTAAAGCAGTAGAAGCAATGATCGAGGATATCAGCGGTGCACTTAATAACCGCTAAGATGATTTTGGAGGGAAACAGATGAGCACAAAGACAAAAGAAAGTCTCAGGATCGTGAGCCAGGAGGAGATTGGTAAGGGAATCTTCAGTATGTGGCTTCAGGCTGATCGTATGGCAGAAGCTGCCAGACCGGGACAGTTTTTATCTTTATATACAAGAAACGGAAGCAAACTGCTTCCGCGTCCGATCAGCATCTGTGAGATAGACAGAGAAAATGGAAGAATCCGCCTTGTATATCGAGTTACAGGCAAAAATACAGGAACAGAAGAATTTTCCAGACTTCATCCGGGAATTACCGTTGAGGCAATGGGACCTCTTGGAAATGGTTTCCCGCTTGAAGAAGCCGAAGGAAAGAAGGTATTTCTGATCGGTGGCGGAATTGGTATTCCGCCGATGCTTCAGACTGCCAAAGAGCTTAAGGCAGAGAAAACAGCGGTTCTCGGATACAGAGATGAGCTTTTCCTGAATGAAGAATTTGCAGAGTATGCAGATGTTTATGTTGCAACAGAAGATGGAAGTGCAGGAACGAAGGGAAATGTTCTGAATGCGATCAAAGAGAAATCACTGGAGGCAGATGTGATTTTTGCCTGCGGTCCGACCCCGATGCTCCGTGCACTTAAGGAATATGCGGCAGAAAAAAATATTACCTGCTGGATTTCTATGGAGGAGCGTATGGCGTGCGGCGTTGGTGCCTGTCTTGCCTGCGTCTGCAAATCAAAAGAAATCGATGCACACTCCCAGGTGCACAATAAACGTGTCTGCAAAGACGGACCGGTATTCTTGAGTACGGAGGTAGAGTTATGATAAAAACAGGTGTGACTCTTGCCGGAGTTGAATTAAAAAATCCTGTTATGACAGCTTCCGGAACTTTTGGCTCCGGAGCAGAGTACAGTGAATTTGTAGATCTGAATCGTCTCGGTGCAGTGGTAACTAAGGGCGTGGCCAATGTGCCATGGCCGGGAAATCCGACACCGCGTGTGACAGAGACCGCGAGCGGTATGCTCAATGCAATCGGACTTCAGAATCCGGGGATTGATCTCTTTTGCAAGAGAGATATTCCGTTCCTGAAACAATATGATACCAAAATCGTTGTTAATGTCTGCGGAAAGAGTACAGAGGATTACTGTGAGGTTGTAGAGCGGCTGGCAGATGAGCCGGTAGATCTTCTTGAAATTAATGTTTCCTGTCCGAATGTGAAGGAAGGCGGAATTGCCTTTGGACAGAATCCTAAGGCACTGGAAGCAATCACAAAAGAAGTTAAGAAATATGCAAAACAGCCGATTATCATGAAACTCAGTCCGAATGTAACAGATATTACAGAGATGGCGAGAGCAGCAGAGGCTGGCGGAGCAGATATTCTGTCCCTGATCAATACTCTGACAGGAATGAAGATTGATATTTACAGAAGAGCGTTTGCTCTGGCAAATAAGACCGGAGGAATGTCAGGACCGGCAGTGAAGCCGGTGGCAGTCCGCATGGTTTATCAGGTTGCACAGGCAGTTTCCCTTCCAATCATTGGAATGGGAGGAATCGCAACTGCAGAGGATGCACTGGAATTTATCATGGCAGGTGCGACAGCAGTATCTGTAGGAACAGCGAATTTCTTTAATCCGTATGCAACCGTGGAGATTGCAGAGGAAATTGAGAACTTTATGAGAGAACAGCATGTGGAAGATATCCATGAGCTGATCGGAGCAGTAAAATAAAAGCATGAAATGTTAGAACCACAAAATGGCAGGAAAGAGCAGAGTGCTTTTTCCTGCTTTTTGTGAAAGGGGAGTAAAATGGAAAAAAATCGAACAAATGATATGACAGTTGGCAGTCCTGTAAAACTGATCATACAATTTATGATTCCGATGTTTCTGGGAAATATTTTTCAGCAGTTTTATAACATTGTGGATTCTATTGTTGCGGGACAGTTTATTGGTGTGGATGCACTTGCTGCAATTGGAAGTACAGGATCGCTGATGTTTTTTGTGACAGGATGGCTAAATGGATTAAGCAGTGGATTTGCGATTATCGTGGCACAGATGTTTGGTGCGAAAAGATACGATGATATGAGACATTTTGTGGCAATGTCCATCTATCTGATGTTTGGATTTGCAACGGCAATGACGGCTGGATTTCTGGTATTCAATGTCCCGATCCTGAGATTGATGAATTCTCCGGCAGATCTTATGGGGGATGTGGCCGGCTATATGGGGATTATTTATGCCGGACTTCTGGTAACAGCGGCATACAATACGCTGGCTGCCTTTTTGCGGGCACTGGGAGATTCCAAATCACCGTTATATTTTCTTATCATCTCGGCAGGAATCAATGTTGTTCTTGATATTGTTCTGATCCGCTTTGTGGGAATGGGAGTAGAAGGATGTGCATATGCGACTGTCATTGCACAGGGTGTGTCTGCGGTATGCTGCCTGATCTATATTAAGAAAAAATATCCGATCCTCCATCTGGAAAAGAAAAATTTTGAGTTTCGGAAAGGCAGCATGAGTAAATTGCTGATCCTTGGAATCCCGATGGGACTTCAGTTTTCTATTACAGCGATCGGAACTATCATAGTTCAGAGTGCGGTGAATATTTATGGTGCCACTTATATGGCAGGATTCTCGGCGGCAGGAAAGATTCAGAATGTGATAGGCATGGTGGCTGTTTCTATGGGGGCAACCATTGCGACCTATGTTGGCCAGAATCGTGGTGCAGGGCGTATGGACAGGGTAAAACAGGGTGTGAATTATTCCTGTATCATGCTCTGGATCTGGAGTGTACTTGAGATGGTAATCGTATATTTCGGAGGAAAATATTTTACCTATCTGTTTATTGATCCGTCTGAGACGGATGTTGTGCATGTGTCCGTAACTTATTTCCGTACAGTGTTCTGGGCCTATCCGTTTTTGAGTACGATTTTTGTATTTCGAAATGCACTGCAGGGTATGGGATATGGACTTGTACCGATGCTGGGAGGCGTCTTTGAGCTTGTGGCAAGAACATTGATCGTAGTGCTTGTTGCCGGAAAGACAAGCTTTGCAGGTGTCTGTCTTGCCGATCCGATGGCATGGATCGCGGCACTGATTCCATTGATCCCGTATTATTTTTATATCATGAAGAAATACAATCTTCGAACGACGTAGATGTTACACGTAGATACGATATTGTGTGGACAAAACAGGAGTTTTATGTGACAATGATATTATCATAGTATTTGGAAAGAGGGGGGGAAGCGATGAAGAAAACAGGGAGCCAGTTTCTGGTGTTTCTGGCCTTGCTTGTGCTTTTTGCACAGGTGCCGTGTATGAATCAGAGAGTTTCTGCTGCAGCAAAGACAACGACAGAGAAGAAAACGACGGTAAAAACAACCAAAAAGAAAAATGGTCTTTACAAAGAAGGAAATGGTAAGTTCTGCTATTATCAGAATAACAAAAGAATAAAAAATACATGGAAAACCATAAAAGGCGGGAAATATTATTTTGACAAAAATGGGTATGCACTTATTGGCTCTTCCAAAGTTGGCAGAACATTGTATCTGTTTAAGGCAGATGGGAAATTATACAAAAGAAACAGAAATGGCTTTGTAAAAGTTCTGGGTAATACTTATTATGTGCTTAAGAGCGGAGAGCTGCGAACCGGCTGGAGCGGATGCTATGGAACCAGAAATTTCAGAACTCCGTATAAGCAGCTAAGAAAAGTGAGATTTGATTAAACAGTAAAGGGAGGCACGGACTATGAAAGGTAAAAAAACAGTTATATTTTTTTTGTTGGCAATATGTATCTGTCTTTTTCCGGCAAGGAATGCCGAGGCAGCTGTGAAATACAAAAACTGTTTTGTGAAAGCACAGAATGGAAATCTCAGTTATTATAATGCAAAAGGCAAGAAAGCAAAGGGCATTGTGACCGTAAAAGGGAAAAAATATTATTTCGATTCCAAAGGAGTTCTCCGTACAGGCTGGCGAAAGATCAATAAGAAATATTATTTTTTCAGACAGTATAATACCAGAGCAGGATACATGGTGACTTCTTCAAAAGTTAACGGAATCCGGATCAGGAAAAACGGAAGTGCAGTCTATAACAAAACTCAGCTTGCAAAGCTGAATCTTATGGTCAAGGCAAGTCAGACTGTGGACAGAGTTACGAACAACAGAATGACAAGAGAACAGAAACTGAAAGCCTGCTTCAGATATATTGTAAGCTGCAATTACGGAGATGGCGGAGATTTTGTCGGAGGTTCAAACTGGGATGTATATTATGGAAGCCGGGTACTCAGCAGAAGAAGAGGCGATTGTTTTGGGTTTGGCTGTGCAGTTGCCTATCTGGCTGATGCAGTAGGGTATACATCATATGCGGTTTCATCAGGAGGACATGGCTGGGCAGAGGTAAACGGAAAAGTCTATGATGCAAACTGGGCAAAGGTGACCGGCAAAATTGACGGGTATTGTGGTATGAGCTATGATCTCAGCGGCAGAGGCGGACGTCCGAACTATAAACCAAACAGAGCATATGTGAAACGCATCTGATATGAAAGAGAGTTTGTTATTTGAATTAAAATATGCTAAAATAACAGTTAGCTAACGAAAGATTAATACAGTTGATATGGAGGAATGAAAAATGGAAGCATATAAGCAGGAATTTATTGAATTTATGGTAGACAGTAATGTACTGAAATTTGGAGAGTTTACACTTAAGAGCGGAAGAAAGTCTCCGTTTTTTATGAATGCAGGTGCATATGTGACAGGTTCCCAGCTTAAGAAACTCGGAGAATATTACGCAAAAGCAATCCACGACAAATATGGTGATGATTTTGACGTTTTATTTGGACCGGCATATAAGGGAATTCCGCTCAGTGTAGTGACAGCAATCGCATTCAGTGAATTATACGGAAAAGAAATCCGTTACTGCTCAGACCGAAAAGAAGAAAAAGATCACGGTGCAGATAAGGGAAGTTTTCTTGGAAGCAATTTAAAGGACGGAGATCGTGTTGTTATGATCGAAGACGTAACAACCTCCGGTAAATCCATGGAAGAAACAGTTCCGAAGGTAAGAGGTGCAGCAGATGTAGAGATTGTCGGCCTTATGGTATCTCTTGACCGTATGGAAGTTGGAAAGGGCGGCGTGAAATGTGCCCTTGAAGAGGTTCATGATCTGTACGGATTTGAAACAAACGCCATCGTAACGATGGAAGAGGTTATTGAACATCTTTATAACAAGGAATACAAGGGAAAGGTCATTATTGACGATGAGCTTAAAGCTTCAATTGATGCATATTATGCTCAGTACGGTGCAAAATAAAACACCTTTCGGCGAAAGAATGTTCAGGAGGAATGAAGTTGAACGAAAAAATCTATAAAACGATGTCAAGAACAGGAGCATGCAGTGTCGCAGTGGGAGTTGTTACTCTTGTTATCGGAGCAGCTGCGGGAATTCTGATGATCGTCAGCGGTGCACGCCTTCTCAAAAGAAAAGGTGACATTTTGATATAGCAATTGGAGGCAGCACAAGGTTGGGATAGTATAGTATGTCAAGAAACAGTGCAAAACGCAGGATTAAACATCTGGGAACTATGCTGTTTGTATTATATGTTCTGCTGCTGATCTATTTCCTTTTCTTTTCGGAAGAATATGGACGGGTCGCAGCAGAAGAACGAGAGTACAGATACAATCTGATCCCATTTATAGAGATCAGAAGATTCTGGATTTACAGAGAGCAGTTAGGGGTGTTTGCGGTTGTTACAAATCTGCTGGGAAATGTGATTGGATTTATTCCCTACGGATTTATTCTTCCGGTCATAGCAAGGAAATGCCGCAGCGGATTTTTTATAATTTTATCAGGATTTGGTATCAGCCTTCTCGTAGAAACAATCCAGCTTATTACGAAGGTAGGATGTTTTGACGTAGATGATCTGATCCTGAATACTTTGGGAGCGGCACTGGGATATCTGGCTTTTGCCGTTTGTAATTATCTGAGGAGAAAATGTTATGGCAAGAAGATATAGATATGCGATCATAAAGAAAAAAGAACCAGGTAAAGGGAAGCTGTCAGTGGGACTGGCGATTGCTTCCCTCCTTCTGTTTGTGGCGGCAGTAACCGTAGCTTATATGCTGGGAGGAAAATTCGGGTTCATCATAGGTGGAGTCTGCCTATTTGCAGCATTGCTTTCTGCTTATGGGTTTGTGATGGGACTTACGAGCTTTTCTGATGAAGAGTGTATGCATCGGACCAGTGTTGTGGGTTCAATCCTGAATGGAGTGATCACAGTAGGCTGGCTGGTCTTTTTTTTGATGGGAGTATAAGAAATGGAACGATTACAGAAACAGATGGAATTTATTGTTGAGGTAGACAAAGTAAAGCAGATCATCCGCCAGACATATCTGGCAGATGCAAGCCGTAAGGAAGATGATGCGGAACATTCCTGGCATCTGGCACTGATGGCGGTTCTCCTCAAAGAATATTCTAATGAAGAGGTTGATCTGGCGAAGGTTATACCGATGGTGCTGATTCATGATCTGGTTGAGATTGACGCTGGTGATACCTACGCATATGATGATGCGGGAACTGAAACAAAAGAGGATCGGGAGACGAAAGCTGCAGATCGTATTTTTGGCCTCCTTCCAGCTGATCAGGGGAAATATTTCCGTGAACTCTGGAATGAGTTTGAGGCATATGAGACTGCAGAAGCCAAATTTGCTCATGTGCTGGATAATTGTCAGCCGCTTCTTCTGAATGATGCTTCCAATGGCAGAAGCTGGGCGGAACATGGCGTCCGCAAAAGCCAGATATACAGACGAAATGAGCATACATCAGAGGGATCTGTGGAAATCTGGAAATATATGCAGAAACTGATCGATAAACATGTGGAGCTTGGGCATGTTATCGACGAATAAAGTTATAACGGAAAGGAAGAATGTTTTGGACGAATTGTTGATGGAACGTTATGATCTGGCGAAAAATCGAATCTGTGAAATCTGTACAGAGAAGAGTGCACAGCCGGATTTTGAAGATTTTTTTAAGCGTATGGCGGAATTCCTGAAGAAAACAGCTGTAATTCTTGAAAGACAGACAACAGATCAGACGGAAGAAGAACTGATGCAGGAGAACAGAGACCTTTATGAGGAACTTTTTCCTGAGAATTATGGAAGCTGTTATGGAAATCCTTCTTATGCAGCAGAGAAGCTTGGCACATACGGAAAGGTATTCTGTCTTTTATACGCAGAACTTCGCGGTGTAATTGCCTATGCATATGAGAAAAAATGGTGGGATTATACCGTTGCGGCAGAACTTTTCCTGGAAGTATATGCGGCATTTGAAGACAGTGAACTGCCGTCAGTAAAGAGCGTAGAGGATATTCTTAAGTCTTATGTCAATGACTATTGCCAGGATATGATCGAGCAGAGAGTTGCAGAAGCTGTTGATCCTGAGCTTGATTTTGCAGTACGCATCATTATGGATTCTGATCTGTCAGATCTTCGATATCTGTATTTTTATGGGGAATATGTTTCTGCAAATGAGAGAGGTGTGGCAGAATTTCTGAACAGCCTTTCACAGGAACAGATTGACAGTATGGCAGAAACCTATACAGAAGGCTACCGCATCGGATTTATCAATGGAAGAAAAGATATCACAAAGAAAAAAACGGTCAACATCCGATATAATCTTGGGTTTGAACGAATGGTCAGATCGGCGGTACTGAAATTCCGTGAGATGGGGCTGGAACCGGTTATTTATCGTCATGCCACACATATAGTCAATAAACGGGGAAACGCAAGAATTGGTTTTACCGGAGGTGTTGCCAATCCACAGTATGATTATGATCACAGACAGGATCAGGCGCTTTTTCTGGACAGTGATTTTGTGCAGCGTAAACTGCGTTCCATGCAGAATGCTTATGAGAATTACAAGGAACTGTCAGCAGTGCATGGCGGTCCGGCATGCATTGAAACGTTTGGCGAGGAACCGTTTGCACCGGAAACAAAGACAGATGCCTGGGTGCTTTCTGAGGCACAGCAGAAATTACAGGTGGATCTCGACAACGAATCCGGCCAGATCGTTAACCGTTATATCAAAGGTGATGAACGAAGCTTTACGATCATTGCTTATCCGATTCCTGAGATTGGAGAGAAATTCTCTGAGATTTTTGCGGAAATCGTTAAGATCAATACGTTGGATTACAAATTATATGAAAGAATTCAGCAGACGATCATTGAGACTCTGGATACCTGTCAGTGGGTGGAAATAAAGGGTTGTAATGGAAATGAAACAGATCTGATTATTCATCTTCATGAACTGGAGGACATCAAAAAGCAGACAAATTTTGAAAACTGTGTGGCAGATGTCAACATTCCGGTAGGAGAGGTCTTTACTTCACCGGTACTTGCCGGAACAGGTGGAGTCCTTCATGTTAAGAAGGTATATCTCAATGGATTACAGTTTAAGGATCTGAAGCTTGTATTTGACTGCGGACAGGTTATCGACTACAGCTGTTCGAATTTTGAAACAGAGGAAGAAAACCGTGCTTATATAGAGGATAATATTCTTTTTCATCACAACAAGATCCCGATGGGCGAATTTGCGATCGGAACCAATACAACAGCATATGTTGTCGCAGAAAAATATGGAATTGAAGACAAACTTCCGATTCTGATCGCAGAAAAAATGGGACCTCATTTTGCAGTGGGCGATACCTGCTACAGCTGGGCGGAGGACACACCGGTATTTAATCCGGATGGAAGAGAGATCATTGCCAGAGATAATGAGATTTCTGCACTTCGTAAGGAGGATATCAGCATGGCATATTATGGCTGCCATACAGATATCACAATTCCGTATGAGGAACTGGGAAGCATCAGTGTGATTGATGAGGATGGCGAGAGTCTTCCAATTATTGAGAATGGCCGTTTTGTGCTTCCGGGAACAGAAGAACTTAATAAACCATTTGAAGTGTAGGCTGTATACAAAAAGAGTTTGCATAGCTAAATATTTCTTTTATGGAATTTGGTTGACACAAATTTAGAATCTTAGTAGAATCAACCTGGGATAGAAAAAAGGAGGCCACCAATGAAAAAAGTTGGAATTGTAATGGGAAGCGATTCAGATATGCCGGTTATGAGCAAAGCGGCAGCAATTCTTGACAAGCTGGGCGTTGAGTACGAAATGAAGATTATCTCTGCACACAGAGAACCGGATGTGTTCTTTGAATATGCCAAAAGTGCAGAAGAAAGAGGATTTAAAGTGATCATTGCAGGTGCAGGAATGGCAGCACATCTTCCGGGAATGTGTGCGGCAATTTTTCCAATGCCTGTAATCGGTATTCCAATGCATACTACATCTCTGGGAGGACGTGATTCACTGTACTCAATTGTACAGATGCCATCCGGAATTCCGGTTGCGACAGTTGCAATCAACGGAGGAGCAAATGCAGGACTGCTGGCAGCCAAGATCCTGGCTACTTCAGATCCGGAGCTTCTTGAGAAACTCAAAGAATACAGCCGGGAACTGAAAGAACAGGTAGAAGTAAAGGATGCCCGTCTTCAGGAAGTTGGATATAAGGCTTATTGAATATAAATTCGCAAAAACCAGGTAAAGTGATATTAAATTTTAAGAAAGGAAAAGCTATCTTAGATGAAAGGCTGTGCCGGGCAGGAGCGCGGCAATTCATCTAAGCATATATTGAGATATATGTTATAGCAGCAGAAAATATGGATTACAAGAACGCAGGCGTTGATATTGAAGCAGGCTACAAATCAGTTGAACTTATGAAGAAACATATTGCAAGAACCATGAGACCGGAAGTTCTGGGTGGAATCGGTGGATTCTCAGGAGCTTTCTCTATGAATTCTTTCAAAAATATGGAAGAGCCTACTCTGGTATCCGGTACAGACGGATGTGGAACCAAGGTAAAACTTGCCATGATCATGGACAAGCATGATACCATAGGAATTGATGCAGTTGCCATGTGTGTGAATGATATCGCATGTGCAGGTGCAGAACCTCTGTTTTTCCTGGATTATATTGCATGTGGCAAGAACTATCCGGAAAAAATTGCTGAGATCGTAAGCGGTGTGGCAGAGGGATGCGTACAGTCCGGTGCGGCCCTGATCGGCGGTGAGACAGCAGAACATCCGGGACTGATGCCGGAGAAGGAATATGACCTTGCCGGTTTTGCAGTTGGTGTGATCGACAAAAAAGATCTTCTTACAGGAGAAGAACTGAATCCGGGAGATGTACTGATCGGTATGGCATCTACAGGTGTACACAGCAACGGATTTTCTCTTGTGCGTAAGGTGTTTGAGATGACCAGAGAATCTCTGGATACTCATTATGATGAACTGGGAACAACACTTGGAGAAGCTCTCCTTGTGCCGACAAGAATCTATGTAAAAGCACTTAAGAGCATCAAAGAAGCAGGGGTAAGAATTCATGCATGCAGCCATATCACAGGCGGCGGTTTCTACGAGAATATTCCGCGTATGCTGAAAGAAGGAACACATGCAGTTGTAGAAAAAGACAGCTATCCGGTTCTTCCGATTTTTAAACTTCTTGCAAAAAAAGGACACATCGAAGAGAAAATGATGTATAATACATTTAACATGGGGCTTGGAATGGTGCTTGCAGTAGCTCCGGAGGATGTGGACAAGACAATGGAAGCAATCCGTAAAGAAGGAGATACTCCTTATGTAGTAGGTCGTATCGAGGCTGGTGAAAAGGGAGTGACCTTATGTTAAAGCTTGGCGTTCTGGTATCCGGAGGGGGTACGAATCTTCAGGCAATCATGGATGCAATGGATGCAGGGGCGATCACCAATGCAGAGATTGGTCTTGTGATCAGTAACAATAAGGGTGCGTATGCTCTTAAACGAGCAGAGAGCAGGGAAATTCCAGCGAAATGCATTTCTCCAAAGGATTATGCAGACAGAGAAGAATTTCACAGAGCACTTCTGACAGAACTTCAGGAGAATCAGGTAGACCTTGTGGTGCTGGCAGGTTATCTGGTGGCAATACCACCGATGATTGTGGAAGCTTATCCGAATCGTATTATCAATATACATCCGTCATTGATTCCTTCTTTCTGTGGAACGGGATATTATGGACTTCGTGTTCATGAGGGAGTTCTTGCAAGAGGCGTTAAAGTGACAGGTGCAACGGTTCATTTTGTGGACACGGGCACAGATACAGGACCGATCATTCTTCAGAAAGCTGTAGAAGTACATCAGGGAGATACTCCGGAAGTGCTTCAGAAGCGTGTAATGGAAGAAGCTGAATGGAAGATACTGCCGGCTGCGATCAATCTGATCGCCAATGGCAAAGTATCGGTACAGGATGGTAAGGTTATCATCGCAGAGGAGTGAAAATATGAAAGTATTAATTGTTGGAAGCGGCGGAAGAGAGCATGCAATTGCATGGAGTGTAGCCAAAAGCCCAAAAGTAGATAAAATCTACTGTGCACCAGGAAATGCCGGAATTTCTGAATATGCAGAGTGCGTGGATATCGGTGCGATGGAATTTGAGAAGCTTGCTGATTTTGCAGAACAGAATTCTGTTGACCTTACGATCATAGGAATGGATGATCCGCTGGTTGGTGGTGTTGTGGATATATTTGAAGCACGCGGGCTTAAAGTGTTCGGACCGCGCAAAAACGCTGCAATTCTGGAAGGCTCTAAGGCTTTTTCCAAAGACCTCATGAAAAAATACGGAATTCCGACAGCGGGATATGAGAATTTCGATGATCCGGAGAAAGCACTGGATTATTTACATACACAGGCAAAATTCCCGATCGTACTTAAGGCAGATGGACTTGCACTTGGCAAAGGCGTTCTGATCTGCAACACTTTGGAAGAGGCAGAAGCCGGCGTCAGAGATATCATGGAAGACAAGAAGTTCGGCAGTGCAGGAAATACGATGGTCATCGAGGAATTTATGACAGGACGTGAAGTGTCTGTTCTTTCTTTTGTGGACGGCAAGACAATTCGTCCGATGACATCTGCACAGGATCATAAACGTGCCAAGGACGGAGATCAGGGACTGAATACAGGCGGTATGGGTACTTTTTCACCGAGTCCGTTCTATACAGAAGAGGTAGATAAGTTCTGTAAGGAGCATATCTATCAGGCAACGGTAGATGCTATGGCAGCAGAGGGACGTCCGTTTACAGGAATTATTTTCTTTGGACTGATGCTGACGGCAGAGGGACCGAAAGTGCTGGAATACAATGCCCGTTTTGGCGATCCGGAAGCTCAGGTTGTTCTTCCGAGAATGAAGACAGATATCATTGAAGTGATGGAAGCCTGCGTGAATGGAACTCTTGATCAGATTGAACTTGAATTTGAGGATAATGCAGCTGTCTGCGTTGTTCTGGCAAGTGACGGATATCCGGTAAAATACGAAAAAGGAATTCCGATGCATGGATTCGAGAACTTTAAGAATAAGGATGGTTATTACTGCTTCCATGCAGGAACCAAGTTCAAGGATGGAGAAATCGTTACTAACGGCGGTCGTGTCCTTGGAATCACTGCAACTGGAAAGGATCTGAAGGAGGCACGCAAAAATGCGTACGAGGCGACAGACTGGATTCAGTTTGCAAATAAATATATGCGCCACGACATAGGAAAGGCTATTGACGAGGCCTGAAAGGACAGAATATGGGAACAAGTGAAGTAGAAACAATTAAGGAAATTCAGGGAAGGGAGAATATTTTTGTAGCATACTCTCAGACTACGAAGCTTCCTTATGTAACCTGTGGGGAAGAATCATTTAATGATCAGGCATGGTTTTTTACAGAAGAAGAAGCAATTAAGGAATTTGGCAAAAAGAAAGTAGAAGAAAAGATCCTTCTCATGGGAATGCGTTATGAGAAGAAAGATTTTCCGAGGCTGTATGGTCTGTTGTTTGCAATCGGTGTAAACACAGTTATGTGGAATGATGGTGATGAACAGATGGAGATCGATCTGGAAAAGATTGTAAGAAAACCAGATCTGAGCAATGTAGAACCACAGAAACGTCCGCTGATCAATCCGACACTGCAGCTTTCCGGTATCTATTTTATACAGGAACTTCGTCGTCCGGTACCTAAGGAAGAACACAAGAACTTAAGGGCACTGGAGGAGGAAGTGATCGTGAATCTGAGAAAGTCAGAATTTTTGATCGCTATGCAGAAAAAGGGTGATGAGCCGGATAAGGTGAACATTCCTTATCTTAAGGATAAAGAGGGCAAAATCCTTCAGCCGGTATTTTCTGATGTACTGGAATTTGAGAAATTTGCCAAAGGCAAGAGACTTCGTATTGCCAAGGTTCCATTTGATAAACTTCCGAATGTTCTGATCGAACAGGCAGAAGCACTGGTTGTCAACCCTATGGGATTTAACCTTGTTCTCAACAGAGATCAGCTCAAAAAGATCATTGGATAAGAAAAACATAAAAGGCAGACAGTCGTTGGACTGTCTGTTTTTTTCTGCTACATTCAAACTCTGAAAAATTGCACTTGCAAAATCTGAATTATGTGCTACCATATGTATAACATGATGTTCGTGTAGCACATATAAATCATATACGGTATTTCAGGGCATATGCTGCGAAGCATCATATTACAAAGATAAGGGGCTGAAATTATGGTCATAGAAATAGACTTTAACAGCGATGAGGCTATTTATGTACAGCTGATGAATCAGATTATCATGGGAATTGCCACATCCAGGCTTCAGGAAGGAGATACGCTTCCTTCAGTACGGCAGCTGGCAGATACGATCGGCATCAATATGCATACAGTGAATAAGGCATATTCTTTGCTTCGACAGGAGGGATTTGTCACTATTGACCGTAGAAGGGGTGCGATCATCGCCCTTGATGTAGACAAGATAAAGGCACTGGAAGAGATGAAGCAGAATCTTATGGTTGCATTGGCAAGGGGATGCTGCAAAAACATTACCAGAGCAGAGGTTCACAATCTGATTGATGAAATTTTTGACGAATATGGAATCGAAGAATAAGAGTAACTATTCAGAAAGTGACAACAAATATGAATAACAGAAAGAGGAGGAAAGAATGCAGGCAAAATTTACCAGACAGGCCAAGGCAGCATTACAAATAGCAGAAAGTGCGGCCAGATCCTGGAAACATTCATATATTGGGACAGAACATATACTGGTAGGACTTCTTAAAGAACAGGAAGGGACTGCAGGTAAGATCCTTGAAGAATTTGGCGTAGATCCGGAAAAACTGGAAACTCTGATCACACAGCTGATAGCACCATCCGGAGTGCTTGTGGCAGAAAAATCTGTCGGTTATAGTCCGAGAGCCCAAAAGATCAAAGAGCAGGCTGTAAAAGAAGCAGAGAAACAGAAAGAGGAACAGGCAGGAACAGAACATCTGCTTCTGGCAATGCTGCGGGAAACAGACTGTGTAGGCACCAGGCTTTTATATACTATGGGAGTGAATATCCAGAAACTATATAGTACGGTTCTTTCGGCGGCTGAAATAGATTCCAATTCTACATTGGAAGAACTGCAGATGCAGAAGAAACAGAAGGAAAATAAAAACTCCACAACTCCTACACTGGATCAGTACAGTCGTGATCTGACTGCAATGGCAGCAGATGGAAAGCTGGATCCCGTGGTAGGCAGAGAAAAAGAGATTGCCCGTCTGATCCAGATATTAAGCAGAAGAACCAAAAATAATCCGTGTCTAGTGGGTGAGCCGGGTGTCGGTAAAACGGCAATTGTAGAAGGCCTTGCACAGAGGATTATTTCCGGTATGGTTCCGGATTCTGTCAAAAACAAGAGAGTGGTTGTCCTTGATCTGTCCGGAATGGTGGCAGGAAGCAAATACAGAGGAGAATTTGAAGAACGTATTCGAAACGTGATCAATGAAGTACGCAGCAATCAGGGAATTCTTCTTTTTATTGATGAACTTCATACGATCATTGGAGCAGGTGGAGCAGAGGGAGCACTGGATGCTTCCAATATTCTGAAGCCATCTCTTTCCAGAGGAGAAATCCAGCTGATCGGTGCAACAACACTGGAAGAATACAGGAAATATATTGAGAAAGATGCAGCTCTGGAGAGGCGTTTTCAGCCGGTAACCGTGGAGGAACCATCAGAAGAAGAAACTTTGGAAATTCTTAAGGGACTTCGTCCGTATTATGAACAGCATCATGGCGTGGCAATTGAGGACAGTGCACTTGAGGCGGCAGTAAAAATGTCTGTACGTTATATCAACGATCGCTTCCTGCCGGATAAAGCAATTGATATTATTGACGAGGCCGCGTCAAAGGTCCGCCTTGGAGGATATCACGTGACGCCGGAAATGGATGTTCTGGAACTTAAACTTCGTGAGATTCAGAATGATAAGGAAAAAGCTGTCAAGGCGGCAGATCTTTCCATGGCAAAAGAGCTTCAGGCACGTCAGCGTGAGATAGAGGCAGAGATTGCCGGATATAAAGAAAAAGAAGAAAGAAGAAATAAGAGAAAGAAAATATCCGTAACGGAGAGTTCTGTGGCAGATATTATCTCAGACTGGACCAAAATTCCGGTACAGCGTCTTACAGAGGGGGAAACCAGGCGTCTGGCACGTCTTGAAAAAGAACTGCATAAACGTGTGATCGGACAGGACGAGGCAGTGAAATCAGTGGCTCAGGCAGTCAAGAGAGGTCGTGTTGGCCTGAAAGATCCGAATCGTCCAATTGGTTCCTTCCTTTTTCTGGGACCGACAGGTGTCGGTAAAACAGAACTTTCCAAAGCACTAGCAGAGGCTGTGTTTGGAAGTGAGCAGGCAATGATCCGTGTTGATATGTCGGAATATATGGAGAAACACAGTGTATCCAAGCTGATTGGTTCTCCTCCTGGATATGTCGGATATGATGAAGGCGGACAGCTCAGTGAGAAGGTTCGCAGGAATCCGTACAGTGTTCTTCTTTTTGACGAGATCGAAAAAGCGCATCCCGATGTGTTTAATATCCTTCTTCAGGTACTGGATGATGGACATATCACAGATGCACACGGAAGAAAAGTGGATTTCAAACAGACGATTATTATCATGACATCTAATGCAGGCGCACAGTCGATCATTGAACCAAAGAAGCTTGGTTTCATGTCAAATCAGGATGAAAAACAGGATTATGACAGAATGAAGTCTGGCGTTATGGAAGAAGTACGCAGACTGTTTAAACCGGAATTCCTGAACCGTATTGATGAGATCATGGTATTCCATCCTCTGAACAAAAGTCATATCAAAAAAATTGTCAATATCATGCTTAAGAAACTGGAAAAACGCTGCAGAGAACAGCTTGAGATCGAACTTAAGATTACAGAATCTGTCCGCGAGTTCCTTGCAGAATCAGGATTCGACAGTAAATATGGTGCAAGACCATTGCGAAGAGCCATTCAGACAAAACTGGAGGATCCAATGGCAAATGCTCTTCTTGAGGGCAGGATCAAAAGAGGAGAAACTGTCAGGATCCAGCTTCGCCAGAAGGAAATCTGTTTTACTCCGGTATCAGAAGAGAAGAAAGCAAAATAGTCCTTGCTTATACGCAATTATAAAAAAGCTGTAAAATCTTGGACAGGATACTGGTCAAAAAAAGTGGTCAATGTTATAATTAAGAATACCAGGATACTATGGAACAATTCGCAGG
>ERZ1026880.602-NODE-602-length-17853-cov-4.675750_pt1 | contig 17853 bp, 10 predicted proteins | sample MGYA00380170_ERZ1026880 | MGnify/ENA primary metagenome ERZ1026880 (study PRJEB33269, sample SAMEA4719806) | human gut metagenome | biome: human-associated habitat; feature: organic feature; material: feces | place: Cameroon | collected 2013-10 ...
GTTTCCTCGTATGGGGACTCTTCCCGTGGCAAGCGGCAGCAGCAAAAAACACAGTGGCGGATGACGTCACCATCAACAAATGGCATGAGACGCTGGATAACAGCACGAAGAACGTCGGACGTATCTGGACGGACAAGTCTGTGTCGACTGGAAATGTGACGTTGTCCAATAAGGTCGGAGAGTCGGCAAAAGAGTCGGCAACGATCGAAAAGGGAAGTAAGTCCGACTTTCTGGTAGGGTTGTCAGCATTATCCTCAACAGCGAAGATAATGGGACAGACAACGGTGCCGCTCGATATCGTGCTGGTGCTTGATGTGTCTGGGAGCATGGAAGATAATGGGAAAATGAAAACTCTGAAGACTGCAGTTAACAACTTTATTGATACGACAGCAGCGGAAAATGATAAACGGTCTGATGTGAACAAACAGAGCCGGATCTCTCTGGTAAAGTTCGCGGGAAAAAAGAAGGATAAGGTCGGAAATGATACTTACAAAGACGGAGGCTATATATACAATTACACTCAGATCGTCAGTGAATATGAAGCCTATACCAGTGCAAATAAAAAAGCACTTAAAGACAAGGTAGCTGCACTTAATCCTGCAGGAGCTACATCTGCTGATTATGGAATGGATCATGCGAAAACCTTAGTGGATAGAAGCAAAACGGATGAGCAAAACAATGCAAATCGCAAAAATGTAAAGCGTATCGTGATCTTCTTTACTGATGGAGAGCCAAATCATGGATCCGGATTTGATGGTGATGTGGCTAATGCTGCAATAGGGAAAGCAAAAGAAATCAAATCTGCTCCTAACGCTCCTAACGCCAAAGTTGATATCTACACCATCGGAGTGTTTAAAGATGCGGATGCCAGCATCACAGGGCATACAGGCGGGGGAAGCTGGAGTAACAAAGAGAAATTCAACGCCTATATGCACGGTATGTCCAGCAATTATCCGAATGCGACCGCATACTATAAACTAGGTGATCGTGCACCGGACAGTAACTTCTATAAAGCAGCTAAGGATGCATCGACGTTAAACAGTATCTTTGAAGCGATTGCGGAAGAAATCGCTTCAGCCCAGTCTCCGACTCATGTGGAGCAGGGAGAAGACCCGCACCAGAGCGGCTATATCACCTTTACCGATCAGCTGGGTGACTATATGCAGGTCGATGATATGAATGCTCTTGTGTATGCAAATACGATATACAAAGAAAAGAAACAAGAATTTTCAGACCAGAGTACGAAAACCTATACTTACGAAGGGGAGATTAAGGATCCAAATCATGTGTATCCAGAAGGAAACCTGAACGATATCAAGATCACTGTAAAAAAATCGAACAACTTACAGACGGGAGATCTGGTGACTGTTAAGATCCCGGCAAATATGATACCTCTTCGTTACTACGAAGTGACGAAAGAGGGTAAGATGACTATTTCGGAAACTTATCCGATGCGTCTTTTCTACGATGTCAGTCTGAAAGCTGGTGCGGAGAAGAAGATCGAAAATCCGGATGCAGCGATGCAGGCGTATATAAACGCTAATAAGAACGGTGAAGGACAGGTGCAGTTCTACAGCAACAAATATAAAAAAAAGGAAGAAAATGGTGAGCCGGAAATGATCGGCGCATATTCCCATTTCGTGCCGGCGACCACAAACGACTTCTACTATTTCCAGAACGATACGTTCCTGTACAAGGATGAAGCATGTACTGAGCCGGCTACAGGCACGATAGACACCAGTGGAAACACCACCTATTACTATCAGCGTGACTACTACGAGCTGGGAGAAGGTGGTAAAGCAGACAAGCAGACAAATACAGTAACGATCCCAGGCAACAGTAACATCTTACTGGAAGGCTATGCAAAGGAAAAGGACGGTCAGTACTACATCCCGGCAGGCACGCCGAGAACTACCAGTCTGTCCTACTTTACAGAAAACAAAGGAGCCAATAAAACAGGAACGGCCTCCACTTTCATCAAACCGACATGGGAAGACAATTTCCAAGGGGAGAGTGTTACCACATATCTGGGCAACAACGGTAAAATGACCTTCGACCTTCCGGGCAAACTGGAAATTACCAAAACAGTAACGCCAGCAGAAGGTCATGCAGTGCCTGGCAGCCTGAAAAATCAGGAGTTCGAATACAAGCTGGAACTGACAGCGAAAGAAGGATCTCAGCTGAAAGAAAAATATACGGCACAGAAATACACCGGAGCGGAAGCAGAAGGTAAAGAATTCGATATAAAATCAGGAGACACCTTTACATTAAAAGATAGGCAGACTCTCAAGATTTACGGTCTGGAATCCGGAACCACCTATACTGTAACGGAAACCAAAGCAGCACACTTTACAGGAACAGCCGTACAGAATAATGCCGGAGATAACCCAGTTGTAAAAATCGCCGAAAATGGAAATGTAACGGCGACAGGAACGATCACCGGAAATCAGCAGACTTTTGCAAATTACACTAACACATATAAAGCTGATCCGGGAACGCTTGACGGTTCTGTAAATCTTAAAGTGAAGAAGGAATTCCAGTTGGCGGATGGCACTTCTGCGTGGGATATGGAATACCTTCAAGATTCTCAGTTCACTTTCCTGCTGACCGCAAATAGTGATAATGCTCCACTACCGGAGGATGCTGTGGAAATAGCGGGAATCAAAGCGGCACGAGTAACTGTTACCGGTGAAAACGATATCAATAAAGCTTTTGGAAATATTACGTTTACGGAACCGGGGACGTATAAGTATAGGATCACTGAGCAGGATCCAAGAGAAAATGGGAAACAGGGAGTTGTCTACTCCCAGGCAACGTACACGGTAACGGTAACGGTGACCGATGAAAACGGAACGCTGAATGCAGTTGCCGAGATGAAGAAAACGCGTGATGACAATGGAACGGAATTGGCTGCTGCGACCGTGGCGGCAGACAAGACTGCTACTTTCAAGAATGTGTACGATGCGGATTCTGAGTCTGTAGCGATCCGAGCGGCTAAGAATTTTACAGATCATACCGGCAGCAGACCGCTGGAAGATGGTCAGTATACATTCCGCATTACACCGGAGACCGCAGGGGCACCTTTGCCGGAAGGAGACGGTGAATATACAGAGACAACCAATAGGGGTGTAGGTGTAGAATTCAAGAGCTTTACTTTTACTGCAAAGGATGCACAGGGCGCAACGGAAAATAATCCAAAGACATATGAATATACCTTGGAGGAAGTTCTTCCGCAAGGAGCAAATGAAGCAAATAAATACACCGTAAACGGCATCACTTATGACCCGGCGAAGTATACGATCCAGCTGAAGGTATACATTAAGAATGTGGCAGGTGAAGACACGGTAGTTGTAGACAGAATATACAAGAATGATGATGGTACCGCTTTGGCTGCGAATGAAGTTCCAGAATTCCACAATTCCTATAAGGCAGATTCTGTTATTTTGACAGGCGATACTGCTTTGAAAGGTGAGAAAACCTTGACCGGCAGAGATATGCTGAGTGGTGAAACTTTCGACTTTACGTTGACAGCAGGAGACGACAGCACGAAGAAAGCGATCAGCGAGGGAACGGTTACTATCGTAGAGAATGGCGACAGAGCATCCGTATCCAGCGGAAAGAACGGTGAGGCTAAAAGCTTTAAATTTGGAGATGTGACCTTTACAAAAGAAGGAACCTATACCTTCGACATAAAGGAAACTGTGCCGAGTCCGCAAGCTGGCGGTGTGACTTATGACCAGCACACGACAAAAGCTACAGTAGTCGTAACGGACGATGCAGATGATCCGGGCAAGCTGAAAGCAAGCGTGACTTACGATAACGGAACCGTTTCTGATGCAACGGATAAGGCGGTTTTCCAGAACACCTATAAAGCTTCCTTTGCATACGAAACTACAGGCGGTCTGCTGGTAGAAAAAGTGCTGAACGGCAGAACTATGCAGGCAGGAGAATTCCACTTTACAATTACACCGCAGGATGGTACACCGGGCGTTTCTGAAGCAGATGCATCCTTCAACAATCCGGAGCAGAGGGCATCCGGTGTGCCGGACAGCATGCAGAAGCTGCTGGGACTGACCTTTGATCAAACTGATGTGGGTAAGAACTACGAATATATTGTAAAGGAAACTAAGGGCAGTGCGGCAGGTGTAACGTATGATGCAACCCAGTTCTTGGTTGCTATCCAGGTGAAGGACAACTATGACGGCACGATGTATGCGATAACGACTATCACGCCGCAGACGAAAAACGATAACGGCAGTTATACAAACGGCACAGCGACTGTGTTCAACAGTAAAGAAAATCCGACCAAAAAACCATCACTGCGTTTCGTCAATACATACGAAGCTGGTGCTGCAGATCCGGTGGATATCACAACTGGATTCAATAAAGTCCTGAAGGGACGCAGCTGGAATGATAACGATAGCTTTACATTCACTATAGCGAATACGAAGAAGCCAGAAGGCGTAGAAGAAGCTCCAATGCCGAATGAAACTACGGTAACGGTTAAGAAAGCTGATGTAAAAGATGGAAAGGCTCTGGTCGACTTCGGCAAGATCGCATTCGCTAAAGCAGGGGTATATAAATATACGGTAACGGAAACTGCTCCGGATCCTGCAGGTGCAGGAATGTTCTACGATACGGCTCCGAGAACCATCACGGTAACGGTTACAGATGACGGCTCTGGCAAGCTGACAGTAGCTCAGACCAGTGTAGCAGGAAGCAAGACTTTTACTAATGAATACAAGACAGCTGATCTGCCACTGGATACAGCGTGTAGCGTCCGTGTCACCAAGGTTCTTAACGGACACGATATGGCGAAGGATCAGTTCGAGTTCAGCATCAAAGCAAAGGATAAAGATTCTGCTGAAAAGCTGAGGATCGACGAAAACAATGGTGCAACCTTTGGAAGCACGGCAGCGGCTGATGGTGAAGTAGCAACGCTGCTCGATTCGTTGAATATGACGCTGACCCAGTCAGACATCGGCAAAACCTACAGCTACACCTTTGCAGAAACAAAGGGAAATGCAGCAGGATATACCTACGACGAGAATAAGTATAAGCTGGAGATAACCACTCACGACGCAGGTGATGGAACGCTGACAGCGATTGTTGTCCTTACCAACACGAAGACTGGAACAGAAGTTTTCAATAAGACTGTAAGTGCAGCAGAACCTGCTCTTGGAGAGAAGGGAATTACCATCCCGTTCGTCAATCGTTACGATGGCTCTACGGATGTGTCCGGCGGAACGAAAGCAACCATCAGTGCCGACAAGACTCTGAACGGTCGAAACCTGAAAGCTGGAGAGTTTACCTTTAAGCTGGCAACTCGCCCGACTACAGGTGACGGAACTGTTATGCAGACGAAGACAAATAACGCTGACGGAACGATCCCATTTGATGCTCTCAGCTACAGAACTTCTGCCAATGCGGCGGGTAATGGTGTGATTTTGAGCGAAGCTGTTCAGGCTGGTTATGCAGTCAAATCCACTAATAACGATGGGAAAACAGTTTACACCCTCAGCTACAAAGTCTCCGAAACGAAGGGGAATCTGGGAGGCGTATCATACACGGATACATTCTTCGACTTCAACGTGATCGTGACCGACAACGGAGATGGCACGCTGAAGGCAGAGACACAATATCCGAAGGATAAGAATAAGTTTGAATTTATCAATACATACTCCACCGGAGAACCGATCCCGATGGACATCAAGGGCAGCAAGACCCTGAATTATGCAGAAGGTCTGACACCGGATGATATCGCAGGCAAGTTCACTTTCACGATAACAGCACTCACTGACGGCGCACCGATGCCTGAGAATACAACGGCGAAGAACGATGCAGCCGGAAACGTTGATTTTGGCAATATCACATTTGACCTTGATCTGCTGAAGAATGTGACCCCTGCAGCAGATGGATCCAGATCGAAGACCTTCGAATACAAGGTGACAGAATCCGGCTCCGCAGCAGGTGTGACCAACGATACTGATAAGACAAAGACTTTCAAGATCACTCTGAAAGATGACGGAAACGGCCAACTGACAGCGACATGCGATCCAAAGGAAGACCCTAAGTTCACATTTACCAATACTTACAGTGTTGGAGAACTGCCATCCAGCATATCCGACCAGATCGAGATCGATAAGAAGCTGACAGGCAGAGATCTGAAGAAGGGCGAATTCACATTTGAACTTCTTGAGGATGGCAACGTCGTTGCTACAGGCAGCAATGATACCAGCGGGAACGTGACATTTGACAAGATCACATACACCCAGCCGGGACATCACACCTATACGGTACGTGAAGTCAATAACGACCTTGGAGGAGTGACCTACGATGATCAGGCGTATACTGTTTATACACAGATCATCGATCAGGGCAACGGCAAGCTGAAAGCCGAACATCAGGCTGTCGTTCAGATGGACAATGAATTTGCTCCAATAGAAGGTAACAAGATCACCTTCAACAACAAGTATGAAGCTAAGGGTACGACGGCCTCCATCGGTGCGGTAAAACGCCTGACAGGCAAAGACCTCAAGGACGGTCAGTTCACCTTCCAGCTGAAAGATGAAAACGGCAAGGTCATCGATGAAGCCAAGAACGACAAGGCAGGAGCGATCTCCTTCAAAGCTCTCGAATTCGATAAGGCAGGTACGTATAAGTACACGATTTCCGAAGTCAATGACAAGCAAAAGGAAATCAAGTACGATACCAGTGAAAAGGCCGTTACGATCACTGTAAAGGACAGCGGCGACGGTTATCTGCAGGCTCAGGTAGAATCTGAGAAGCAGCTGATTTTCACAAACACCTTTGAAGCGGCAGGCGGATCTGGCACAAAGACCGGAGACAATATGAATCTTGTACTCCCGATCATGATGATGCTGACAGCAGCTGCAATAGGAAGTGTACTTCTGCTTCGACGCAAGTATCACAGATAAATAAGATAAGGTAATGCAAAAGACGCCCGGGCTCACGCCCAGGCGTCTTTTGTATGGGCCAATCAAAGTGGCTAATCAAAGTTTCTTGGGGTCAGGACGATTGGATCCATCTATGCCTTTTGTCATGCTGATTTCATCCCTATATCCCACGGGTATAGGGCTAGTGGGATGAAGTTCTAGCGTGTTGTCTGTTTTACAAACAGAATGGTGCATCTGAATGGAAATATTTTAAAGCGTTTCATCCTTCATCACAATGAGACCGGCGTTGCAGGATGAAATCCTGAAGCAGACATCGAAGGAAGCCTCTGAAAATCCCTGACAGAGTACTCTTTTAACGCATTTTCATCCTGTGGGCCTCGCTGCGAGGGACTCCGAGGATGAAATCAGCGTGACGTAATAACTCCCTTCATGGATTTGCTCAGCTATCGCTAGGGTCCGCGAAAAAAATTCTGCAAATACCGCTAAAAGGAAAAAAATGACAGAAAATCGCCTCAAACGCTTGACATATATTACCATGCGGAGTAGTATATCCCCATCAGATAATGGTATGCATGTTTACAGTGAAATTTTAGCCTACGCCGTCAATGTAATATGTGGAACGCTATGATATAATTAAACCAGAAGGGAGGCGATGGGATGCTGACAAACGAAGATTTCAACAGGTTATCAAATATGCTGGATGAGAAACTGGGGGAAACGCTGGACCAGAAACTGGACGAAAAGCTGGGTTATATGATGCAGGCGATCGATCAGAAATTTGATGCCCAGGCTAAGATGTTCGATGCGAAATTGGGACTCTTAGAATACAATTTCAAGGAAGAGATTCGCAAGGTCAATGTAAGAATCGACATGCTGGATGAGAAACTGACCAATAAGATCGAAGAGGTCGATGCACGGCTATCAGCCAGAATGGACAAACTTGATTCGCGGATGGATGGTCTCGATTCCAGAATGGACAAACTTGAAAAACGGATGGACAATATGGACGGTAGATTCTCAACGAGATTTGACAACCTTGAGGACAAGGTTACTTCTATGGATCGCACGATCAGGCACGATATCGTCCCGCAGCTTGCCACCGTGAGTTCTATCTGTGCAGAAGCGATGGAGAAATACATAAAAACTGCAGATAAAATAGAATATGTTCAGGCTGACGTAGAGATGTTAAAAAGGGTGACCGCAGACCATCACGAACAGCTCAAAAAGCTCAATAAATCTAAACAATAAACGATCATGAAATAAAGAAAGCTGCATTTTGAGACTGGATTTTACAAAATGCAGCTTTTTACTAACCCCTACAGCTTCTCCCGCGTCAGAGCCGCCGTTTTCTTGACGATCGACCGTATCACATTGATCACCGCTCCGATCACCAGCAGACCGGCCGCGATCGCGCCGGCCATTAGAAGCGTCTGACTGCCGACCTTTGCAGCATTCCCAAGTTCACTGCCGAGCAGAGCCTCCATCGTATAGTAGATGTTATACCCCGGCACCAGAGAAATCATCCCTGGAATGATAAAAATCGTCGCGGCTTCTTTAAAGACCCGGGAGCAGATGTCACTGAGCAATCCCACCAGGCAGGCAGCGATAAAACAGCCGACTACAGCAGAAGCGTTATAATACAGGCAGATCTGATAGCAGGACCAGGCCAGCCCCCCGATGATCATGCAGACCGGAAAATGTTTTAACGGGACGCGGAAGATGATCGCAAACCCGCAGGTGGCAAACAGCGCATAAATAAACTGCAGCAACAGATCACTCATCCGAACACACCCCCGATCACACTCCAAAGCTTCAGGACGACGCCGGCACCGGCGGCCAGCGCAACGGCGATCAGGAATGCCTCCATCATGCGGCAGATCCCTGAAAGCATGCTGCCCGACAGAAAGTCACGGATCGCGTTGGTGATCGCCACACCCGGAACGAAGATCATCAGTGTGCCGATGATTACCGGCTGATAAGCCGCCGCATCGATCCACGACGAGGCGACCAGTGCTAAAAACGCTGCTCCCGCGCAGCTGCAAAAACAACGAACAAAGAAATTGATATCGAATTTACCCAGAAAACGGGAAAAAGCATATGCGAACATACCCACCACGAAAGCAACGCAGAAATCCACCGGTGCCCCGCCGAAAATCAGGCTGAAAAAAGAAGCGACCAGGGCCGCGCCCAGCAGCCGGAGCGGGATCGGATAAGGCTTTGTCTCATCGATCTCCTTCAGTTGTTTCATCGCATCATCCACCGAAAGATCCGTAGTCGTGAACTCCCGGGAGAAATGATTGATCTTGGAGATCTTGTTCAGATCTGTCTCGATCCCGTCGATCCTCTTAACGTAAGTCAGCGGGTCGTCATCCTCCCCGCCGTTATCCAGAGACACAAAAATCCCTGTTGGCGTAGCGAAAATCTCCACATGATCCATGCGGCAGGCTTTGCAGATTCGCGTGATTGTATCCTCCACACGGTAGACCTCCGCCCCGTTTTTCATCATGATCTCACCGGCATAGATCGCCAGGATCAGGACTTTTTTCTGAAATATATTAACCATCGGTTCTCCTCTATATCATACAAACCATGCATTCTATGCATCTTCTATCGCCATTATAACGCAGATTCCTGAAAAATACACAAAAATACAAAGAAAACCCGCCGATTTTTCCAGCCGTCCCCTTGACCACCCGCCACACAGATTGTATAATTGTATACTGAAATACAATTTTCCGAGGAGGGTACACATATGGGAAAAACACTTGCTTATAAGATCTTAGAAAACCATCTGGTAGAAGGCACCCTGGCTCCGGGCGAAGCGATCACCATCAAGATCGATCAGACCCTGACACAGGACTCTACCGGTACTATGGTATATCTGCAGCTGGAAGCGATGGAAGTCGATAAAGTCAAGACAGAGCTTTCCGTTGCATACATAGACCACAACACTTTGCAGACGGGCTTCGAAAACGCCGATGACCACGAATTCATCAAGAGCGTTGCCAGAAGACACGGCGTGCTGTTCTCCAAGCCGGGCAACGGTATCTGCCACCAGCTTCAGCTGGAAAACTACGGCAAACCGGGCAAGACTCTGCTGGGTTCCGACAGCCACACTCCAACAGGCGGCGGTCTGGGCATGATCGCTATCGGTGCAGGCGGTCTGGACGTAGCAGTTGCAATGGCCAAGGGCACTTACAGCCTGACGGCGCCGAAGGTTGTCAAGGTAGAACTGAAGGGCGCTCTGAAGCCATGGGTTTCTGCAAAGGACGTTATCCTCTACGTTCTGCAGCAGCTGACTGTAAAGGGCGGCGTAGGCAAGATCATAGAATACACCGGTGAAGGCGTGAAGAGTCTTTCCGTAACTGACAGAGCGACCATCACAAATATGGGCGCGGAACTGGGCGCGACCACATCGGTATTCCCAAGTGACGAAAACACACGGCTCTATCTCAAGGAAGAAGGAAGAGAAGAAGACTATACCCCTCTGGCCGCGGATCCGGATGCAGTTTATGACGAAGAACTGATCGTGGATCTGGATCAGCTGACACCGCTGGCAGCAATGCCGCACAGCCCGGACAACGTGGACAGCGTGAGCAACATCGGAGAGATCAAGGTGGATCAGGTAGCCATCGGAAGCTGCACCAACTCCTCCTACATGGATCTGATGAAAGTCGCTGCTATCTTAAAGGGCAAGAAGGTGCATCCGGATGTCAGCCTGGTGATCTCACCGGGATCCAGCAAGATCATGTCCAAGATGGCTCAGAACGGTGCGCTGGCTGATATCATCAACGCCGGAGCACGTGTCATCGAAAACGCATGCGGACCATGCATCGGTATGGGACAGTCCCCGAAATCCGGAGCCGTTTCCCTGCGTACATTTAACAGAAACTTCAAGGGTAGAAGTGGAACACTGGATGCGCAGGTATTCCTCGTAAGCCCTGAAACTGCAGCACTTTCCGCCATCAAAGGCGTGCTGACCGACGGCATGACCAGCGGCGAAGAACTGCCGAAGATCCCGGAAACAGATTTTGTGCCAAACGATAACTTCGTCGTATATCCGGAAGGCTGCAATAAAGACAACACAGAAGTGGCCATGGGACCGAACATCAAGCCGTTCCCTAGAAACACTGCACTGCCTGAAAAGGTAGAAGCCAAGGTGGTTCTCCACGCAGGCGACAACATCACCACAGACGATATCATGCCGTCCGATTCCAGACTGCTGCCGTATCGTTCCAACATTCCGCACCTTTCCAACTACTGCTTCGAAAAGATCGACGCAGGGTTCTCCGCTCGCTGCAAAGAAGCCGGCAAGTGCGCTATCGTTGGCGGTGAAAACTACGGACAGGGAAGCAGCCGTGAGCATGCGGCATTAGCACCGCTCTACCTGGGCGTGAAGTTCGTGCTGGCCAAATCCTTTGCACGAATCCACAGATCCAACCTGATCAACAGCGGGATCCTGCCTCTGGTATTCGAAGATCCGGCGGACTACGACACCTTCGAACTGGGCGATGAGCTGGTGATCGAAAACGCACCGCAGCAGGTAACTCAGGACACTATCGAAGTGAAGAACCTGACGAAGGGCCTGGCATACAAGACGAAGCCGAACTTCTCTGATCTGGAACAGACCATGATCTTAAAGGGCGGCAAGATCAACGCGATCAAGGACAACTAAATTTTGAATCTGCAAAGGACGGAAGCCGGGATTCCCTGCGCTTCCGTCCTGTATCATACTTATGGGAGGACGACTATGACATATACAGAACATTTCCAGAAAATCGTGGAAGACCAGCTGGCGAGAGTAGAAAAACTCAAGAATTCCAGCCCGGTTCCTGATTTTGCTGCAAAAGAAAAAATCATCATCGGAACCATCGATGGCGACGGCATCGGCCCGGTGATCATGGATTCCTGCCGTGCGATCCTGGAAAAACTGCTGGCAGACGATATCGCTTCCGGCAAGATCGAACTGAGAAAAATCGAAGGGCTGACCATCGAAAACCGTATCGCCAAGATGGAAACGGTGCCGGCTGATGTGCTGGCAGCCATCAAGGAATGTGATCTGCTTCTGAAAGGCCCAACGACAACACCAGGCAAAGGCGACAATCTGCCTAACATCGAGAGCGCCAATGTAACTCTTAGGAGAGAACTGGATCTCTTCGCCAATGTAAGACCTGTTGTGATCCCGGAAAAAAACATCGACTGGATCTTTTACAGAGAAAATACAGAAGGCGAGTATGCACTGGGAAGCCGTGGCGTAGAGATCAACGACGATATCTCCATCGACTTCAAGGTGACAACGACGATCGGAACGACCAGACTGGCGAAAGCCGCTTTTGAATATGCGAAAAACAACGGAAACAAGAATGTTTCCATCGTGACCAAGGCGAATATCATGAAGAAAACTGACGGCAAATTCCTCAGCCTCTGCTACGATGTTGCCAAGGATTACCCGCAGATCAAGACCGACGACTGGTATGTGGATATCATGGCAGCCAACCTGGTTAACGATCAGATCAACAGCAATTTCAACGTATTCATCCTGCCGAATCTGTATGGCGATATCATCACCGATGAAGCGGCACAGCTGCAGGGCGGCGTAGGAACTGCCGGAAGTGCCAATATCGGTGGCAGATACGCTATGTTTGAAGCGATCCATGGATCCGCGCCTCGTATGGTGGAAGATGGTATTGCAGAATACGCCAACCCGGCCAGCATCAACCGTGCGGCTGTTATGATGCTGCGCCACATCGGATTCACAGACCAGGCTGCAGCTCTGGAAAAAGTACTGGATGAAGCACAGGATGCCCTCAGCCTTCCGGGCGACGGGACCGGCAACACAGCAAAAGACTTCACCGAATTCGTGCTGCAGAGGATCTGATCATGGTAACGTATAAATTCCCCGGGGATAAGGAAAAAAACGGCGGACCGATTTCCAATTCCCTTCTTTCCAAGCTGCAGAAAGATATTTTGACGGGGAAACTGAAAGCGGGTCAGAAGCTGACCGAACAGGAACTCTGCAAGGAATACGAAGTCAGCAGGACTCCGGTACGTGAAGCTCTGCGTCAGCTGGAAACCGACGGCCTTGTGGAAAATATCTTAAACCGCGGAGCCTTCGTGATCGGCATGAGCGAGCAGGACTATGAGGACATGTTTGAGATGCGAAAAATCTATGAGATCCAGGCGGTCAAGTGGGCGATCGAGCGGATCACAGAAGAAGAAATGGACCGGCTGGAAGAGACCTTTGAGTTTATGGAATTCTACACTCTGCGAAAAGACATCGACAAGATGCTGACCATCAACACCGGATTTCATCAGGTCATTTACGAAGCGTCCCATAACCGAATGCTTCGCAAATTGCTGTCCTCGTACCAGAGCTTTCTCAAGTACAAGGGTGCTGAAGCGGTTTATGAAGACGATTATCTTCAAACCGTTCTCGAAGAACACCGCGATATCTTTAAAGCCTTCAAGGATAAAGACGTCAAAGCCGGCGCCCTGGCAATGGAGAATCACATCGATCGTGCAAAGGAGCGGCGCTGCGGACTTTAAGGGCAAGTGGTTCGCCGGCACGTTTTTATGATTTTGCAGACTGGTTTCCTGTAAAAATCATAGTGATCGCAGGCTGGCGTTCTGCAAAGCGCGCTTCAACGGCGCTTTTTTGGAAGAACGCTTTATGCTGAGCGCTGAACTGTTACAATAACATAACAAAAATGAGCGGATAGCCCCGGAGATATCCAATAAGGAGTCTCCGGGGCTTCTTATTTTGTGAAAAAATCTGTGAATGAAGGCCAGCAATCGTGAACACTATGATTTGCAAGTGTGAAATCCCCTCAAAAGTGGAATTACAAAATTTAACTAATTTGACTGCAACTCGCAGAACTCCGCCTTTCCGGTACAAAACCTGCTAAGAGAAGTCAAGCATAATTTTTCTTAGCAGGTTTTATAATACTTATGCGGAAGTGTACAAAGAAATGTCAGGTAAAGATCTTGTATTTGAAACTGTTCATTACGGAACTGACGCAGGTACATATGCAGAAAGAATCCCCGGATTGGATATCATTGTTCTGTCACCGGAGCTTCGGGATGTGCATACGCCGACAGAAAGATTGAATTTGGCGTCCTTCGATAGGGCCTATGGGTATTTAAAGGGAATTTTAAAGAAATCATAGAGCCTTGCGTAATTATATGATAGGAAATGCGTATAAATATACAGAATAAAAGAGGTGAAATATGTTCAATTCTACTTTAAAATTCGCTGATATCGTATTGAAAAATGGAAGCGTTATAACGGTTGATAGCGATGATACGATCTGCGAAGCAGTTGCAATAAAAGACAATAAAATCGTTTATGTCGGTGATAATGATAACGTGGCAGGGTGGATAGACGGTCAGACGAAAGTAATAGATTTGAAAGGGCGTACGCTTCTACCCGGATTTATTGATTCGCATCTTCATTTAGGCATGAGAGGACAGAATGCTGCTGTTATTTTGGACTGCAATAGCGATGATGTCCGGTCTATAGAAGAAATACAAGAAAAAATTAAAAAAGCGGCGGAAAATGCGCCTGAAGGCGCATGGATAAAAGCGACGGGATATGAACAGAGCAAACTGATAGAGGGACGACATCCGACTAGGGACGAGCTGGATGCGGTTGCGCCCAATAATCCTGTCCAGTTGACGAGATGCTGTCTTCATATGGGCGTATATAATACAAAAGCTCTTGAACTTACAGGTATAACAGGACCGGAAATGTTTGCGCCGGGGGAAGTGGTTGTTGATAGTAACGGACGAATGACGGGTCTGCTCAAGGAAAGAGCCTGCACATATATGTGGAAGAAGGTTATATATACCGAGGAGGAATATATGCAGGCGTTTAAATGTGCGGATGAGTTATTTCTCAGCTACGGCATAACGAGCATTCATGATGCCGGCTTTTATGGAGAAGAGACTATCGGACTTTTTCAGAAAGCCTATGAAGAAGATATCATAAAAACCAGAATGTACCATTTGCTTTATAACACTTACGGGAAAAACGAAACTATCCAATGGATAGACAAATTTATTTCGACGGGTATCAGAGGTGGATTGGGAAATGAGCATTTTAAATTGGGACATGTAAAGATATTAATTGACGGAAGCACCAGCGGTCCTTCCTGCTCTACGAAACTTCCTTATTGTCATGATCCGAATTTAAAGGGAATTCAGTTATATACCCAGGAAGAGGCGGATGAAGTCCTGATCAAGGCTCATAACGCCGATTACAATGTGACGGCTCATGCGGTTGGAGACGCTGCGGTAGAGGTTGTTGTAACGGCAATAGAAAAAGCAATCGCACAAAATCCAAGACCTTGCAGGCATAGGATAGAGCACTGCGGGCTTACAGATGAAAACTTGCTGAACAGAATAGCGGCTGCCGGAATAGTGCCAATTTCCAACCCCGGATTTTTCAATGAGAATGCCGAAGCGTACGTTAAATATTACGGAGACAGAGTCAACTCCATGTTCCCACTGAAATCATATAGGGACAAAGGCATTATCACCGCTTTAGGTTCCGATGCGCCTGTTATAGAAGCGGATCCTATGATAGGAATTTACAGCGCAATGGTCAGAGCTGATAAGAGGAGCGGTGTGGTTGCCGGCGAAGACCAGAAAGTAGGTTTGCTGGACGCGATAAGAATGTATACGTATAACGGTGCCTACGCTTCGTTGGAGGAGGACATCAAAGGAAGCATTGAGCCGGGGAAATTAGCAGATATGGCAGTATTATCGGAAGATATTCTTTCAACGCCGACAGACAGGATAAAATCTATTAAGGTCGATATGACTATCCTTGATGGCAAGATTGTATTTGAAAGATAGTAAATGTAATTTTGTGAAGTTGCAGAGGAAATTTTTATGACATTAACAGGTACATTATGCATTGTATTAGCACTGGGTTTGCTGATGTTCTTTTGCTTCAAGGGCGTGCCGGTAATCCTAGCTTCGATAGTAAGCGCTTTGTTGTTTGCTCTGGTTACGGATCCGGGCGGCGCGTATGGACTGTTGACAGATTCGTTTATGACTAGTGCTGCTAATTTTTTTAAAAGCTATTTCTTCGTGTTTCTCGGCGGGGGTCTATTCGGCGCGATGGTGGAAATCAGCGGCGCGGCGGATTCCATTGCCGAATGGGTAATTTCACGTATCGGCGACAGATTTATTTGCGCCGGTATCATGGTTGCCGTGATGATAATGACCTTTGGCGGAGTTTCGGTATTTGTCGCACTTTTTGCGGTGTACCCGTTTACGATGGCGTTGTTTCGCAGAGCTGATATACCACGTCATCTGTTCATCATGGCTTACGCCAGCGGAGGGTGTACAGTTACTCAGAACTGTGCGTTTTCACCTGCAATATAGAATATCATACCGACGCAGTATCTGGGTACGGATGCTAGCGCGGGCTGGCTTGTTAGTATGATATGCTCGGTCGTACTGTTCGTTGCACTCATATGGTACAATACGTTCAGACAGGCACGGTGCAAGAAAAAGGGCGAGCATTTTGTACCTATAAGCGAGGATCCGGAGGTAAAAACCGATGCAAAAAGACCGCCGTTTTTGTTGGCTCTAGCGCCGTTGGTAATTCTTATAGTTGCGCTTAATGTGGTGAAATTCTCAATTGAGACGTCGTTGCTTGTAGGATTTCTGTCGCAGCTGATACTGTATTTTCGATACTATCCGCATGATTTTAAGCTTGTGACCGACAAGTTGGGCTCTGCGGGGATGGATTCCGTCAAATCAATTACCAATACGTGCGCCACGGTCGGCTTCGGTGGAGCTATTGCAGCATCAGAGGCGTTTGCAAATCTGGTACCTGTCGTGACGGATATCGGCGGCAATCCTCTGATCGGCGCGGCGATAGCGACAACGTTGCTGGCGTGCATGACAGGTTCCGCATCTGGTGGACTTGGTATAGCGGTGCCTATCGCAGCGGATGTCTATCTGCCAATGGGAGTAAATCCGGAGGCGCTTCACCGCATGGCCTCGATATCGGCTTCGGCGCTTGATACACTACCGCACAATGGAGCAGTAATAACTTTTCTCAACCATTCACACACGACACATAAGGAAGGTTATGGAGACGTATTTGTTGTAACGGTCATATTTACATTTGTGGAGATGATTCTTGCACTCGTGTTGTTCACGGCACTTGGACAGGTATACGTATAATACATTTCTATAAATTTTCTTGAAAAAACGGTATTGGTCTATAGATGTAAGCACCGGACTGTGACACGTTGAACTAAAAATGATATCTATGCATAATAGCATACGGAAATATAACAGTAGCATTATTGAAAAATTCACAAAGGGGGGGTGCGGACACATTCTTGGACTGGCTAAGCCGCTAATCCGAGACTCTGTCGGTACTCCTTTGTCCGCACCCCGTCTCCTTTGGTCTCATATTCCCAAGAGATATTTTTATTTTGAGACTGTCTATTTAGTTGCTCCGCAACTACACTTATACTCACTTATATAAGATTCAGTTCCTACTGCTACCTTCTCAGTACCTATTACTACATCACAAGAATACCCATGGCATTCATCAAATGGATCAGCATTTATATAGAAGCTTGTCAAGAATAAGGCAAGTTGTTTTGATATTTATATTTATCACATAGAGACATTCTGCATAAGTGTTTTAAGGAATTCATTTATATGCGTGTTGTTTTTTTCTTCTTTGAGCATAATTGCATAGAAGTAATAGGAAATCTGATCGTCTAAAGGTCTGGCGGTGAATTTCTCGTCGATGTCATTAATGCTGTATTTAGTCAGGCCGAAGAATACAGCATCTGAATTTAAAAGCAGAGGATATATCATGGAGCGACTACTTATAAAAAAGTTTCTTTCTGAGCTGCCGTAATTAAGCTGTCTCTTATACACATCTCCGAGCCCACGAGACCGT
>ERZ1026880.603-NODE-603-length-17853-cov-4.585740_pt1 | contig 17853 bp, 12 predicted proteins | sample MGYA00380170_ERZ1026880 | MGnify/ENA primary metagenome ERZ1026880 (study PRJEB33269, sample SAMEA4719806) | human gut metagenome | biome: human-associated habitat; feature: organic feature; material: feces | place: Cameroon | collected 2013-10 ...
AAGCCTTCCTTTGCGGTGACGTTGAACTGGATGATGAGCTTCTTGCCGTCGTGGAAGCTGGTCTGGCCGTTTACCGTGTGGTTGCCGCACCAGTTGTTCTTGTAGGAGAAGCCGGAGACGGAGACGGTGTTGTCCTGGATGGACACGTTTCCTTTAAATTTCTCTTTGTCCTTCCAGTTGATCGTGTTGTTCGTGCGGCCGTCCGATTCGGCAGTATAGACCGTCACATCCTTGGCATCGGGCATATTAAAGTAGGGTGTCACGATGTCTTTGATGGTTGCCTTTTCGTCCAGATTACTGGTGCTGCCGCCCACTTCCTGGCTGATCTGCTGGAAGATGTTGCTCAGCTCGTCCGCACTGCCTGCGGAGAGGAAGTAGCTCTTGCCGCCGTCAGGATAGGTGGCTTCGCCGGGGCTGTCCAAGCCCTCGGCGTTCTTGTAGTTGGAGGACACCAGGTGCATATACTTGTTGGTCTTGTTGGTCTTGTTGGTTTCGTCCACACCGTCCCAGCTGGACACAGGTGTACCATCTGCGCCGCTGAACACGCCGATGGTGTAGACGGTGGTGCCTGCGACCTTCATATCATTGCTGGCTTTGATGGTGTCGCTTGCGACATCATCATTGAATCCATTGGAATGATTCGGTTCGCCGTCTGTGAACATGATGACGACCTTTTTCTTTCCGTCAGCGGCAGCGCCTTTGATGATGGTCTGGGCGTGCTGCATACCGTAGTCAGCGGCAGTTGCGCCGCCAGCCTTTAGTCCATTGACCGCGGTTTTCAAATTTTCACTTTCGCTGGCAGCAGTCAGTTCTTTGACGATCTGGGTGTAGTTCCAGCTATTACTGTAATAAAACTCATTGCCAACCGTATACCTTTCGTCACCAGCAAACTTGACAAGGGCGATCCGGCTGTCCGGAGAATGATTTGCAACGCTGTCGATAAAGCCATTGACGGCATTTTTCAGCGCACCCAGCTTCTTCTGTTTACCACCTACCCGGCTATAGAACTGAACATGATCCTTATTTGTGTCGGAGGCACCTTTTTTAAACTCCACTTTTTCATACTTGAAGAAACCACGTTGATAGTACCAACCCGCTGGTGTCAAATAATCACCATGATGATAACTTACCTTTTGGTAACTTCCATCCACGTAAATGTAATAGTCTTCTTTCTCATCTACGTTGTATACTTCCTTATATGTTGTCATCTTCTCATCCATCGACCCCGACACGTCCAGCACCAGGACAATATCCGCAGCCTCCGTGGAAATGGTGGTGCTGCTGGCACCGGTGGCGTATGCTTCCAGAGTGATCTGGTAGCTGCCATCCGGCTGGATCTTAGCGCTCTTGTTGAGCACGATGCCGGTGTCGTCCTGGTCAGCGGCGGCACGCATCATCCGTGCCTTCCGTGCCGGTGCGGCCAGCAGAGGGCCGACCTTGGTGAAGCTGACGATGGGCAGAGTCACCGGCTCCCCTTCCGGAGTGATGGCGCTGAGATGCTGCTCCAGGGCGGTCAGCTTGTTGTTTTCTTCCAGCCAGGTGCGGAAGGCGGTCACTTCCTCCTTGGACAGGCCGTTGTAGAGGGCGTTGGCCTCCTCCATGGTCTTGGCGGCCAGGAATTTCTGGTACAGTGCCGCATTCTCATCCGCCTTGTCCGCTTCCGGCTTCTCATACAGGGGGCAGTCCGCTGCGTGGGCTTCGCCCTCAGCGGCGCCGCAGGTACACTGGTTCTCGCCCGATTCCTTGCCGTCCTGTTCTTGGCTGTCCGACTCTTGGTCGTCCTGTTCCGGTTCTGCATCCGGTTTCGGGTCGGCCTCTTTCTGTTCTACCTGTTCTTCCGCCGGAGGGGTTCCTTCTTCGCTGGAAACAGCAGCAGCGCTCGCCCCCTGGTCATCCGAGACTGCCAGCGCGACAGGCAGCGCCATGCTGGCGACCAGCAGCATACTGACCAGCAGCGCCCACACTTTTTTCATCTTCATCGCTCCGCCTCCTTATGCGTTGGGCCAACCCTGGGCGTCTGTGACAGTGCTGCCATTGTTGGCAGTCTGTACGGCCTGGGCTGCCACGTCAACCGTGGCCGTTGCATTCTGGTATTCATTGCCCATGGCGGCGTTGAAGGTCACTTTGGTGAACACCGGTTCCGTGACCTGTCCGGGCTTGAGGGGTCTGCTGTAATAGCAGTAGCCATCAGCGCCTATGATCCAATCGGTGGTGTTGTAATCCAATCCCACCAAGCTGGTGTCCGGCGTGCCGTCCCCCTTGAGCTGGATGCTCTTGGTGAGCTTCACCCGTACCCAGGCATCGGAGGAACCAGTGTTCTGGATTTCCGCAATTTTCGTGACGGTCATGCCGGGCATGATGCCGGTCACGTCCTCAAAGGGCTGCGTCTTGTCCTCGTCCGCCCACTCCTGCACGGCGATGCCTACGCCGCCGGTGGTGATGACGTTATGCGCCCTACCTTCTGCGGTAAAGTACGCAAGGGTTCCGGCGGCGCATAGGGCGACCAACATGGCCAAGGCCGACAGAATCAAAACTTTTCGCTTCATGGATCCTTGCTCCTCTCAAATGATCTGTTCCATTCTCCGTTTCTGCGGGATTGATAGCGTTCCATGACCTTCCAGGCCATATGAGAACATCTGACGTGCCGTCAGGTGCTTTCATATGGCCTGTACCCCGAAGGGTACAGGACCACATGGAAAAATGCGAATGCTTTACCATCCACTATGTGGGCGCATCCGTGTACAGCCAGATGCGTCCATATCATCTGGACTGCTGTCAATCCCTTGGTTTGAACCCAAGGGAGGGTGATTGACAGCGTAGTTCAAGGATGAACTTTGTTAGGGCTTCCACTGGCAAATAAGCTGTTACCGGAAGCAAAGTTCTTGCAATAAGTGTTGTACTTACTTATTCCAAGGAGAAACATAATTGGCAGTGCCGGGCGTTCTAAATGCAGCATTCAGCGCATCATAAGCATTGTCAAAGCCTGCGGCCTGTGCGCCTTCAGCAAACACCTTGATTTCCCAGTTCGCCCCAAGTGCTTCGTTGATTTTCTCAATGTCAGCATTGGTGACCTTAGAATCCAGGTAGACCTGATGCATAGCGCACTCAGGAGTAGTCTGGCCAGCCTTCAGAGCAGTGCCATAGGTAACAACATATACGTTGTATTTGATGTTATCAATGGTAGTCTCATAGTAGTTCCAATCGCCTTCATAGGGAGCGTCAGTGGTCTTGGACCAGTCCCACTTGCCTTCGCCGATGGAATTCTCATTGTAGTTGAAATGCAACACGTTCTTGCCTGCGTCAAAGTCATCCGCGCCATTATCCAGAATAGCGGGGATAGCAATATGTACACGGACATAGGTATCTTCGGAGCCGGCCTCATTCTTGACCTGGATTTCCTTCTTAACACCGTTTTTCAACGTACCCTGCTGTGCACTGCCGGTAGAGGGCAACAGCTTAGAGTTCTGCTCGAAGTTTTCGTTCAGCGTAATGTCAACCTTACCAGTGGTGAACACGTTATCCTTAGCATCCGTATCCGTAAAGTAAGCCAAAGATGCGCCTACGATGGCGATCGCCAGGAGCGCAACGCACAGGCTGATCGCAGTGATTTTCTTCTTCATGTTCTTTCTCCTTTATTAGTTTGGTTTATTTTTTCCGCACACGCGCACGGAGGGGTAACTTAAGGAGCGGTGGTGGGATTTGCTTTTGCCCAAGCGTCAGCGGCATCCTTGATGCCGTCCTGCTGAACGGCATAGGCCGTGAAGGTCAGCGTGGGTTTGGCGGTGATACCCTTAATATCCTCCTTGGTCAGAGTGTCGCTGACAATGACCTGGTTATCCTTGAGGACATTAAAGGGAGTATCGTCAGTTACCGCACCAACCTCGCGATAGTAGACATTTTGGGGAATTCCCTTGCCATCACCCTTTCTCCAACCATCCGCAATCCCATAGGTAACTTTATCAGCGACAAAAGTGCCCTGTTCTTCCACCTTCACGAACAGCCAGCAAGCCTCGGAGTTGGCCTTGACGGTTACCTTCGGGTCTTTGTTGATGTTCACGCCGGGGATGATTTTATAATCAGCGCCAGTAGTTTCGGCCAGGCCGATGTTAATATCGCCATAAGTGAAGGTGTTGACCACCGGTTCAGTCTTAGAAATCAGCCAGGCAAGGGTGCCGCCCACGGCGCAGCCGATGGCCAGAACCAGCGCCAACAGGATGGCAACGGTCTTATTGCTCACGTTGCGTCTGTTTTTCATTGTATTCGTTCTCCTTTCGTCACTTATCCTTGAGAAATCTCCGTCCAGCAGAAGAATATCTCCGCAAAACGGTTCCCTTTTTCGTTAAAATAGTGTATGATTAGGGAGTAGTACCCTCAGAGAAAGCAGCCCATGCTTCTTCAGCAGTCGTAAAGCCGTCAGCCTGGATGGCGTAAGCGTTGACAATGACCTTAGTGCTTTTCTCAGTAATGCCAGCCCAGCCCTGCACAGTGTTTGCAGTATCAGAAACCTTGAAGTTTTCAAAGACAACAAGGTCAGCGCCAGCGGCGTTCTGAGCGTAAGACTTGTAGTACACGTTTGCAACGCCTTCAAGTGCCGTCCAGCCGTTTGCAGTGATCTGATCTGCAATCTGCTTATAGTCTTTGGTGGTATTAGCTTCATACGCAGCGATACCATTCTCGACCTTCACGAAAATCCAGCTATCTTCGCTCACAGCATTCACATGAACGGTGGGGTCTTTTGTGTACTCATGACCGGGCAGCAGCTTGTAGCTGTTCTCCTGCACACGGTCAGCGTTCTCAACCGGGGCGCCGTTAGGATCCACCTTTGCTTCGTCCAGTTTGATCGCCACCTGACCAACGGTGAAGGTATTGGTAACCTTATCGTTGGCAGTCAAGTAAGCGATCGTTCCTAACACAGACGCGACAACTAGCAATACCGCGCAGAAGGTCAGGAGAAGCGCCTTTCTCTTTGTTTTCATTTTTTTGAAAACCTCCTTTGATAGTGATAAATGAATGATCTATAGGGAGCCTTGCGGCATTGCCCTCAAACGAACGGCTGTGCTGCTTGTGCTTTACTGACCTTTTTCCTGGGACGAGCCGTTGTTCTGCCGCTTCTTCCCAGGGGTCTTTTTCTCCTCTGCAAAGATGTCCGGAAGGAACAACAACAGCAGCAGCACCGCTCCAACGGAGATGGCCACATACATTCCGGGCGGATGCTGGATGTAGTTGGCCACATAGCCCAGGTAAGGAATGGAGAAAACCGGCGTGCCCAATACATTCTTATAATGTACCAATCCCCCATCCTCCGCCGCATTGGCGTCCCCTTTGGTGCGGAATCGAATCACGGAGGGATCCTTCTCATCCGGTACAACGGCCACCACACGGTGGGTGGCGATGGTGTCCTCATCCAGCATAAAGGTGATCGGCTGCCCTGCCTGGATGGTGTAGGGGTCTACTTTCTTGACATAGATCAGCGCTCCGGTATGATAGATCGGCTCCATGGAGCCAGACAGGACGCTGAACACCTGTAAACCGATCACCCTTGCCCCCACCAGAAGCACCGCCAGGAGCACAGCCAAGGCGACAAGGATGCCGCTGATGATGTTCCAGGTTTTTTTAATTGATCGGTTCATAGGTCTGTTCTCACTTCTTCCCACTGTGGATAGCCGCACTCCCCTTCTGAGACGTGCTGCGCAGGTGCTTTTTCGTGGAGTTCACCACTCTATCAAAATGCGCCCTCAAAGGCTGGGAAATGCGGGATTTTCAAGACTTACCACAAAAAGGACACAGAAGTTTGACTGCGCAGGTCATTGCCATGCAGTTGCCAGTTTGCTCATGTTGTCCCGTTTCAGCTTCATGGAGGAGTGGACATAGCGATCTAGCGTGATCGTTGTATTGGCGTGTCCCAGGACTTCGGAAAGGGATTTGATCTCAAAGCCCACCTCCACGGCGCGGGTGGCGAAGGTATGCCGGAGGGTGTGGAAATGCACCCCTTCTAAGCCGCACGCTCGGGTGTATTTCCCCAGCCGGTATTGCAGCGTCCGTGGCTCCATAAAACGCTCCGTTCCCGTTAAAACATAAGCAGCTGGGTTTTCCGGATACATCTTCGCACAAAGCGCAGATGCAAACTCTGTCAGTGGGATGGTTCTCACAGAAGTATGACTCTTTGGTGTTCCCGTCACGATTCTCGTGCGTGCGCCGTCCACGTCCATGCGCTCAGTATCACGCAGCCGCTGTAATGTGGCCGTGACGCTGAGCGTTTTTTCTTGGAGGGAGATACACGCCCATTGCAGGGCGCAAAGTTCCCCGATGCGCATACCAGTGAACAGCGTCAGCAGCACGCCAAATCGACAGGCGTCCATATCTTCCAGCAGATATTGGATAAACCGATGCTGTTCCTCATGGGAGAGCACCCGCATCTCCTTCCGGCATTCCTTGGGGTAGTTGATCTCAAGGTCGGGGAATATCCCTGGAAATTGGGTTGCCGTGTACTTGAGCACTCCGTGCAGCACCACCAGGATGTCGTGAACCGTTTTGGGCGCCAGCTCCTCCTCAAACAGCAGTTCCTTGGTGAAGCTATCAATCAATCCACTGGTCATCCCCAGAGGAAAACAGCCCCCCAGCCGAAGTTTGATGTACTTTTTCAGCACCGTATCATATTTAATGTACGTTGCCTCCTTCACTTTGGGCTTGCGCAGGCGCAGCCATTCATCGCAGTAGAACGCAAACCGGTGCCGAGAGCCTAGAGCAGGCAGCGCTTTCCCGCTGAGGATCGCCGCTTTGCACTTGGTCACTTTCTCCTTTGCCTCTCGGTATGTCTTACCATAACAAAACCCATACTTGATCTTGCCGGATAACTCATACCCTTTGATATACCTCGCTTCCCACCGGCCATCCTTGCGCTTGAAGATGTTCTCGCCTTTTGCCATGTTTGAAAAAACCTCCTTGTCATCATATTTGCAGCCCGGATTAGACCACACTCCTATTTTACTCGCATTGTGCGCCAACCTTAGACTGCGGATTTGACTGCGCTGGAGCCTTTCACGAGGAGTCATGTGATGCCTAGTTTTTCAAAAGCTTGAAATACTCCCAAAAAATTTGCAATTTTCTCTTTCAAATTATGGATAAACTGTTGATTTAGTGGATATGCCGTGTTATAATATCGTTGTAACAAGAAAGATTGGGGTTCGCAGAGTGGTGAACTCTGCGAAATATTCCATCCTTTGAATCCCCTTGTATCTAATGTATGTGAAGACAGAAAAAACGTCTTATCTGACTTTGTACCCTTGTCAGTCAAGACGTTTTCTTTTTATCAATCGGCGCAAGGATACCATATTCTTCACGCCGCACAAGAAAGAGCGAACCAAAATTGGTTCGCTCTTTCTGCACGTTATTATAATGTGTATCATTCCCCGATGGAATCGGTCTTGTAGATGAACTTGGTGCTGCACTCCAGGCCAGCAGGGCAGCCGCCGTAGGACTTGTATTCCTTGGCATAGTCCTGCACCGCCTCCAGGCGATCTACGATGTCGCCCAAGTCGCCGTCAGTGAGGCTGGTCAGCTTCTGGATGCCTTCCTCATCGAACTTGGCCATGCCTTCCGCCAAATCCTTGGAGCCGTCCAGCAGCTCGCCGATGCCGCTGATGAGCTTGTCGGTGCCGTCAGACAGTTCGCCGGTGCCGCTTGCCAGCTTACCGGTGCCTTCGGTCAGGGTGTCGGTACCCGCCAGCAGTTTACCGGAGCCGTCCGCCAACTTCTGAGTGCCAGCCACCAGCTTGCCGCTCTGCTGACTCAGCATGCTCAGGCCGGCGATCATGGCGTTCAGGTTCTGGCCGTTGTTGCCGGAGATCATAGTGTCTACGCCGCTCTGGATGGCCTTTGCGCCAGCCTCCAGCTTTGCTGCGCCTTCCACCAGCTTCACAGAGCCATCGGCGATCTTACCGGCGTAGGTGTCGATGAGGGTTGCGCCCCCCTTGATGCTGGTGATACCAGACTGTAAGGTGCTTGTGAGTGCCTGCTTCACGCCCTGCTGATACTGGATGCTGCCCTTGATCTCTTTGATGAGCGCGCCATAGGTTTGCAGCGTTGTGGTGTCTTCCGTAGTCTTCTGCAAATCTTCCAGCTGACCCACTGCGGCGTTCAGCAGCTTGATGGATTCATCCAAGTTAGCTGCTGCGGTGTTCAGGCCGTCAGAGAGCTGGTCTGCGCCACTAGTGACCTTTGCGGCACCTTCCTGGATGCCAGCTGCGGCTTCGTAGATGCTCTTGCCGTTGGTGTTCTTCAGGTTATCGGACATCTGCTGTGCGCCTTCCTCGATGGCAGCGGCGCCGGTGTAGATGGTCTGGGTCTTGCTGTCGGCGTTGCCCAGGGCGGACTTGATGCTCTTGGCGCCGTCCAGCAGCTGCTGTGCAGAGCTGGGCAGATCCTTGACCTGGGTGGCCAGCTCGTTGGTGCCGTCATCCAAATCCTTTGCGCCGTTGTTCAGGTCTTTGGCACCCTTATCCAAATCCTTTGCCCCCTGGTTCACCTGATCCACGCCATCGGCCAGGTCGCCGCTCTTGTCGTTGAGCTCGCCTACGCCGTCTTCCAGTTTCTTTGTGCCGTCCACCAGCTCTTTGGAGCTGTCGCCCAGCTTTTTCAGGGAGTCCTTCAGGTCGTCAACCGAGTCCACATCGTCCAGATTCAGTTCTTCCAGTGCGCTGTTGGACGCCATGGTGACGGTGGTGAGCAGGGAGAAGTCGGAGACATCCGCTTTGATGGTGACCTTCTGAGGCACATCAATGTCAATCTTCTTGCCGTCGCTGTCGGTCAGATTAGCCAGACCCAAGCTCTCCTCCAGGCCAGGCAGTGCCATGCCCACGACCACGGTCTTATCGCCGCTGTTGATGACTTTGCCGTTGGTGACTTCCACGTTGGACATCTTATCGTTGTCCACCAGGAGGCCGGAGACCATCAGGAAGGGCTGATAGATGGTCACGTTCTTGCCGTTGACCTTCTTGGTCTTGCCGGTGTTGTTCTTGTAGGTGAATTCCATGGTCAGCTTGCCGGAAGCGCCGTCCAGCTCCTTGGCAGAGACGGTCTTGCCGTTGAGCTTATAGGTGACGGTCACATCCACCGGCAACTGCTTGTCACTGGTGCCCTGGTAGTAGATGTCGCTGCCCTTGGCGTTCCAAGTCAGCTCATCGCCGCTGCCCTTGGTGAAGTCCTGGTCGCCCTTGACGTTTTTGACGTCCTTTAGGTTGGACTGATCTTTCAAGGTATCGGAACCCTTCTGGTTCTTCAGCCACTCGCTGACGATGACCTTGTTGGCCTTGCCGTTGGCGTCAGCAATGACATAGACGGTTTCTTCCTTGCCAGCGGTGTCGCTGTGCTTCAAAAGCTGCTCTGCCGCAGTGGTCACTGGGTCGGCAGCGGTGGCAGAGCCGTCCGCGCCTTCCGAGCTGGAAGCGCCGGTGCTGCTGCCACAGCCAGTCAGGGTGGTCAGGGTCATACCCACTGCCAAAGCCAGAGATAACATTCTTTTTTTCATCTCAAAGTCCCTCCTTAGACATCCACCGTATTGCGTAAGCCGAGGGTGGTTTTACAGATGAGTTTATCAAGCAGCATATACATACTGGGCATGATAAAGATGACAACAAACATACTGATGATGGCGCCGCGTGCCATGAGCAGGCACAGGGAGCCGATCAAGTCCACATCGGAGTAAAGCCCCACGCCGATGGTGGCGGCGAAGAAGCCCAGGGCGCTGGACATAATGGAGTGGATGGAGGTAGACAAGGCAATCTTGACGGCCTCCTCCTTGGAACAGCCAGCCATACGCTCCTTTTTGTAACGGGTGGTCATCAGGATGGCGTAGTCCACGGTAGCGCCCAACTGGATGGTGCCGATACAGATAGAGGCGATGAAGGGCAGCGTGGTACCGGTGAAGTAGGCCAGAGCCATGTTGATGTAGATGGCCAGCTCGATGACGGCCACCAGGATGACCGGCAGGGAGATGGATTTCAGCACCAGCAGGATGATGACGAAGATGGCCAGGATGGAGACCGCACTGACCACCATGAAGTCGTGGTCGGTGATCTTGATCAGGTCACGAGTACAGGGTGCCTCCCCGATGAGCATCCCCTTTTCGTCGTACTTCTTCAGGATCTGCTCCACCTTGTTGCACTGGGCATTGACCTCATCGGTGGCGACTTCATATTTGGAGCTGAGCATCAGCAACTGATAGCCGCCGCTCTCCATTTTCTCCCGTGCCGACTGGGGAATCAGCTCATCAGGCACCAGGTCACCGGTGAGGGAGTCCAGACCCAGAGCGAAGTTGATGCCGTCCACGTTCTGAATCTCTTTCAGCATGGCCTTGACCTCCTTCTGGGACAGGTCATCCCGACAGAGGATCATTTCCACGGAGTTCATATCGAACTTTTTGTTCAGCTCCTGGTTGGCCTGCACGGAGGGCAGGTAATCGGGCAAACTGTTGTCCAGCTTATAGTAGACGTTGTAGTTGGCGTTGCCGTACAGAGCCGGGATCCACAGGACGACCATGATGACGGCGAACAGCTTGTAGTGCTTCATGACGAACTCGCTCAAGCCGTCAGTGGGCAGGTGGACGGTCTTGTGAGCGGTCTTCCAGATGGCCTTATCAAAGACCAAGATCAAGGAAGGCAGCACGGTGACACAGCAGATGACGCCCAGCAGGACGCCCTTGGCCATGACCACGCCCATATCCAGTCCCAAGGTGAAGCTCATGAAGCACAGGGCGATGAAGCCAGCGATGGTGGTCAGGGAAGAACCGGTCACCGAGGTGATGGTGGCGGCGATGGCGTGAGCCATGGCCTCGTTCTTATCTGCTATGCTCTCCCGCTGTTCCTTGTAACTGCCCCATAGGAAGATGGAGTAGTCCATGGTCACGCCCAGCTGGAGGACAGCCACCAGAGACATGGTGATGAAGGAGATCTCTCCTTTGAACACGTTGGTGCCCAGGTTGTAGATGATAGCCATGCCAATGCTCAGCATGAACAGCACTGGGATAACAAAGGAGTCCATGGTCACCGCCAGGACGATGCAGCAGAGCACCACGGCGATGACAACGTAGGGAACCAATTCCTGGTTGACCAGGTTCTTGGTGTCCGTGACGATGGCGGACATACTGGACAGGAAGCACTGCTTCCCGGAGATGCTCCGAATCTCCTCAATGGCATCCATGGTCTCGTCCGCCGAAGTGGTGGTGTCGAAGAAGATGGCCATCAAGGTGGCGTCCCCGTCCTTGGAATTGAACACATCCTTGATCTTATCCGGCAGCACATCCACCGGAACGGACAGGTCGGCAACAGAGTCATACCAGATGACCTGTGCCACATGGTCTACGTTTTCAATGTCGGTTTTGAGGTTGGCGACGTCCTTGTACTCCATGCCCTCACAGACAAACAGCGCATAGGCGCCTTTCCCAAATTCATCCATCAAGACGTCCTGACCCTGCATGGTGTCGATGTCCTTGGGCAGATAGTACAGGATGTCGTAGTTGATACGGGTGTTGAAGTATCCGATCGCTGCCGGAATGAGCAGCAGGATACTGACGATGAGAATGGGTATACGCAGTTTGACGATCTTTTCACCGAATTTCAGCACCGTGATCCCTTCCTTCCATTTTGACCAACGGTCATTTTTCATTGCGTACACAGTTTACTATAGGGCGGGGCAGATTGCAACCGCAAAAATGACCAAAAGTCAGAATTGTTTTCTGTGCCAACTTCACAAAATGACCGAAAGTCATTCTTTTATTCATTTTACCGCTTGTCCTCTCAGAAATTCCAGCGTATACTAGGGATACTAAATCATCAGGAAAAGGAGTATGGTCCGATATGGAGAATGTATTAGAACAGAAAAAGGCCGCCAAACGCAAGCGCCTGCTGGACGCCGCCTATACGCTCTTCCAGGAAAAAGGGGCCGCCAACACCACCATCAACGACATCGCGAAGGAGGCTCAGGTGGCCAAAGGGACGTTTTACCTCTATTTTCGGGACAAGACAGAGATTTTGGATGCCCTGGTCATGCAGATCTGCCACAAGGTCTTTCGCAACGCCTGCATCCACCTGGCTCAGGAGGATTCCGCCTGCCTGGCGGATCGGGTGGTCAGCCTGGTGGATTACATTTTAGAATACTTTAAACAAGACCCCCTCACCCTCTCCGTCCTCCGCCGGAATTTCACCTGGCGTCCGGTTCTGGATGCCGAGCTGCACACCAGCGACCCAGTGCTGGAACAGCTCCGAGACACTATCCGCAACAGCCCTGCCATGCAGGGACGGACAGAGGCAGAGATCATCAACCTGGTGTACGTCCTCATGGAAATGGTGGGTTCGGTGGCCTACGCCGCCATCATCGAGCACACACCGGATGACATTGACAACATGAAGCCGGTGCTCTATGACATCATCCGCAAGGCCGTATCGTAAGACACACACATAAAAACACCCAGAATCTTCGGATTCTGGGTGTTTTTCGTCTTATTTGACCCGTTTTGCCACGACCACAAACCGGCCTTCTTCGGTGTGGTAGGCGCAGGTGGACAGGGTGAGCAGCTCGTCCCCGTACTCCGCCTTCACACCGGTGACGTACTGGGAACGCTGGGTGACCTCTTTCACATAGGTGTCAAAGTCTGCCTTGTCCTCGGCCTGGATGAAGTCGTAGTAGTGAAAGTGCTCCGTGTCATCCTCCGGATAGGCTTCCGAGCGGAACACAGACAACACCTGATACTTTCGGTGCTCGTGGATGGTATCGAAGGTGAAAAAACGATGCTTCCGATAGAACTCGTGATCCTCGTAGTCCACCAGGTGTCCGAACATATCGCCGTTCTTCATGTGGTGCCCGTAGATGATGAGGTTGGTGGAGGGCTTATCTGCATCGCAGTGCTCCTCCAAAAACAGGCAGCCAGCAGAGGCGTCCTTCTCATAAAAATCTCGGTGCAGGTAATACTCTCCGTCCCCTTCCCGCTGCATAACCGGATAGTCGATGGGGGTATCTGGGATGCTCAGCCAACCGATCATGTCTGAGTTCTCGGCGTACAGCTTTTCATAGCGCTTCAAGATGCCCTCGGCGTTCAGCTCATAGGAGTCGTCCTCCTCCACCAGCTGCTTCCGCAGGCCGCTGACCGTCTGCTCCTGCTGGTGGGCGGCCAGGTAGTAGGTGGCCAGGTTCCAGCCACTGTAGGCAAAGATGCCGATAAAGAGCAGCAGCAGGATGATGCGCAGGGCTTTTTTCATGCGCCTCCCTCCTTCTCTTGGTCATGCTGGGCGAAAAAGCGCTTCAGCCGCTCTTGATACTCCGCCGTGGCCAGCAGATAACTCTGCATATGCCGAGCGCCTTTCACCAACAGCAGATCCTTTTCCGCCCGACAGGCGTTAAAATTTTTCACCGTTCCCTCTGGCAAAACAAAGCGGTCATCCAAGCCATGGACAAACAGAATGGGCTTGGTGTTAGTCTCCATGGCCTTCAGGGTCGAATACTCCCAGAAGGAGAACCCTGCCTTCCGGCGGGCGATGTGGTCTGCGATCCACAAAAAGGGCTGCCGAGGCAGGTGCCACCAGTCTTTTAACGTCTGCCCGATCTGCTCCTCTGGCGAGACGAAGCCGCAGTCGGCCACGATGCCATGAACTTGCTCTGGCAGGTCAAACCCGCTGGTCATGAGCACTGTGGTCGCACCCAGAGAACCTCCCATCAGGTAGATGGGTCGACCTTTGGGGGTGTTGTCCTGAAGCCATCGCACCCATTCCAGACAATCATACCGCTCCAAGACGCCGAACCCCAGATACTTCCCCTCACTCTCCCCGTGGGCACGCTGTTCCACAAAGAGCAGGCTGCACCTCTGCGCCTGCAAGAAGGAGCCGAGCACCACCAGATGTTCCTTCCAGTTGCCCTTCCAGCCATGAAAGAGCACCACGGTGCGCCTGGCGTCAGCGCAGGGCAGCCAGTGTCCCGCTAGGGTCAGACCATCTCGGCTTCGGATGTGAACCGTCTGAAAGGACTGTTCCTCCGCCCACTGCGTCCCCTGCTCCAGCATGGTGCACATGGCCATTACAGTGGGATTGGAGCTGGGCTTTAAGGTTAATTCTGGTTCTGCAAAGTGGAACGCTGTCTCCGTACCAGTACGAAAGAGCAGCAGACAGCTCAGATAGAGTATCATCGCCAGCCCCACGACCACGGCTAACACGATCAGACAGACCTGACCCATGGACATTCACATCCTTTTCTCTTTGTTTCCATGGTTTTATTTTACGATGTTTTCCCCCCTTTTGCAAGTAGAACGAGCCAGACGGATGTCTGGCTCGTTCGCTGTGTGTTGGGTTGAATGGTATATGTGAATGGATGAATGGACTTACTTTTTGATGGTGATAGACTTCACGTTGCTCCAGCCGGAGTAGTAGTTGACCTTGCTGACCGTCTTGTAGGTGCGGACGCGGACGTAGTACTTCTTATTCTTGGTCAGCTTGGTGATGTTCTTGCTGGTGTTCTTGCAGCCCTTGACGGTGACCGTCTTGGCACTCTTGAACTTGGAAGAAGTGCTGTACTGCACCTGATAGCCGGTGACCTTGGTGTTCTTCTTCCAGTATGCCTTCAGCTTTTTGCCCTTGTAATTCTTCACGCCGGTGAGCTTGACCTTTGCCGGATTGACGGTGACGGTAACCTTCTTGGTCGTCTCCTGGTAAGTCTTGGTGGCGCTGGCGGTGACCGTGATGGTGGCCTTGCCCACGAAGTTCTTGGCGATGGTGACCTTGCCCTTCTTATCTACCTTGACATACTTGCTGTCAGACTTGTAGGTCAGCTTGGCGCTCTCTTTGGCCTTGCCGCCCAGCTTGACGGTCTGGGTCTTGGTGGAGGCAGTCTTGGTGACGTTCTTGACGGTGATGGTGTTGCTGGGCTTGGTGATCTCCCAGGTCAGCTTCAGGTCAGCGGTGGAGCCGTCCGCCCAGGTGGTGTTGGTCTTGTCGTTCAGGGTCACTGTCACGGTGTACTTGCCCACTTTAGTGGCGGAGGTGGTGCCGGAGACGGTGTAGAAGCCGCTGGCAGGCAGGGGGACAGTCTGCTTTTTGCCGTTGTAGGTCTTGTTGCCCTTCAAAGTGGGCTTTGTCACCTGGATGACCTGCTTGGAAACATCGCTCATGTCGAACAGGTCAGCTTTACTTGCCTTGGCACGCTGATAGGCGGCCATGGCCATCATACCCTGGTAGGTGGACAGGCCGTTGAGCTTCCCATTGTACTGGAACCCATTCTTCACCAGATAGTTTTCCAGCATCCAGGATACTGCCGCATCCATTTTGTAATCCTTCTGTCCGGCAGCAGCCTTCGCGATCACAACATAGGCATTGGTACAGCAGCCGTCCGATTCCAGCTGAGGATCCTTATAGTTGCCCTGTGCACGTCTGTAGGATTCAATGAATTTCCAGCCGCTGTCATACATTTTCTTCGCCTTGGCATTGCTCTCCTGGTAGGGCACCAAAGCGATCATTGCCATGGCAGTCATATCCACATTGTCTTTTGCCCATTCAGAGGAATAGAAGAATCCGCCCGTCTTTTCATGCTGGTATTCGGTCAGACGGTCGATCAGCGCTTCCTGATACGCTTTGGGTGCAGGGTAATCACCGCTGTTCAGCGCGATGAGGCTCCAGATCAGGTCGTTGGACGCGTAATTCTTATAACTCTGATTTTCATACAGCCAAGCGGGCAAATTCTGACCGCAGAAGTTGGCGGCGTCCAGCCCCAGGGCCTTCAGGGTCAGGATGACCCGCGCGATGGTGGTGGGGACGGTCTCGCGGCTGAGCTTGCCGTTCTGGATGGCGGTCATCACGCTGGCTGCGTAGGTCTGGATGTCCGCATCCTTGGTCTTCCAACCCTGGGCGCCATCCAGGGCACGGATGCGACCCAGCATGACCCATTCCGCGCCGAACTGGCAGGTAGCAGCCTTGTCCGCTGCCTGATAGCCGGTGACACAATTGACGATGGCGCTGGTGGCCTCTTTGGTCAGGTCTTTGGACGGGGTAGTGTCCGTAACGGTAACCGTGCAGACGGGAGGCACCAGAATATCGTCATTGCCATAAGCAGAGACCACATAGGTACCAGCCTGGCCAAAGGAGAGACTGGCGTTGCCGTTGGCATCGGTGGTCACATTCAGCTCGTGGAATGCGCCCTCCTTATCAACGGTGATCAGCGCAGCGTTGCCGGCAGGTGCCGCAACCAGATTCCACTCGCTGTCATACCCCATTCCCTGCAGGTTCAGCGTCAGCTTTTCACCAGTCTTAACAGACACCGTGCTCTGGTCAAAGAAGCTGTACTTATCCGAGTAACCGCTGTCGTCTGAGAAGACAAACGCAGACAGGTCATCGCCATTTTCGATGGGCTGTGCATTGACTAACTCCGAGAAAGAGGCATTATTCTGATAATAGCTGCTGGAACCCTCGTCGCCCCACAGCTTTGTGACCCAGCCGGAGGAGGCGTTGAGCTCAAAGCCATCCTTGCCTTCCACATAATAAGCCTCATGAGCGGCCACCATCGCTTCGTCGTAGGTGAACTTACCGTCCCCGTTCCGGTCAGTGACCGTCACCGGCACCTGTGCCATGAGGGTGTTGTTCTTGCCCACGACAATTCCACCCCGGATTGCGATGGTCACGGTGACCTGGATGGAATCCTGGTCTGCCGCCCATGCGCCAGTGGTGGCCAGGGACAGTGCCATGGTCAGCGCCAGCAGCAGCGACAACAATCTTTTTTTCATGGTTTTCTTCCTTTCTATTGGTAATCTATGCAGGAAACCGCTCCTTTCAGACCGGTATTTCCACTGCTTCCATGTGGGAACACCTCACCGGTGCTACTACACGTCCTTGCCCATGCCAGTGCAGGTGTAGCTCCACACGATGTTGTCTCCCTTCTGCACCACGCAGCTGCTGCACCCGTAGTTGGGCTGCTTTCCGTTGACGCGGTACACCCAGCCGGACTCCCGACCGCAGTCGAACTCGTACAGGTGGCCGATGCCCTCCACATAATAGCTGCCGTAGCCGCCAGAGTAGGACACCTCCAACTGGATGCCAGCCTTTTTGCAGGTGCGTTTCAAGATGTCATAGACCGTCTCCCCTTCGGTAAAGGGAACCTTGGTCTTTTTCAGGATCACGCCGCTGGCAGGGACGTACTTCTGTTTGGACTCCTTTATGTTGTCCAGATTATCTAGGAGCGTGTGGCACTCGATGGTCAAGGTGCAGCTGCCGGTGCTGGTGGTGGTATCCTCTTCCTCCTGGTGCTTTTTCTCCTCCTCTTGTTTCTTCCGTTCTTCCTCCTGCTTTTTCTTTTCTTCTTCCGCCTTGCGTTTGGCTTCCTCAGCCTTCTTTTCCTCAGCGGCCTTCTGCTTGGCTTCCTGCTCCTGCTTGGCCTGCTCCGCAGCCTCCGCATCCGCCTTGGCTTTGGCTTCCGCTTCCTGCTGCTCGGTTTCTTTTTGGAGCTGCTCCTCCAGCTTCTGCTGGGCTTCCGCCTCCCGACGGGCGATCTCGCCGGTCAGCTGTTCCGGCGTGAAGCACAGCCGCTGGGTGGTCTTTGCCTGCTCCAGTGTGAAGTCGCTGAGCTGCTTTAGAGTCAGTTTTTTCTGCTCCGGTGCGCCCCAGCGTCCCTCCGTCTGCTGAACCTTCAGCCGCTGTTTGGGCAAGACGTTCAAGACATTCTCATCGCCGCCAAAAAAACTGGTCTTGCCGGACAACTGGTCGAAAACAAAGGCTTCTTTCTCTACCGACAGGCTCACTGTCCCATCGGTGACCTGGGCGGACTGGTTGCCCACCACAAAATAGACGGTGCCCTGGGTCTGGGCGTACAGCTTGCCTTGGTTCAGGG
>ERZ1026880.606-NODE-606-length-17796-cov-87.537963_pt1 | contig 17796 bp, 18 predicted proteins | sample MGYA00380170_ERZ1026880 | MGnify/ENA primary metagenome ERZ1026880 (study PRJEB33269, sample SAMEA4719806) | human gut metagenome | biome: human-associated habitat; feature: organic feature; material: feces | place: Cameroon | collected 2013-10 ...
ACAAATCTCGTAATTTTTACATTATACCGAAAAAGCTGTTCCCTGTCCAGTTTTTACCCCCCGGATGCGGGGGCTGCACGCAAAAAATGTTGCTTCTTGAGTTATACGATTTGTTTTGCGTTTGCATTGTATAACAAATCGTATATCTTAAGGCATAAATACAGCCCGCATTCCGGCTGCTTGGGGCGGAATACGGGCTGTATCATTGAAGCAAGACTTTTATTTTATCTAACTTAGCTTGGAGGAAACAAGCTTGATGAAAAGGCTTTGGGGAAAATTGAAGGATTACTCTTTGACTGCCTGGAATGCCTGCTCCAGATCGGCGATCAGGTCGTCGGCATTCTCGGTACCGATGGACAGGCGGATGGTGTTCTGGTAGATGCCCTGGTCCAGCAGTTCCTGCTCGCTGAGCTGGCTGTGGGTGGTGGTGGCCGGGTGGATGACCAGGCTCTTCACGTCAGCAACGTTAGCCAGCAGGCTGAAGATCTTCAGGTGGTCGATGAAAGCATGCGCTTCCTTAACGCCGCCCTTGATCTGGAAGGTGAAGATGGAAGCACCACCGTTGGGGAAGTACTTCTGGTACAGCGCATGGTCCGGGTGATCCGGCAGGCTGGGATGGTTGACCTTTTCCACCTGCGGGTGGTTGGCAAGGTATTCCACGATCTTTTTGGTGTTCTCGGCATGGCGCTCCACGCGCAGGCTCAGAGTCTCAACACCCTGCAGCAGCAGGAATGCGTTGAACGGGCTGATGGTAGCGCCGGTATCACGCAGCAGGATTGCGCGGACATAGGTCACAAAAGCAGCCGGGCCGGCAGCGTCCACAAAGCTGATGCCGTGGTAGCTGGGGTTGGGTGCTGCAATGGCGGGATAGTTGCCGGAAGCAGCCCAATCGAACTTGCCGCCGTCCACGATGATGCCGCCCAGGGAGGTGCCGTGGCCGCCGATGAACTTGGTGGCGGAGTGGACAACGATGTCAGCGCCGTGCTCCAGCGGGCGGATCAGGTACGGGGTGCCGAAGGTGTTATCCACAACAACCGGCAGGCCGTGCTTGTGGGCGATCTCTGCAATAGCGTCCAGATCGGGGATATCAGAGTTGGGGTTGCCCAGGGTTTCCAGGTAGACCAGGCGGGTGTTCTCCTGGATGGCATCCTCGATCTCTTTCAGGTTGTGGGCATCCACAAAGGTAGCGGTGATGCCAAAGTTGGGCAGGGTATGCTCCAGCAGGTTGTAGCTGCCGCCGTAAATGGTCTTCTGGGCAACCACATGGCCGCCGTTCTGGGCCAGGGCCTGGATGGTGTAGCTGATAGCGGCAGCGCCGGAAGCAACAGCCAGGCCAGCCACGCCGCCTTCCAGGGCAGCGATGCGCTTTTCCAGCACATCCTCGGTGGGGTTGGTCAGACGGCCATAAATGTTGCCGGCATCGGTCAGGCCAAAGCGGGCAGCTGCGTGGGCAGAGTTGTTAAACACGTAAGAAGTGGTCTGGTAGATGGGAACGGCGCGGGCGCCGGTAGCCGGATCGGCCTCTTCCTGGCCAACATGGAGCTGAAGCGTTTCAAAATGCAGTTTGTTCTCAGACATTGTAATTACCTCCAAAATTTTGCAGTCAAATTCTCATATCTCAAATTGTTCGGAATGATTCAATAGAAAAAACGCCCGGTATCCCCGCATTTTCTGCATGCGTCTGGTTACCGGGCGTACTTACCTGTTTTATAAGCCTGGGCGGTCACATTCGGCTCCAAAGCGGTGCCGATACGCCCCCAGCCTGTTGTACAGCCCGGAAGTGTGACATTCGGCCACAGCGGAAGTTTGCGCGCAGCAAGGTGTTAAAAATAGCATTCATTGTTGTGTGCTCCCTTCCGTTCAAAATCTCAACCAGTGCATTTCCTTTAACATACTAGGCTGGTTGGTATGTGTGTATTATAGCAGTCCTGCCCCCTACTGTCAACCCTTTCCAACAAAAAAGTGCAAAAAAAATCCCGCCGCCGGGTTTCCGGCAGGCGGGGCAAGATATATTAGCGTGTTACCGCACTTTATTTGACATAACCCATCAAGCTGGGCAGGGCCAGGCTGATCTGCGGCACATAGGTGACCAGCATCAGCACAACAAAGATCGCGGCAAAATAGACGATCAGCTGTTTGAACACCGTTTCGATCTTGACGCCGCCGACCTTAACGCCGACAAACAGCGTGGTGCCGACCGGCGGGGTGATGGTGCCGATGCACAGGTTGAAAATCAGCATGATGCCAAAATGGATGGTGTTCATGCCCAAAGCCTGGCAGACCGGCAAAAAGATGGGGGTAAAGATCAGGCAGGCAGGGGTCATATCCATAAAGGTGCCAACCACCAGCAGGATGATGTTAATGAGGAACAGGATCACATACTTGTTGCTGCTGATGGAAAGCAGGGCGCTGGACACCAGGGACGGGATATTGGTGAACGCCATGACCCAGGACATGATGCTGGACACACCGATCAGGAAGATGATGATGCCGGTCATCTCGGCGCTTTCGCGCAGGATCTGGGGGATCTCTTTCAGTTTGATGGATTTATAGCCAAACAGGGAGAGCAGCAGGCTGTACACAACGGCCACAACGGAACCTTCGGTTGCTGTGAACACACCGCCGATGATGCCGCCGATGACAATAATGATGAGCAGCAGCGCCGGGATAGCCTGCAGGATGGTGTGGATGGCCTCCTTAAAGGTAAAGGAAGTCTTGCTGCGGTAGCCGTGCTTTTTGGCAAAAAAGTAGATTACGATCATGCAGGCCAGACCCCACAGGATACCGGGCAGGTAGCCGGCCATGAACAGTGCGGCAACCGAAGTACCGCCGGACACCAGCGAGAAGGTGATCATAACGTTGCTGGGAGGGATCAGCAGGCCGGTGGGGGCGGTGGCAATGTTGGCGGCGGCGGAGAAGTTGGGATCATAGCCTTCTTCTTTTTCGATGGGGCCGATGATGGAACCCATGGCGGAAGCAGCAGCCGTACCAGAACCGGAGATTGCGCCAAACAGCATGTTGGCAATGACGTTGGTCTGTGCCAGAGCGCCGGGGGTGCGGCCGGTGATGAGCTTGGCCAGGTTGATCAGGCGGACCGCAATGCCGCCTTTGTTCATAATATTGCCGGCCAGGATAAAGAACGGGATGGCCAGCAGGCTGAACATGGAAATACCGGAGAAAATGCGCTGCGCGCCGGTAACAACGGCGACTTCAAGGTCCATAATGGGCAGGATGGCAACCACGGACGAAATGCCGAGCGCCACCGCGATGGGCACGCCTGCGATCAGCATAATGACCAGCAGGATCAGGATGATCAGCCCGGAAACAAGAGCAATGTTCATTGTGTTTTCCTCCTCATTCTGCGCTGGTGGAGCTGTGTTCTTCCACGTTGTCGGTGGCAAGGTCAATGATGTTCAGTACCGAATACACCACGATCAAAGCGCCGGACAGCGGCAGAACGGTGTACACCGTGCCCATGGGGATGCCCAGAGAGGCCGTGACCTGGGTCATGGTCAGCTTCATGATGCTGACACCGCCGTACAGCATAACAACGGCAGCCAGCAGCAGGACCAGGCATTCGCTGATGATCTCCAGCACCTTGCGCGGGGTGCCGGTGATCTTATCGGCCAAAAAGCCCATCCGCATATGGTCGCGCTTGCCAAACACCAGTGCGCTGGAAAGCAGAGCCATCCAGGTAAAGCTGTAGGTCAGCAGCTCTTCCGAAACGGTAGAGGGGCGGCCAAAGAAATAACGGGTCACGATCTGGTAGGTGCCAACCACGACCATGGCGGCAAACAGCAGGGCGCAGACCCAGCTCAGGACGGTATCCAGCCCATGGCGGAACTTATGTAAAGCTTTCATTGTGCGCTGCCCTCCTTATATTCTGCATTGATGGTCTGGATATGGTCATACAGGTCCTGGATATCCGGGTTGGCATCCAGCATTTCCTGCTGCACGTTGCTGACCTTATTGCGGAACTCACTGATGTCCACATCAATAAAGGTCACGCCCATATCATTCTCGGCGATCTGCTTGGCTTCCTCCACCTGGTCATCCCAGCAGGAAAGCTCTTCCTCGGTGGAAAGGCGGGCGGCCTCTTTGAATACCGCCAGTTCTTCATCGGACAGGCTGTTCAGGAATTTCAGGTTGCCAACCAGCATATCCGGCACCATCTGGTGCTTGGTGTAGGAGAAATACTTGGCAACTTCGCCGTGCTTGTTGTTGGTCAGGGCCAGCTCGTTGTTCTCCGCGCCGTCAATAACATGCTGCTGGATGGCGGTGTACACATCGCCGAAGCTCAGCGGGGTAGCGGCAGCGTCAAAGGCCTGCACCATCTTAACGCTGGCGGGGCTCTGCTGCACGCGGATCTTCAGACCTTTCAGGTCATCAGGGGTATAAATGGGGGTGGTTGCATAGAAGTTGCGGGTACCGGCATTGTACCAGGTCATCACGCGGAAACCGGCTTCATCGGTGGAATCATACACGTTTTCCATGTAATCGGTATCATTCATGACGGCATGGTAAGCTTCTTCGGAGGTGAACAGGTAGGGCATGCTGAAAATCTCGTACACATCGGCAAAGGTTTCCAGGTTGGCGGTACCGGCCACGACAAAGTCAATCGCGCCGGTCTGGGTCAGCTCAATGGCTTTCTGGGCAGAGCCAAGCAGCTCATTGGGGAAGATCTGAACCTCGTACTTATTGCCCAGGTTGGCTTCCACATATTCTTTGAACTTGAGCAGGCCAAGGTGTTCGGGGTGGGTTTCGGACTGTGCATGAGAAATGCGAATGATGCGCTTGCCGCCCGTCAGCGAACCGGAACAGCCGGTTGCCGCTGCCAGCATAACGCCGCAGATGCCCACGCACAGCATTTGCTTGAGGTATTTCATGGGGGTTCCTCCTTCTTTATATTCCGCTGGGCCGGCCCGCAGCGCACAGCACGCCGCAGTGTTTGCTCATAACCCATTGATTTCAATTAGCATTATATGTTCTATTTTTAGCTTTGTAAATATCACATTATTGTAAAATGTAACGTAAACATATGTTTTATTTTTGTGTATTCTGATTTTGCAAGCTTTTTTCGCGCGTATTTTGCTCATGTAATTTTATTATCAAGCGATTTTTGCTTTTCTTTACTCTATCTTTATCCGGCTGTACTTTCCGAGCACAAAAAAGCGTTCCCGGCTGCACAGCGGGAACGCTTTTGGTTTGTTTTTTGCTTTATCTTTTTCTTTATGGCAATACCGCATAATTCTAAGTACCGATACGGTGAGCGAGGTGTGGCAGATGCTAAGCCAAAAGCGCAGATAATACTTTGTGTATTATCGAGCATTTTGGCAACGCAGATGCCGTGCCGCAGCCGCCGGAGCGGTGCTTAAGCCGTTAGGCGGGAATTGTGCGGTATTGCCTTATATATAAGGGCCATATAGGAGTCCGGCGCAGCGGAGCGCTGCCGCTGCGCCCCGGCCCTATCGTTTGGCGGCATAAAATAACAGATGCCCCGCCTGCCAAACGGCGGAGCATCTGCTCAGATCACATATTCGTTGCCCGCATCGGGGTACTGCATCAGGTCGGCCAGTGTCACGCTGTCCAGGTATTCGCTGATCATACCGTCCAGCTTGTACCACAGCGGATAGGTGCGGCATTCCGCCATGCGCGGGCAGGCAGGGGCACCTTCTTCCAGGCAGGCAACAGTTGCCAGGCTGCCCTCCGTCAGGCGCAGAATGCTGCCCACGGTGTACGTTTCCGGCGCGCGGGTCAGCTTGTAGCCACCGCCCTTGCCGCGCAGACCTTCCAGAAAGCGCTGCTGGACCAGCACCTTTAAAATGCTTTCCAGATATTTTTCGCTGATCTCCTGGCGCGCTGCAATTTCTTTCAGCGGCACATAGCCTTCGCTCTGGTGCTCGGCCAGGTCAATCATAACGCGCAGGGCATAGCGCCCTTTTGTTGATACCATCATAAGTGGATCATCCTCCGTATTTTCTAATACCTAGTATATAACAAGGTTAATGGGAAAACAAGCCTTTGAAAAAATAAAAAAATCAAAATACCCTATTGACAAACGGGTTAATGGGGTTTATAATCCCTATAAACCCATACGAAAGGTTGGTAATTAAACATGAGGCGATGTCGAGTCTTGGAGCTGTAACACGAAATCATCCATTCAATTCCAACATTTTATAAATAAAACATTTTTTGATTTACATAGAGAGAGGGTTCACTACTATGAGTAAGATTTATACCTCCGCAGACCAGCTGATCGGCCATACCCCGCTGCTGGAGCTCACCCACATTGAAGCCGCCGAAGGCCTGGAAGCCAAGCTGCTGGCTAAGCTGGAATACTTCAATCCCGCCGGTTCCGTCAAGGACCGCATTGCAAAGGCAATGCTGGACGATGCCGAAGCTGCCGGCAAGCTGAACAAGGATACCACCATCATTGAGCCGACCTCCGGCAACACCGGCATCGGCCTGGCCAGCGTGGCAGCTGCCCGCGGCTATAAGATCATCATTGTCATGCCCGAAACCATGAGCGTGGAGCGCCGCCAACTGATGAAGGCTTACGGTGCCGAGCTGGTTCTGACTGAAGGCGCCAAGGGCATGAAGGGCGCTATCGCCAAGGCTGACGAGCTGGCCAAGGAGATCCCCAACAGCTTTGTTGCCGGCCAGTTTGTGAACCCCGCCAACCCGAAGGCCCATTACCAGACCACCGGTCCCGAAATTTGGGAAGACACCGATGGCCAGGTTGACGTTTTTGTTGCCGGTGTTGGCACCGGCGGCACTGTGACCGGCGTTGGCACCTACCTGAAAGAGCAGAACCCCAACGTAAAGGTTGTTGCTGTTGAGCCTGCTTCCAGCCCGGTTCTGAGCCAGGGCAAGTCTGGTGCCCACAAGATCCAAGGCATTGGCGCTGGCTTTGTGCCCGATGTTCTGGACACCAAGATCTATGACGAAGTCATCCCCGTTGAGAACGACGACGCTTTTGCCACCGGCAAAAAGGTTGGTCATTCTGAGGGCGTACTGGTTGGCATTTCTTCCGGCGCTGCTGTGTGGGCTGGCATCCAGTTGGCAAAGCGTCCCGAAAACAAGGGCAAGACCATTGTTGTTCTGCTGCCCGATACCGGCGACCGTTACCTGAGCACCCCGCTGTTCGCCGACTAATTAGCCATTACACGATTCTCATATCTCCTTACCAAAACAGCTGCTCCCCGCCTTGCGTGGGGAGCAGTTTGTGGTATAATAACAACTAGATTAGGAGTGTATTTCTATGATCCCGACCCCTGAACAGGCTTATGCGCTGGTGTGCAATTATAACGAAGGTGAGTTTCACCGCAAGCACGCCCACATTGTGGGCGATGTGATGCGCTGGTATGCCAACGAGCTGGGCTATGGTGCCGAAGCGGATTTCTGGCAGACCGTGGGCATCCTGCATGATCTGGACTTTGAGCAGTGGCCGGAACAGCACTGCACCAAAGAGCAGGAGCTGATGCGGGAAAAAGGCATTGATGAGCGCATCATCCACGCAACGGCCAGCCACGGCTGGAACCTGACGGTGGATATTAAGCCGGAGCACGAAATGGGAAAGGTGCTGTATGCCGCCGACGAGCTGACTGGTCTGATCGGTGCCTGCGCCATCATGCTGCCCAGCAAGAGCGTGCAGGATCTGGAAGTAAAAAGCCTGAAAAAGAAGTTCAAGAACAAAAAGTTTGCCGCCGGGTGCTCCCGTGATGTGATCACCTCCGGTGCAGAACTGTTGGACTGGGACCTCGACACCCTGTTTGAAAGGACGCTGGCTGCCATGAAGGCCAGCGGAAATGTGGACTGAATGGCAGAAAAAGTTCTTGTCGCCATGAGCGGCGGCGTTGATTCCAGTGTTGCGGCGTATTTATTGCAGCAGCAGGGCTATGAGTGCATCGGCGTTACCATGCGCCTGTATGAAAACGAAACAGCAGGCATCCCCCGCGGGCACACCTGCTGCTCACTGGACGATGTGGAGGATGCCCGTGCCGTTGCCTATGACCTGGGCATGCCCTACTATGTGCTGAATTTTACGGAAGAGTTTGACGAAAAAGTCATCCGCAAATTTGTGCAGGTCTACCAGAACGGCGGCACCCCCAACCCCTGCATTGACTGCAACCGCTACCTGAAATTTGACCACCTGCTGAACCGTGCGCGGGAGCTGGGGTGCGATTATATCGCCACCGGCCACTATGTGCAGCGCTGGCAGGATGAAAACGGCCGCTGGGGGCTGCGCAAGAACGATGACCCCGGCAAGGACCAGAGCTATGTACTTTACTCTTTAACGCAGGACCAGCTGGCCCACACGCTGTTCCCTCTGGGCGGCATGCACAAGGACGCCGTGCGCGCCATTGCCGAGGAACAGGGGCTTTGCAATGCCCGCAAGCATGACAGCCAGGACATCTGCTTTGTGCCGGATGGCGATTACGCCGCCTTTTTGGAGCGCTATACCGGCCAGCCCATGCAGCCCGGCAACTTTGTAGACGAGCAGGGCCATGTGATTGGCCGGCACAAGGGGGCCGCGCGGTACACCATCGGCCAGCGCAAGGGGCTGGGCATCAGCGCCGAAACGCGGCTGTTTGTTTCCGGCAAGAACATGGCGGAAAACACCGTAACGGTGGGGCTGGAAAGTGCGCTGTTCCACTCATCCTTACTGGCGGACGAGTGGAACTGGATCGCCGCACCGCCCGCCGTGGGCCAGCCACTGCCCTGCACAGCCCGCACCCGCTACCACCAGCCGGAACGCCCGGCCACCGCTACCCTGCTGCCGGATGGCCGCGTGCGGGTGGATTTTGCCGCCCCCCAGCGTGCCATTGCCCCCGGCCAGGCCGTTGTGCTGTACAACGGCGAAAGCGTAATCGGCGGCGGAACGATTTTGAATGTAGAATAATCTCTGATAGGCACACCCCTGGGAATCTGTCATGATTCCCAGGGGTGCATTTTTATTTTATCTTCAAGTAGGAATACCGGTTCTTGGATTTTCTACTTATTTTGTATCTTTACAATTTTTTTCAGCGCCAGAACGCATAGGCCGCATATCCGTTGCCAAGCGGCTCGATGCTGAAGTGATACCAGGTACACAGCCCTACAATGGCCAGAGCTGCCACGATCACCAGTACCACTGCCAATGTAAGTTTCTTTGAAAAAATTTTCTTGACGTTATCCAAAAGTTCTTTCATACTGTCCCCTTCCTGTTTACTGTAAAATTGCCGGATTTTTATTTTGGCTCTTTCCTCCTTTCTTTTCTTTCATCATAGCAGGCCGCATGTACTTTGTCAACAATATTATTCCATAAATAGTATTTACGTCATATAATATCTGAGGTATACTGGAAGTATCCTGAACTGTCAGAAAGGGTTTGCTTGTGGGTGTTACAGAGAATTTGAAGCGCGGTGTAACCGAGCTTGTGCTGCTGGGGTTATTGACCCAGCAGGATATGTATGGATACGAAATGGCGCAGGCCCTGCGCGATCGGAGCAGCGGGAAGTTTGTTCTGCTGGAAACTTCTATGTATCCCACCCTTTACCGCCTGCAGGACCACCACTATATCTCCTCGTATGAAGAGCTGGTCGGCAGGCGGCGGAAACGCACCTATTACCATATTGAGCCCGCCGGAACGGCCTACTATCAAAAAATTCTGGCCGAATACCTGACCGCACAGGAGGGTATCCAGGCCATCTTAAAAAGCTGCACGGAGAAAGGAAGCCCCGAATGAAGATTCCTGCACAACAAAACGGAAATCCGCTGGCAGCCTGTTATTGCAGTCAGCTGGAAAAAGCGTTATCTGAGGTCAACTATGCCAAACCGTTAAAGCGCCAGCTTTTAAGCCAGATGCAGGATTCGCTGTGCAGCTATCTGGAAGCCCACCCGGATGCCCGCCTGGAAGATCTGTACGCCGCTTTTGGCACCCCGCAGGAAGCCGCAGACTCTGCCCTGCTCAACACGGACTCCGCCCAGATCAAAAAGCAGCTGAAAGCAGGCCAGCTGTTCCATTTTCTGTTTGCAGTCGTTATCGCCATCCTTGTCATGGTCGTGGTTTACCAGTTGGGCGCGCTCGCCATCAACCGCTATGTCAGCCAGCCGTATATTATTGAAAGCCCCGCCACCGTGATTACCGGCCCTTTGCCGACGGACACACCTTAATTTCAAAAACTCTTATCATACAAAAACCGCGGGCGCTCTGTTTTTGGCAGGGCGCCCGCGGCAGTTTATTTTGTTATTTTACTTTTTCAGGAATTTCAGCAGCGGAACGGTGACAAGGGTTGCCACAATGCCGCAGCCAACGGCTTCGATCAACGCCTGCACACCGACAAAGGCGCAGACGAACAGGAACGGGTTGGTGGTGCCGAAGGTTGCGCAGAGAGACTGCACATACTCGGTGTTAAAAAAGAACACGCACAGCGAAAGCATGAACCAGAAAGTGTTCAGCAGCGGCGTTGCCACAGCGCCCACAGCGCAGCACAGCTTGGTGTTTTTGGGCAGCAGCTTTTTGATGCCAATGTATACCCAGCCGGCGCAAAGCCCCACCAGAACGCGGGCCACAAAGCAGGTAATAAAGGTGCCCACCGGGCTGGCCTGCAGCATAGCGGCGCTCATCACACTGGGGGTGCGCAGGGCCGAAACAAAGCTGGTTGTGCCAAAAACACCGCCAAGGATGGCACCCGCAACAGGGCCAAGCGTCATGGCACCGATGGCAACCGGGATGGTAAGCAGCGACATGGACAGCGGCCCGACCTGCAGATAGCCCAGCGGCGTATAGTTCATGACAAGCAGAACGGCGACCAGCAAGGCAAGCTGGGTCAGCCAACGGGTGTTGGTACGGTTTTTCATATTCAATTTCCTCCTGCTGCCGTCTTTTCTTCAAAGTACAGCGCATATTCGGGGGCAGGGCTTTCCTGCCCGCCTGTGCAAGTATACGCTGTTTGGGCGGCAAATGCAAGCATTTTGGGCAAAATGGGAATCAAATTGTGGGCGACTGCCTACGCCGCGCTGCATAAATATGCTTAGCAAAAGAATATTTATGCAAGAATTTGCTTGCATTTTGCGGCGCACTGTGCCATAATAGACTGTATTCCATTACGATGCTGCCGGGCTTTGCCCGGCTGAGGATACCGATTGACAGGAGGAAGACCCCATGAACCTGAAAGGCAGAGATTTTTTGACCCTTCTGGATTACACCCCGGAAGAAATTGCATATCTGGTGGACCTTGCCGCCGAACTGAAAGCCAAAAAGAAGGCAGGCGTTCTGCACGATGTACTGCGCGGCAAAAACGTTGCGCTGATCTTTGAAAAAACTTCTACCCGCACCCGCTGCTCCTTTGAGGTTGCCGCCCACGACCTGGGCATGGGCTCCACCTATCTGGATCCAACGGGCAGCCAGATCGGCAAAAAGGAATCCATTGCCGACACCGCCCAGGTGCTGTGCGGCATGTTTGACGGCATTGAGTACCGTGGCTATGGCCAGGAGATTGTGAACGAGCTGGCCAAGTATTCCACCGTACCGGTATGGAATGGCCTGACCAATGAGTTCCACCCCACCCAGATTCTGGCTGACTTTTTGACGATCAAAGAGCACTTTGGCAAGCTGGCCGGGCTGAAATTCGCTTACATGGGCGATGCCCGCTACAACATGGGCAACTCCCTGATGATTGGCTGCGCCAAGATGGGCCTGCACTTTGTTGCCTGTGCCCCCAAGGCGTACTGGCCTGCCCCGGAGCTGGTGGAAAAGTGCAAGGCCATTGCTGCCGAAACCGGCGCTACCATTACCCTGAGCGATGACACCGATGCCGTAAAGGACGCCGATGTGGTATACACCGATGTGTGGGTAAGCATGGGCGAACCGGTTGAAGTGTGGGCCGAGCGCATTGAAGCGCTTGCCCCCTATCAGGTAAACACTGAACTGATGGCAAAGGCAAAGCCGACCGCCGTATTCATGCACTGCCTGCCCGCCTATCACGACCACAAGACCGCCGTTGGCAAGGAGATGGGCGAAAAGTTTGGCCGCGACGCCATGGAAGTGACCGATGAAGTGTTCACCGGCCCGCAGTCCATCGTGTTCCAGGAAGCCGAAAACCGGATGCACACCATCAAGGCCGTCATGGCGGCAACGTTGGGCGCGGAGTTTTGAGCGAGTTAAACCAAGCACAAGCATAAGGGCAACACCGCACAATTCTAAGTACCGATACGGCGAGCGAGGTGCGGCAGATGCCAAGCCAAAAGCGCAGATAATACTGGATGCTGCAAAGGTGAGCGCCGCCAGTGGCGGAAACAGCGAACCGAAGCAGGGGCAGCGGTCGCAGAGTGCGAGGGGCTTTTGCCCCCGAAGCACGATGCGGGTACCGCAACCCGACATTATCGAGCATTTTGGCAACGCAGATGCCGTGCCGCAGCCGCCGGAGCGGTGCTTAAGCCGTCAGGCGGGAATTGTGCGGTGTTGCCTAAGATAAAATCGAGAAATCCCCTGCACGGGCGGGCCATTGTTACAGCCTGGCGTGCGGGGGATTTTTTGTATTTATATGGGATATGAAGTAATAAATGATATTTTTCAGGTTTGCAGCAGAAAACCACCCCTCAGTCTGCGTTGCAGACAGCTCCTCTCAAGGGGAGCCAAAGCGCACTTTGCGTTTGAGATAGCTCCCCTAGAGGGGAGCTGTCACCGCAGGTGACTGAGGGGTGGTTCCACATACAGAATCCAAAACAATTGCCAGGGCCCGGCATTCACACCCGCAGGCGCGTTTCGGAGGCCAACCAGGCCGCAGGTTCGGCTCTTAGGCCGGAGATGGCCGCCCCTGCCGTGTTGTAAATCAATGGTGCGCCGTTCATTTCAAATGAGCAATGTATTTCCGGGGCGTCGGGACCACTCCCTGCCAATGATTTTTGGCTTATCACGCATTATGAAATGTGCCATACGATATGCTGGCCCCGCGGCGGGGGCAGGTGGCGCCGCCCTGCTTACCGTTCAAAGGTGGTGCACAACGTGGTGGACCAGGTTTCGCCGGGGTGCAGGGCGGCGGCGCAGGGGCGGTTCTCCCAGGTTAGGGGGCCGTTTTCCTCGCCGGGCAGGCTGTGCCACGGCTCAATGCAGACAAAGCGGTAGGGCTTTTCCGGCTTGGACCAGATCAGCACATAGGGATAGCCCTCAATGTTGCAGCGCACGGCGCGGCCGGTATCCTTTTCCACAATGGCAAGGGTCTTGCTGCGCAGGTTCAGCATGCAGTGGCTGTCGTAGTCAAACAGGTCATCCGTCAAGGGCACGGTGCGGGTATTGCGGGCCAGATAGTGATAATCGGTACCGTTCAACAGGCCGTTGGGCAGACAGCTCACGCACAGAGGGCTTTCCAGCTCGTCAAAACGGAACTCATAATCCGCAGGGGTGTGGGCATCATCAAACGGGATGGCAAATGCCGGGTGGTAACCAATGCCGAACCTGAGCTCCGGTTCGCTGGGATTATATACCGCCAGGGTGTGGCGCACCGTTTTTTCCACCAGCTCAAAGGTGGAGCGCAGTTCAAACTCATAGGGCCACTTGGCGCGGGTTTCCTCGTTTGCCTGCAAAACCAGGGTCAGGCTTGTCTCGGTCTTGCCCACCAGGGTGTGCTCCACATCGCGGGCAAAGCCGTGTTGGCCGCCGGCATACTCTTTGCCCTTGGCGATCATTTTGCCGCCGGTCAGCTTGCCGGTATAGGGGAACAGGATCGGCGCATGGCGGCCCCAGACGGCAGGGTCCCCGCACCAGAGCATTTCGGCCCCGGTAGCCTTGTTGACAACGCTCACAGCCTCGGCACCATGGGTATCCACCGTCAGGCGCAGGTATTCGTTTTCAATGGTATACTGCATAATATTCCATCCTATTCTTTGTAAATTTTTACCGCAGGAAGGTCTTATCTGTATTATACAGCGCCCGCCACAAAAAGGAAAGAAGATTCTTGACCGGCTTTTCTGCACCGTGGTTTTATGGTATGATGGTAGCAGAAATTTCGCCCCGCAAAGGAGGTGCGCACCATGCTGCCCAAAGCCAAAACCGTTTATTTCCATGTAGATGTCAACTCCGCCTTTTTGTCTTGGACGGCCATCCAGCACCTGGCCAACGGCGAAACGCTGGACCTGCGCACCGTGCCCGCCGTGGTGGGCGGAGATGAGGAAAAGCGCCACGGCGTGGTGCTGGCCAAGAGCATTCCCGCCAAACGGTACGGCATCCAAACCGGGGAATCGCTGTTTATGGCGCGCAGCAAATACCCCAATTTGATCGTTGCCGCGCCGGATTTTGACTGGTATGTAAAAAACAGCAAAGCTATGATCCGCATTTTTGGCGATTACACGCCAGATATTGAGCAGTACAGCATTGACGAAGCCTTTTTGAACATGACCGGCAGCGAGGGACTGTTTGGCCCGCCTTTGCAGGCGGCGCAGACCATCAAGGACCGCATCCACCGGGAGCTGGGCTTTACCGTAAACATTGGCATTGCGCCCAACCGCCTGCTGGCCAAAATGGCATCCGACTTTGAAAAGCCGGATAAAATCCATGTATTAACGCAGGATATGGTGCCACAGAAATTGTGGCCGCTGCCGGTGGGCAATCTGTTCGGCGTGGGGCCAAAGTCCGTCAAGCGGATGCACGAGATTGGCATTTATACCATCGGAGATCTTGCCAACGCGGACGCGGACATCCTGCGCGGGGTGTTCGGCGTGCGGGGGCAGGTGTTCCGGGATTACGCCAACGGCATTGAAAGCGAGCCGATGACCCACAGCGAGGTGAAGGACAACAGTTACGGCAACAGCGTAACCACTCCGCAGGACCTGAAGCGCCCCGTGGAGGCCGATGCCACCATGCTGGCGCTGTGTGAATCCGTTGCCGGGCGGCTGCGGATGGACGGCAAGACCGCACGGGTCATCACGGTGCAGCTGGTGGATAACGCCTTCCGCCGCAGCAGCCACCAGGTAACGCTGAACAGCCCCACCAACTCTACCGATGTGATTTACCACACCGCGCGGGAGCTGATGCGCCAGATGTGGCCCGACCGCCCAGTGCGCCTTGTTGGGGTGAGCGCCGAAAAGACCGGCACCGACAATTTTGAGCAGCTGGATTTTTTCACCGATCCAGCCAAAACCGATAAACAGGAAAAGCTGGACCGTGCCGCCGATGCCCTGCGCGCCCGCTTTGGCGAGGGTGCCATCCTGCGCGCCAAGCTGCTGCACCCTGACGAGAAAACCACCGCCCCCAAAGCCCTTGGTGCCGCCAAAGCAAGGGACAAGCGCAAGGGGGAACTGTAAAGCAGGCGGATACTCGGCAAGAGAAAAGGTGTTTTATGGAATTTAATGAAAAGCTGCACCGCCGCATCCGCTGGCCGGCTGTTCTGCACATTCTTCTTCCCCTGCTAGCGGCATTCACCGCCCTTATGGTTGTGGGGCGGCTGATTTCCGGCGTGCACTGGCTGAGTGATATTATCGGAAGCATTCTGCTCAGTGCCGGGCTGGTTTTGCTGTATGCCGGCTGCCAAAACCGATTGGCTGCATGAAAAAAGCAGAGTATGCGCTTTTTGCATACTCTGCTTTGGTTTTTGTTCAACGATTTTCCGGTCAATTACCCGTGCAGAACGCTGCGCAGCTGGGCCAGAAGGGTTGCCTGATATTCAGGGCTGAAGGTGCCATGCAGCAGCTTGGGCAGGGCTTCTTCCTGCAGACGGCGCCAGCTTTCGGCTTCGCGGCCGGGCAGAATGGGCACAAAGGAAACACCGTTTGCAGCGGCTGCCTGGGCATCGCCCATGGCATCGCCCACCATGACCACCTTGCGGCTTTCATACCCGCAGGCCAGCATGGAGGCAATGGAGTTTGCCTTGCTGCCAACCTCCTGGCCAAAGATCACATCGGCATGGGTGGCAAGGCCGTAACGCGCCCACTCGCTGGCGATAGCGCTTTCATTGGCGGCGGAAACCACCGCCACATCGGCCACGGTGTGCAGCTGATGTAGGCTGTATTCCACGCCGGGGAACGGCTTAAAGGTAGGTTCCAGGGCCTGAATGCGGCGGTTGCAGGCGTTATTCCACTCCTGCAGCTTGCGCAGGGCCAGGCTGCCGCTGCGCAGAACTTCCTGCTGCAGGCTTGCGGTGGAAAGTTCCGATGCGGTGGAAACCCACGCGGCGATATCTTCACTGCCGGGAACATCGATGCCACGGTTTTTCAGGCGGTCAAAAATCAGCACCGCACTTTCAAAGCGGGAAATCCCGCGGGTGATGCTGTTCAGGTTGATCTCTTCCCACGCGGTGGTAATAAAATCAGTGTGGGCTTCCAGGCCAAACACACGGATCAGCTCTGGGCAGAACACCGAGCAATGCTTGATGCGCACCGTATCCATGACGCAGCCGTCAGAATCCATACAGACAAGAAAATCCCGTTTGCGGATAAAATCAGTCAATGCGTTTGCCATACAAGAACCCCCTCTATGTTATCAATCGCAAAATCCCACATGCGGCATGCGGCGCTTTCCCGCGCTCTGCCGTCAACTCTTATCATACCAGAAAGCAGCAAATTTTTGCAAGCGTTTTTGTAAGGTTTTACACTTTTATGACAATTTTCTTTCAGCGACAAATTGCCCCTCCTTCCCCCTCGGTCTCACTCAGTGCCTGGCCGATGGGCTTGTTTACCAGCAGGGTTGCCATACCGTCCGCCGGGGTGGGCTGCTTGTTGATGACCACCAGGTCATCCCCGCGGAAATAGCGGATCAGCCCCGCCGCCGGGTAAACGGCCAGGCTGGTGCCGCCCACGATCAGCATATCCGCCCTGCGGATGGCGCTCACCGCCCCTTCAATGGTGGCTTCGTCCAGGCCCTCCTCATACAGGACCACATCCGGTTTTACAATGCCTCCGCAGTCCGTGCAGCGGGGCACACCGTCCTCCTTGCCGCCGGCTTCCTCGATAAAGCTGACGGGGTAGAACTTGCCGCAGCGGGTGCAGTAGTTGCGCAAGGTGGAACCGTGCAGCTCATACACGGTTTTGCTGCCCGCTGCCTGGTGCAGGCCATCAATATTCTGGGTGACAACGGCTTTTAATTTACCTTCCCGCTCCAGTTTGGCCAGCCGCAGGTGGGCAGCATTAGGCTTGGCCCCATGCACAATGAGCTTTTGGCGGTAGAAATCAAAAAATTCTGCGGTGTGCTGCTCATAAAATGTGTGGGACAGCATGGTTTCGGGCGGGTACTTGAATTTTTGGTGGTAGAGCCCGTCCACCGAGCGAAAATCTGGGATGCCGCTTTCCGTCGAAACCCCTGCGCCGCCAAAAAACACGATGTTCTGATGTGCTTGGATCAGCCGTTCCAGTTCCGGTACCATGGTGCCGCCCCTTTCGTTTTATCGTGAAATGCTTTATAATAAAGGATATAGAACCATCCTGTTAGGGTGTATCTGAAAAGTCGAAAATTCAGTTTATTTCTACAAACACAGCCGGATTTTGCGTTAAAAAGCCTTGGAAGCCGTAAAGGATTCCCGCAGCTCTTTGCCTTAAATCCTGCTTGTGTTTGCGAAATATCCGTCATTTTCTTTGTTTTCAGATACGCCTTAGATACTTTTTACTATACATCTTTTACGCCAAAACGTAAAGGGGGAGACCGCTGATGCATGAGCTGAATCAACACAAGATCGCCGCCCTGCTGCCGCCGCGCAGGGCGCAGAGCAACAAGGGCAGTTACGGCAGCGTGGCCGCCGTGGCAGGCAGCCTTGCTTACCGGGGGGCTGCCACCCTTTGTGTGGAGGGTGCGCTGCGCACCGGGGCCGGGCTGGTGTACCTTGCCAG
>ERZ1026880.608-NODE-608-length-17751-cov-14.478131_pt1 | contig 17751 bp, 12 predicted proteins | sample MGYA00380170_ERZ1026880 | MGnify/ENA primary metagenome ERZ1026880 (study PRJEB33269, sample SAMEA4719806) | human gut metagenome | biome: human-associated habitat; feature: organic feature; material: feces | place: Cameroon | collected 2013-10 ...
GTACCGGATTTAGGGTTGACTATATATATATATATAATGAAAACGTTCTAAAAAATATGCTTTTGTAACCAAAAAATAAAAGTGTAAAATAGCAAAAAAAAAGATTTCAAAATACAAAAAAAGTACAAAAACATATTCGAGAGAAGCATAGTAAATGCAAATAGGGAGAAACAGAAATGAAGAAGAACGTAAAGAACAAAATTCTCGCTTTCTCAATGGCATCAGCAATGATCGTTCCAAATGTTGCTGTTGTATTTGCGGAAGCACCAAAAGCTGGATTAGTATCAGTAGCAAAAGAAGTAAGTGTTGAAGGAAAAAACTATCTAAGAGTAAACGTTTCGGATAAAAACGGTAATGCATTGGAAGTTGTGAATGTTCCGCTAGAATTAACAACGGATAAAGATTTCGAGTCTGTTAATTATGATATAACACCTATTTTGAAAGAAAATGGTTGGAAATTAGACAGCAAAATCTATAGTTCCAATACTATTCCAGTGAATGTATCAAAAGACGGAAATGCATCTACTGAAATTTATGTTATAAAGGATACAAGAAATGTATATGTTCATTATGTATCCGAATCAGGAGAAATGATTGAAGACAATATTGAAGAACTGACAATTCCAGCAGATCAGACTACAGTAAAAACTACTGATTTGAAAAAAATTCCAGCAGGATATGAAGTTTGTGAGAAAGGAGATATCAACTTCAATGGCACAGAAGATGTAAATGTCAAAGTTCGTAAGAAGGCTGAAGAAAAGAAGACAATCAATGTAACTTATTTCTATGTTGATGAAAAAGGTGAGAATATTCCTTGTGGAACAGATTCAGTTACTTTAGATGCATCTGCAACAACATTCAAAAATACTACATTAACAAATGTACCAGAAGGATATGAAATCTGCAGAATTGGTGATGAATATGTTGGAAATATAGCTGATGGCGAATTTGTTTACATTGAAGTTCGTGAAAAAGCAGCACAGACAAGAAACGTACGTGTTCATTATGTATCCGAATCAGGAGAAATGATTGAAGACAATATCGAAGAGCTGACAATTCCAGCAGATCAGACTACAGTAAAAACTACTGATTTGAAGAAAATCCCAGCAGGATATGAAGTTTGTGCTGTTGGTGATATTAACTTCTATGGAGTAGAAGATGTAAATGTAGAAGTTCGTAAGAAGGCTGCACAGACAAGAACAGTTTATGTACATTATATTGATGCTGAAACAAAGATTCCTTTCGAAAATGCTATTGAAAAGATTGAAATTCCAGCTGATGAAATTCATGTTAATACAAGCGATTTAAAGGAAATCCCAGCAGGATATGAACCAGTTGTTACTGGAGATCTTGATTTCTATAATACAGATGATGTAAACGTAGAATTACGTAAAATTGAAAAGGTTACAACATTGCATGTAAGCTTTGAAACTGTTGATGGAACAGTAGTTGGTGAAAAGACATTTGAAAAGACTTCTACAGATGAAGAAGATGTAGTATTCGCTCTTGGTGATGATATTGTTCTTCCTGAAGGATATCACTGGGTAGATTATAACGACCAGATTAAGAATGTTACACTTCCAGCTGGAGCAACAGGCGGAACTGTTATGTTCGTTGAACAGGATGAAACAAAAGCTGTTCTAACAGTTACATTTGAAACAAAGGATGGAGAAACAGTTGGAACAACTTCTGTTGCTAAGGAATTCACAGTTGATGAAAACGGTGATAAGGTTACAACATTTGTTCTTGGCAAAGATTTCACACTTCCAGAAGGCTATCATTTAGCTGATGGTGTTGATCAAGTAACTGAAATTACAATGCCTGGTACAGTTGGTGGACATACAGTAATTGTAGAAAAGGACGCAGTTGCACCTACACCTACAGAAGATCCAAAGAAGGATGACACTAAGAAAGATGATACTAAGAAGGAAGAAACAAAGAAGCCTTCTAAGACAGCTGATACAGCTGATACATCTGACGTAGCTGCTTATGCAATTCCATTAGTAATGAGCATGGTTGCTATTAGTGCAATTGTTGTTGGTAGAAAAAAATTATCCTAATTAAAACTACTGCATAATTGATTATTTCAATTAAGTGTTGAAAGTAAGTATAAAATTGTCGGAGTTTATCTCCGACAATTTTTTCTAAGAGGAACTTTATGAAAAAGAGGAAAATAAAAAAAGGAAATCTACTATTTTTAGTTGGTTGTATATTATTGTTTATTTCAGTTATTACTTTTGTTATTATGTTTTTGTTAAATAGTCACAATAGTTCTGAAATGAAAAAGAAGATAGATGCAGCCCATAACTATACTGCATATCAGAATGTTGTAGTAACAGATAATAATTTAGATGGATCATTAAATGATATACTTGCTGAAGGAATAAAAAAGTGGGTTAATTCAACATTAGGTATGGATGATTCTTATTCTTCTGACAGTAAATCGAAACTTTTAAGAAAATTTTATGATTCTATTGAAAATAGTGATCAAAAAAAGAAATTGACTGATACATTAACTGAATTTTATTCTGCTAAAACTATTACAACAGAAAATATTGATGTCTCTATAACTGAAGCTAAAGAAGCAACCCTAAACGGAAAATCTGTTGGTCTTGTAAATTGTAAAGCTACAATTAGTGGAACTAGAGATGGAATTGATTTTCAAAATATCTATGATCTATCTTTGTTACTTTCCTACGATACGGATCCAGTTGGCATTTATGTTGTGAAAAGTATTGCCAAGGAATAAGTTTTAATTATATCTTAATACTTTGACATCATTTTCGGTTTGCCAAATTTTGACGGCACTTATGGGAGCAAGTCATAGAACAAACTGAAAAGAGATAAGAATTGAAGCCATTTGAAATGATTCCGGTCTTATCTTTTTCTTTTATCCGATTCAATACTGTTATCTGCTATTTTTTATATAGTTAGCTTTCTATCGGTCACGATTAAACGATTAATTATTAAATGATTTATTGACTGTACTTCGTCTAATTTCTTGCCTGTCAATATTGATACGACATACACATTCTACTCTTCATATTATGATTTATATTCATCTTCAAAAAAATGTTAAGAAGATTACTTTTTAACATATATGGCATTTTTACTGACGAGTGTGTGAGTAAAGTTGTTATAATAGAAAGCAGAAAGAGAGAAAAACATATTATGGGATTTAGTAAAGATTTTTTATGGGGTGGTGCTACGGCAGCCAACCAGTACGAAGGCGGCGTATTTGAAGGTGGTGCAGGTCTTGCAACTGCAGACGTTATGACAAACGGTTCTCATACAGTTCGCCGTCAGGTAACATGGAAGAAGGAAGATGGAACAACAGGTTCTACACCTTTATGCTTTGGTTCTGAAGAAAGACATTTACCAGAAGGTGCAATTCCTTGTCTGTTAGATGATGACAAGTATTATTATCCTTCTCATATTGCTTCTGATTTTTATCATCATTACAAAGAAGATATCAAGCTATGTGCAGAAGAAGGATTTAAGTGTTTTAGACTTTCTATTAAATGGTCTCGTATTTTTCCTAATGGTGATGATGCAAATGTAAATGAAGAAGGCGTTGCTTTCTATAAGAGTGTCATGGAAGAATGCAAGAAGTATGGTATTGAGCCACTTGTTACATTGTCTCATTATGAAACTCCATTATCATTGGCACAGAGATTTAATGGATGGGATGATCGTAAAATTGTGGATATGTTTGTGCGTTATGCAGAAACTTGCTTTGATCGTTTTGAAGGTTTGTGTAAGTATTATTTAACATTTAATGAAATTAACTGTATTGAAGCTGCGCCTTATGTAACTGCTGGCTTGATTCATGCGGATGAACAGAATATTGCTAATGCAACGTTCCATCAGTTCTTGGCAAGTGCGAAAACAGTGATTGCGGCACATCAGTCTCATCCGGAAATTAGTGTTGGTATGATGCTTGCTTTTGGTCCTGTATATGGCTATACATGTGATCCATATGACCAGTTGTTAGCAAAACAGCAGGAAGATAGAACATTGTTCTATTCTGATGTGCAGATGACAGGTGTATATCCTACCTATAAGCTAAAGGAATATGAAAGAAAGAATATTACAATTCCTTTTGAAGATGGTGATGATGCTTTATTGAAGGCTGGTGTTTGTGATTTCTTGAGTTTCTCATGTTACGGATCACATGTATTAACAACACATGTTGATGAAGATATGGAAAAGGGTGAAGGAAATGGTGCAATGCAAAGAGCAGTTGCCAATCCTTACCTCAAAACAAATGCATGGGGATGGGCTACAGATCCACAGTGCTTAAGAATTGTATTGAATACATTCTATAATAGATATCATTGTGATTTATTCTGTGTTGAAAATGGTATTGGATGGAATGATATATTTGAAGATAATACAGTACATGATGATTATCGTATTGATTATATGAGAGCCAACATTCAGTCTATGAAGGATGCGGTTGATATTGATGGTATTCCTTTAATGGGTTATCTGTACTGGGGATGCGTTGATATGGTTAGTAATGGTGAAGGTGAAATGGCTAAGAGATATGGTCAGATTTACGTTGATGCCGATAACTATGGACAGGGTACAATGGAAAGAAAGTGCAAGGATTCTTACTACTGGTATCAAAAGTGTATCAAGAGTAATGGAGAAGATTTGAAGTAATGAAAAAAAGGGATATTGTATGAGTAATTCACTCATCAATATCTCTTTTTTTTTTATACTTGTAAAATGGATTTCATTATAACTTGCACCTTTTTGCGCTTTTTTTGGATGATGATTTGCACCTTTTAGTACTTTTTTTAGAGAGTAACTTGCACCTTTTGACGAATTAGATGTATGAGAAATGGATTATGCTTGAAGAAATATGAACGAAATGACAATATAATAGTAGAAGTTTATACAAGGAGAAAATTTATAATGACACAATTTTTTTGGGGCAATAGTTCTAGCAGCATGCAGACGGAAGGTGGATGGAATGAAGGTGGAAAATCTTTATCTGTCTATGACATTGTAGAACCTGCAGAACATCGCAGTGACTGGCATTTTGCGAATGATAATTATCATTCTTTTGACGAAGATCTTGATCTGATGAAAGATCTTGGCATGAATATGTATCGTTTCCAGGTTTCTTGGAGTAGATGTGTGAGAGATGGTGATGGAGAGTTCAATGAAGAAGGATTGGCTTTCTATGATCGTTTGATTGATGGATTGTTAAAAAGAAATATTATACCAATGATTTGCATGTATCACTTTGATATGCCTTTGCATCTTGCAAGAGAATACAATGGTTTTTTGAGTAAAGACGTAACGGAAGCATTTATTCGTTTTGGTAAGAAAATCATTGATCGTTATAGTGATCGTGTGAAGTACTGGATTACATTTAATGAACAGAATTTATATCACAATCCATATGCATATAAGATTGCGGGCAGTGAGAATTGTGAAAAAAATACAGATACGTTGTATCAGATTTTTCATAATGTAATGTATGCGCATTGTGCAATCTGTAATTATCTGCATGAGAATAGTGATGCAAAGATTGGTGGTATGCTTGCGTATAGTGAAGTGTATCCTGCGACATGTAAACCTTTGGATATTCTGTGTGCGAGAAAACATGATGAGTTTATGAATCTGACGTTGCTGGATGCTTTTTCACATGGTCATTATTCTGAAGAAATGATGCATTATGTTGTAACGCATCGTATTGATATGAAAGCAACGGAAGAAGAACTAGAGGTGATTCGTCATCATAAAGAAGACTATATTTGCTTCTCTTATTATTGTTCGACAACAGTGAATTCAGATAAGATTCCTGAAGGAACGGTACCAAATGAATATTTGATGTATGGTGGACAGGATAATCCGTATCTAGAAACAACAGAGTGGAACTGGCAGATTGATCCATTGGGATTTCGAGATGTAATAAATAAGATATATAAAAGAACGGGATTACCTGTATTTCCGATTGAAAATGGTATTGGTGTACAGGAGGAATGGGATGGTGAGCATGAAATTCAGGATGATTATCGTATTGCGTATCATAGAGAACATATTAAAGAAATGTTTAATGCGATGCATGAAGATGGTATTCCAGTATTGGGATATCTTGGTTGGGGATTGATTGATATTCTTTCTTCTCAAGGGGATATGAGAAAGAGATATGGTGTTGTGTATGTGAATCGTACGAATCATGATCTAAGAGATATGAAGCGTGTTCCAAAGAAGAGTTATCATTGGTTGAAGAAAGTGATTGAGAGCGATGGAGAAGAGATGTAAATACTATTGATTGCATTGCAGAAAGAGATGATATGCACAATGAAGATGAATATAGACAATTAGAGGCTGAAAATAAAAGGCTTAAGCAGTTGTTGAAAGAAAATGGAATATTCTATCTTGAAGATGGAGAAGAATTATCTTTGAGTGAAAAGATAGAAATATTTAAAAGTTATTTCCGAGGGAATGATACTGTTTTTGCGTACCGTTTCTGGAATAAAAATCAGAATAAATATGGCTGGGCACCATCCTGTAAAAACAATTTAAAAGAATGTTGTCCACATAAACATCGAATGAAGCAGAAATGTATAGAATGTCAATATTTTGAAAGAGAATCATTAACTACGGAGGTATTGTCAAAACATTTAAAAGATGCTGAATTTTTAGGGATTGGGTTATATCCGTTGCAAAATAACAGTACTTGTTATTTTATGGCGATTGATTTTGATGAGGATGATTGGTTTGAAGCAATGTTATGTGTCTATAGGGTTGCAAGAGAACTTGAATTAGAATGCGTCATGGAAAAGAGTGCAAGCGGGCAAGGTGGTCATCTTTGGTTTTTCTTTTCTACTGCGATACATGCATATAAGGCAAGAAAATTAGCGAATAGATTGTTGGAAAAAGCAATGAATCGTAATAAAAATATTTCGTTTAAAAGTTTTGATCGTATTTTTCCAAATCAAGACTATGTAAGTGAAAAGGGATTAGGAAATTTGATTGCGGCTCCATTTTGGAAGCATGCATTGCTTGGCAAACAAAGATCGACATGTTTTATTGATACGGATGGAAAATTTATAAAGCATCCAATGGAATATTTAGCGCAAATCAGAAAAATTACACAAGAAGAGATTGAAGTATTAACACAATATGAAGAAGACTACTTCTTTGAAAATGATCAATTATCATTGTCTCTAGATACGGATTTTAAATATTCTGGAAAAATTGAATGTATTGAGGAATCAATGTTAAGAATATCAAAGCATGGATTAAATGCGGCAACATTGAATCTGCTAAAACGTTCAGCGTCCATAATCAATCCTGATTATAAAAATAAAGTACAGATGAAATTGCCGATTTATAATACTCCAAGGATTAAATGCTGGTATGAGGAAACAGATCAATATTTATATATTCCTAGAGGAAGATTTGAGTTTTTGAAAGAAAGAATGCCAGGAACGCAATGGATATATGAAAATCATTGTATACAAGGGAAAGAAATTGAAGTTGCATTTAAAGGAAATATTCGTGAAGATCAATCATTAGCAATTTCTAAATTGATGAAATATGATCTTGGAATTTTAAAGGCAGAGACTGGCTGGGGAAAAACGATTGCGACAATTTATTTAATTGCACAATTAAAAGTGAGTACTTTAATTATTGTGAATCGTGTAGTGTTGCAAAAGCAATGGGTGAATCAAATAAAAGAATTTCTTCAATATGAAGGATGCGATAAGAAAAAGAATACTTATATTGGAAGGATTGATGGAAATAATAAACAAATATTTGGAAATATTGATGTTGCGGTAGATAAGTCGTTAGCAGCCTTGGAAAATATTGATGAAATTCTTTCAAACTATGGAATGGTTATTGTTGATGAATGTCATAACATTGGAAGTACAACGTATGACATGATTTTAAAACGCGTAAAGGCAAAAAGAGTGTATGGTTTATCTGCTACCCCTGATAAACAAAAAGGCCTTTTTCCTGTCGTGCAAATGTATTGTGGACCAGTCAGAGTGAGCGGAAATAAACAGTCTGTTAGTACAATACATAAGATGTTAGTTCCACGGTACACAAATACAAGAATTCTTGAGAAAGATTATAATCCTACGGAGTTATTGCAGTATCTTTCTGAGAATCAAGCAAGAAACTATATGATTTTTCAGGATATTATGAAGGAATATAGAGAAAATAGTCAATGTATTGTTTTGTCAGAAAGAATTGAACATTTAGAAACGTTGAAACGAATGTTGGAGCAATCTATTGAGAATGTATTTGTTATCCATGGTAAGACAAAGACTAAGGATAGAAATGAAACTTTACAGAAATTAAAGGACTTATCTGAAAAACCGTTTGTTTTATTGGCAATCAGCAAAGGAATTGGAGAAGGATTTGATCTTCCGGCATTGCGTACTTTGTTTATCACTGCACCTTTTTCTGCAGATTATCGAGTCATTCAATATACAGGACGAATCGAAAGAGAATTTGAAAATAAAGATACAATTAAAGTGTATGACTATGTGGATTCTGAAATACGAATGGCTAAAAGTATGTATGAAAAGCGATTAAAGACATACTTGAGTAGAGGGTACTTTATTCAAGAAGAAACAAGTGTTAATGATGTTGAAAAAATGTTGTTTGATTATGAATCGTTTAAAAAACAAGTTGTTGATGATATGAGAACAGCAAAAAAAGAAATTACGTTCTTTTCTGCAACAAATGATTTTGAATCGTTTTATCAGTTCTATGATTTATTGTCAAAACTTCATTGGAATGGTATTCGAATACATTTTGTTGTAAATGATAAGATAAATCCTCAAATTATTAAATACATGACCGGCTTGGGTGGAAATGTGATTTACAGCGAACATACGATGCATTTGATTGTCATTGACAAGGAAATCGTTTGGAATTGTCCAAGTGATCTATTTGAAAGTGGTAATTTTGTAGATGGATATTTGAGATACGAGAGTATTCAATTGGCAAGTGAAGCATTAAGTAGTGTGAATGATAAAGATGAAATTAACGAAGGGCTGTTTGCACTTTAGAAAATTTACTGCGTCATGGAAAAATAATTTTGATATACTAAAAAGTGCGTTATTTAACGTGCTTTTTTGCGTATATAAATTATTTAGGGGTGTGATAAAAATGATGAAAAAACATATTTCAATATTATTATCGGCTTTATTAATTGTAAGCAGTGTCTTTACAACGATTTATGCTGAAGGTGAACCTTCTCCTTCCACAACAATTGAAACAACTCAGCAGCCAGAGCCTACGGAAACGCCTGAAGCTTCAACAGATGATGTTGAAACAGAAGAACCGGATACAAATGTAGATGTGGGAGATGATTCTTCTAATGAAAATGAATCTGAAGATGTAACGGAGCCGTCAGCAACAGAAACTCCAGAAGTACCGCCTGCTCCAGAAATAAATGGAGATACTAGCGAGGTGGAAGAAGAGCTAGATCCAAGTGTCTCATATGCTTTACAGTATGCTGATGGAACATCTGCAGAAGAAGTGATAAGTTCTGAAGAATTATCTACGGATAAAGCAATTCAGAAAATTACATTAAATACCTTAAATATTGAACCATCGATGGTAACGTATAATGTTTATCTATCTAACTATGGATGGAGTGAAGAAAAACATGGTGGAGAAGTTGCTGGAAAAGATGATGGAAGCAATATTGAAGGGTTTTATGCAAAACTGGATGATTCATTAAAGGGAATGTATTCCATTGAGTATAGAACATATATTAGTGGTTTTGGCTGGACAGAATGGGCTAGAGATGGGGAATATACTGGTTCTAAGGATTACGGCCTGGCAATTACTTCATTGGATGTAAGAATTGTATATTCTGATGTTTCGCTATATGCAAGTAATGGTACAGGACAAGCGTATTACGAAAGACCTTCCGTCCAATATAATGTACATATGCAAGATTATGGATGGCTTGGAACTGTAGGGACTTCTCAAGTTTCTGGTAAGCCAAACCAGGGAAAACGAGTGGAAGCTATCACTGTAACCCTGCCTGCCAACTTAACAAAATATGGCAGTCTTAATATTCAGACACACGTACAAGACTATGGATGGCTTGGAAATGTTGGAAATGGTCAGGTTGCGGGGACAACAGGACAAGGAAAACGAGTGGAAGCATTTCAGCTATCACTCACAGGTGAATTGGCAAATCGTTATAACATTCTTTATCAGGCATATGTTGATGGATTAGGCTGGCAGCCAACAAAGAAAAATGGTGCTGTTGCGGGGACAACAGGTCAATCTAGGGCAATTCAAGCAATTCGTATTTCTATCCAATATAAATATGGTCCTCAGTCTTCAACAGGAATGAGCGAAAGTGAATACATTCAGAATCTTGATCAATCTATATTTTATCAAGCACATGTTCAAAATATTGGATGGCAAAATACTGTCATGAACTATGAAACAGCTGGAACAACTGGTCAATCATTAAGAGTTGAATCATTGAAAGTAACTTTATCAGATGATTTAGCGCAGCTTGGTGGTGTTTCTATTCGTGCACATGTGCAGGATTATGGATGGATGAATTCTGTTGGTGCTGGTGCAGTGATTGGAACAACAGGACAAAGCAAAAGATTAGAAGCTGTTCAAATGTCTTTGACAGGAGAACTTGCAAATAAGTTTGATATTTGTTACAGAACACATGTACAGAATATTGGATGGCAGTCATGGAAAAGAAATGGTGAAACCTCTGGAACAACCGGACAATCATTGAGAATTGAAGCAATACAGATTGCAATCGTGCAAAAATCCAGCAATACTTCATCAAATTCAAATGCAAATCGTGTTGAAGTTGGTGTTGACGTATCTAGCTGGCAAGGAAATCAAATCGATTGGAATCAAGTATCTACAGTAGCTTCGTTTGCAATTGTTAGAGCTGGCTATAGAGGGGCATCTGGTAGAGTGGCTGAAGATACTTGTGCTGTTAGAAATGTAAATGCTGCTAAATCTTCTGGAATGCAAGTTGGTTTATATTTTTATTCCATTGCAACGAATATTTTTGAGGCGATGGAGGAAGCTGATATTGCAGTAAATGTTGCAAATAAATGTGGTGGAGTATCATTGCCAATCTACTTTGATATGGAGGATAATAGAGTTGCAAGCTTAAGCAGACAGGATAAGACGGCAATTGCAAATGCTTTTATTGATCGAGTACATAGCTATGGTTACAATGCTGGCTTTTATTCATATTTATATTGGATGAAAGATCAAATGGATATGAATGGATTAAGAAGTGATTCTGTCTGGGTAGCTCAATATAACAACACATGTACATATACTGGTAAATATGACTTCTGGCAATATACTTCACAGGGAAGTGTTCCAGGTATTTCCGGTAATGTTGATATGAATAAAAGGATTAGATAAGGGGGATTTATGAGAAGGAAAGTGATTAAAGCAATTTGTTCATTGTTGGTTGTTACTTTATGGGGAGTTTCTCCAGTGTATGCAGAAGAAACTGACAACCAACAACAAGAAACTACAAAAGAAGCGACACAAGAAGCAGAGAAAACTGTAGAAGAAGGGGAAGGAACTGTTGAAACAGACGAAACAATACAGCCAACACCATCTACTGCACCTGAAGTGGAAGAAACTAAAAAGAAAGACACCGATACAGTTGATGAAGTAGAAAAAAAAGATGATGTTGATGAAACTGTTGAAGTAACAGAAAATGAAGCAGCGAAAGTGGATGCTCCTGAAGAAAGTGTGGAAGATGAGGCGTATACAGTAGATGAAGAAGATATTATGACTTCACCTGCTCCTGAACCATCTGTTGCGAATAATACAACACTTACATATTGTGCACATGTACAAGATTATGGTTGGATGAGCCCTGTTACGTCTAATCAAGTAGCTGGAACAACAGGCCAAAGCAAGCGAGTTGAAGCTTTGAAAATTGGCCTTCCAGAAAACTTAAGATCTCTTGGGGATATCAGAGTTGAAACACATGTACAAGACTATGGATGGCTTGGTGCTGTTGGAAATGATCAACTTGCGGGAACGACTGGACAAAGCAAGCGAGTTGAAGCATTAAAAGTTTTCTTAACAGGAGAACTCTCAAACCAATATGATATCGTTTACAGAACACATGTTCAGGATATTGGTTGGCAACCATGGGTTAGAAATGGTGCTGTTGCAGGGACAACAGGACAATCATTGAGAATTGAAGCAATCCAAGTTTATATTATAAATAAAACAACTAGAGCAGATGTTAAGAATCTGAATAAAGCTGTTTCTTATTCAGCACATGTACAAGATTATGGCTGGATGAAAGAAGTATTTAACTCAAATGTTTCCGGAACAGTCGGGCAATCTAAGCGCATGGAAGCGTTAAAGGTTTCTCTATCAGAAGACATGTTGAAATATGGCGATGTAAGTGTTCAAGCACATGTCCAAGATTACGGTTGGTTAGGTGCCGTAGGAAATGCACAAGCTGCCGGTACAACAGGTAAAAATAAAAGATTGGAAGCAATTCGTATATCACTTACGGATGAATTGGCTAATTATTATGACATTTATTATCGAGTTCATATAGGCAATATAGGTTGGCTAGGCTGGACTAAAAATGGAGGAATTGCGGGTAGTACAGGATGTAATCGAAGAATAGAAGCAGTGCAAATTATTATCTATTCGAAAACAGAATCAAATGTTCCACAAATAGGTGGCTCACAAACATATTCTGTGGAATATCCACAATATACACCAACATACTATTCTCAAAGAGATCCACGTTGGGCTGGCGCAACATATAACGGTTATAACTTACAAAGCACAGGTTGTGTTCCAACATCCGTTGCCATGGTTGTTGATGGAATTCTTCATAATGGTGTAACACCAAATATTATGGCGGATTATCTTGTGACTACTGGAGAATTTGCTGGTAGAAAACATGGTGGATCTGGTTTAGCAATTAGATATGGTGCTGAACATTGGGGTTTGAAGACAACAGGTATTGGTGACTATGGAACTTTAGTGAATTGCCTGAATGCTGGAAATATTGTTGTATTCCAGGTAGGTGCAGGTACATTTACGAGCCGTGGCAGTACACATGCAATTGTATTGTTCAGAAATTCTGATGGCAATACATATGTGTATGATCCATGGAATGCACATAATGGATGGTATAGTATTTCAATGATCTGGAATCAAAGAAGTACAAATAGCTATGATTTAACAGGTGGTTATGTTGGCTATGGCATTTATAAATAATGCAGAATGGTGAACATTATGAAAAAAAATAAAAAGTTACTAATCGGTGGTTTGATTGCTTTTGTAGTCATACTAGGATGTGGCGGATATTACTTTTTGAAAAAAAATAATACAGATTTACCAGGTTCATCTATTAGTAAGAAACTATTCACTGAAAGTACAATGAATGACTTTCAGATATTGAATCTAGAATACGACAACAAAGAAGTTGATCCACTAGATTATTTAAAAAATAAAAATAGTGCAGTTAGTGTATCTCCAAAAACAGTTTCATTAGCAACTGTTGGTGATACAGAAGTGACATATAAATTTAAAGATACAGAAGTGAAATGTGACTTTGTTGTGAATGATACAAAAGCTCCTGTTATTACACTTGTGGCTGATACTGTTGATATCGATTCTTTAGAAGGATATGATATGAATTCAAATGTTCAGGCTGTTGAAGATTCTGTAGATGGAGCTTTACCTAAAGTAGAAGCAGAACCTGAAAAATTTTCTAACTCATTTGATGGAAGAGTTTATGAAACAGGCTGGTATACAGTAACATTGAATGATTCAACAGTAACAGTACACGCTTCGGATAATCATGGTAATACATCAGAAAAAACATTCACACTGAATGTGAGTGAACAGCCATCAACAGATGAAGTTCAAATGTATTCTTATCAGCCTGTTGATTTAGAAGGATTGGATGATCCATCTAACTGGGCTTTGATTGATTCTTCAGATTGGTATTATGCAGCATGTACATATCACTCTCAACAGTATCAAACACCTCATGAAGCTTTACAGGATGTTGTGAATCATGAAGCGGAAAGAGGCAATACAGTAAATGTTGAAAATGAAGCAAGAATCTTTTGTGTAAAAGATGGTAGTGGAAATGTACTGTATTATGAAGCTGGATTTGAAGATTAACTATTGTACAAAAAGATTGTTTATGCTATTCTATTAACGCACTTTCTTTATGCACGTATAGAGGCATAAGGCAGAAGGGAGAATGAACTATGAAACAAGGAATTCATCCAAATTATTACAAGACTAAGGTTGTATGTACATCATGTGGTGCAGAATTTGAAACAGGTTCTGTATTAAAGGAAATCAAGGTAGATACATGTTCTAACTGCCATCCTTTCTACACAGGTAGACAGAGATTCGCTGCAGCTGCAGGTCAGGTAGAAAAGTTCAATAAGAAATACGGACTTAAGTAAGAATGATGACTTGGGATTTTATCTCAAGTCTTTTCTTTTGATTCATCAATTCTTAAGAAGAGTATTTAGAAGATATTATGTTTGCCATGTTATAATTGCATGGAAATTGAGTTTTTTTACAAGCTAATGGAGGGTACAATTATGCCTGCAAAGAATTACAAATCATTAGAAGAGATTAAACAATATCTTTTAGAACAATCTAAGAAAGAAAATGAAATCAATGAAAAGGATGTCATTGATATAGCTACAAAAAATCATCTGAGTGAAGATGAAGAAGAAGATTTATTTAACTGGATTCAGGAGAATGATGAAATCTTAATGTCAGGTGAAGATGAAGAAGATGAGCTAGATGAAGACGATGAGGACGAAGATGAAGACGAGGAGGAAGACGATTCTGAAGATACTTCATCTCAAGTAGATCGTAAGAAATCATTTGATTCAATGAAAGCATATCTTCAGGAAATTGGAGCTGTTGATCGTTTGACACCAGAAGAAGAAATTGAAATTGGAAGAAGAGCTGCACAGGGTGATCCTGAAGCTAAGGAAATCATGATCAATGCGAATCTTAGATTAGTTGTTGCGATGGCTAGAAAGTTCTTGAATCGTGGATTGTCGTATCAGGATTTGATTCAGGAAGGAAATATCGGATTGATGAGAGCTGTAGAGAAGTTTGATCCAGATAAAGGATTCCGTTTTTCTACATATGCAACGTGGTGGATTCGTCAGTCTTTAACGCGTGCTATTGCTGATCAGTCAAGAGATATTCGTATTCCAGTACACACAACAGAACAAATCTATAAAATCAAAAAGATTCAACGTGAATTATTCCAGGAATTCAATCGTGAACCAACGCCGGAAGAAATCGCTGAAAAGATTCCTGGCATGGATGCGGCGAAAGTAACAGATTTATTGTCTGTATCACAGGATACAATTTCTTTAGAATCTCCTACAGGAGATGAAGAAGATAGTACTTTAGGTGATTTTATCAAGGATGATTCTATTAAAGGTCCAGAAGATGTTTTTAAGAGTGAAGCTTTGAAAGATCAGATTGATAAAGTATTGAAAGAATTACCTGAAAGAGAAGAAGCAATTGTTCGTATGCGTTTTGGGTTAGATGGCACAGGAACAGTGAAAACTTTAGATGAAGTTGGTAAAATATATGGGATTACTAAGGAAAGAGTCCGTCAGATTGAGAATAAAGCGATGAGAAGATTGAAAATGATCATCAAGACAAAAGAAGAATATACGGACTTAGATGAGGAGTGAGGAATGGACGCAGTAAGGGAAAAACTAATTGAATTAGAGAAACAATATAATGAAATCAGTGATCAGTTGATTAGTGATGAAGTCATTTCGAATCCTAGAAAGATTACAAAGCTTTCTAAGGAACAGGCACAGTTGAGTGGCTCTGTAGAAGCCTGGCATGAATTACAGGAATTGGATTCTAGAATCATGCAGGCAGAAGAAATGCTTACAGAAGAAGATCCTGAAATGAAGGAAATGGCACAGCTTGAATTGGATGAATGTGTTCCTGAAAGAGAAGTACTTTTAGAGAAGATTCAAAAGATGTTGATTCCTAGAGATCCTGAAGATGGCAATGATGTCATTATGGAAATCAGAGGTGGTGCTGGAGGAGATGAAGGTAACATCTTTGCGGGTGACTTGTATCGTATGTATACAAGATATGCGGAAAGCCAGGGCTGGAAAGTACAGGTTATGGAAGCTTCTGTTTCTGAAGCTGGCGGATTTTCTCAGATTGTATTCTCTATCAAGGGTACAGATGTGTATAAGGCATTGAAATGGGAATCTGGTGTTCATAGAGTACAGAGAGTTCCTAAGACAGAAACACAGGGTAGAATTCATACTTCTACTGCGACGGTTTTGTGTCAGCCTGAAATTGAAGAAGAAGATTTTGAATTAGATATGAATGATCTGACATTTGAAACGCATAGAGCGAGTGGTGCCGGTGGTCAGCATATTAATAAAACAGATAGTGCTGTTAGAATTGTACATATTCCTACAGGTATTACTGTTAACTGCCAGGAAGGCAGATCTCAGATTGAAAATAGAGAAACTGCAATTCGTATCATTCGTGCTAGAGTATATGAAGAAATGCAGAAGGAAAAAGAAGAAGCTGCCGGCAAGGAAAGAAGAGCGAAGATCGGTACAGGTGATAGAAGTGAAAAGATCAGAACATACAACTATCCTCAGAACCGTGTAACTGATCATAGAATTCATTTTTCTGTAAACCATTTGGATCAGATCATGGAAGGAAAACTGCAGGAAGTGATTGATGCTTTACAGACAGAAGAAGAAAGAAGAAAGTTAGAGGTTTCTGAATGACAACTTTCTCTAGTATTGTTAGAAAATATGAAAAGCTTTGTGACAACAAGGATATTCCTTGTGAAACTGTGATGGCGTATTTAACAGAATTGTCGCAGAGAGAAAGATATGATTTATATCTGCATTATGAAGATGAAATGCCAGAAGCCTTGGAAAAGGAATTTGAGGCTGGTATGGATAGAATCTTGCATTATGAACCAATGGAACATGTTCTTGGGTATTCCTGGTTTTATGGATATAAGATGATTGTGAATGAAGATGTATTGATTCCTCGTCCTGAAACGGAAGAGTTGTGTGCAAATATTCTTGCGAGAATGGATGAGTGGTTTGTGGATAATCAATTGATTTCATGTGCTGATGTTGGTACTGGAAGTGGTGCGATTGCGATTGTATTGGCTAAGGAAGAACCTAAAGTACATATGATGGCTACGGATATCAGTGAAGAAGCTGTTGTGACTGCTAGAAAGAATGCGGAGAACAATGAAGCTGACATTGAATTTGTGACTGGTGATATGTTGCAGCCTTTGATTGATAAAGGCATTAAACTAGATGTATTGGTATCGAATCCTCCATATATTCCTCAGGAAGAAGTAATGGAAAAGAGTGTTGTTGATTTTGAACCTCATGTTGCTTTGTTTGGTGGGGAAGATGGATTGAAGTTCTATCGTGAAATCTTTAAGAATTGTAAGAAAGTTTTGAAAGAAAAAGCGTTTATGGCTTTTGAAATGGGCTGGGATCAAAGAGAAAGAATGTCTAAGCTTGTTGAGGAAATGCTTCCTGGATGTGAGTATGAAATACTGAAAGACATGAATGGCAAGGATAGAATGTTGTTTGTGTATTTTCACTAGTTCTTAGTTCTCTATTTATATTAAATTTTCTTATATTAAATTTTCAAATTAATTTGAAGAATGTTTGAAAAACTGAAGAATTAATAGGAATAATTTAATAG
>ERZ1026880.613-NODE-613-length-17633-cov-58.219991_pt1 | contig 17633 bp, 14 predicted proteins | sample MGYA00380170_ERZ1026880 | MGnify/ENA primary metagenome ERZ1026880 (study PRJEB33269, sample SAMEA4719806) | human gut metagenome | biome: human-associated habitat; feature: organic feature; material: feces | place: Cameroon | collected 2013-10 ...
TAGAGCGCTATATTGATGAAATTACTGAAGAAATGCAGACAAAGGTTGTGCAGCTGCAGGCTTCGAATTCTGAGAAAGACAAGACTATCTCCGAGAAGAACAGGACCATCTCCGAAAATAGCAAGATTATCTCCGAGAAGAACAGGACTATCTCTGAAAAGAACAGGACTATCTCCGAAAATAGCAAGATTATTTCCGAAAAGGACAAGGAGATTGCGCGTCTTAATGAACTTGTTGCCTCCTTATCAAAGGGTGACAGCAGGCCCGCAAATTCCTGAACCTGCTGTCACGTAATATTTCCGTATTTTATTGATGGAAAACGACTTTCGCAAGCTCTTCTTTACCGCAGGCAAAGGGGGCTTTTGATAATTTGGAGGGATTGGATGCGACTGCATCGAGTGCATGCTGCAGCTCGTCTTCCGGGATCAGGATCTTCCCGCACACGGTTTCGAAGAAGTCCTGAAAGTCGGAAAGATTGCGGAAGCCGGCAAGCGACAGCATTTCATTCCGTTCGTTTTCCGGGATCCGGGCAAGGTATCCGGACTCAAAATACCCGACGGCTACTCCATGCGGCAGATGAAGATCGTATGTAAGCGGATAGGACAGTGCATGCGGAAGGGAGGTTCCTGTCTGAGCAATGGCCATGCCGGCAAAGGCAGAGGCCCGCATGAGGTTCTCTCTGCTCTCCGGGGAGAGAGGTTTTTGTTCCAGTTCCAGGAGATCCCGGCGCGCGAGGGCCCAGGTGGTAAGTCCTGCTTCTGCACACATCCTGCTGTACTTTGTTGCCGCCGAATTAAACCAGCTCTCCATGAGGTGTCCGAGCGCATCCACAGCGGTGTTTCGAATCACCGAAATCGGAGCGGAAGCAAGATATTTTCCGTCGATCAGAGCGGCATCTGCGAAGATTTTGTGAGGAAGGGAGCTTTTCGTCTTCTTCGCGTGAATCGTAAGCACACTGGCGCCCGTTACCTCTGAGCCGGTTCCGCAGGTCGTCGGAATGAGGATCAGCGGAAGCCGGCCGGTCTCCTCCCCCTCATACAGATAATCCGCATCCTCTTCCTTGTAATACATCATCATCGCAATGGCCTTTGCTGCATCCATCGGGGAGCCGCCGCCAATTCCGATAACAAAATCGACCTTTTCCTTCAAGCCGAATGCCCTGGCCTTCATGACGGTCTCTATGGACGGATTCTCTTCCACCGCATCAAAAAGAGCATGCGATATTCCGGCCTCCTCCAACACCTCGAGGACATCGGAAAGAGCTCCGTTTTCCCTTGCAGAGTGCCGTCCCGTGACAAGGAGCGCCTTGCTTCCTGCTGCCGTAAACACCTCAGTGTGACATTTTACGCACTCTTCCTCTTCATAAACCTTTACCGGCATGTAGAACTGCATATCTTGTCTCCTTCCTCCTTGAAATGCATGATCATCTCGGCGGTCAGGCTCAGATTCCGCTCCTCCTCACCGATCTCATCCCGTGAGATCCACACTGCCTTTGCAAGCTCCCCATCATCCATGTGAATGGGTTCGTCTTCATCCGCGGTGCAGTAGTAGCCAAAGAGCAGGTTGGAATCAAAGCCCCAAGGCTGGCTCTTGTAATAACGGATGTTGCGGACATGGAGTCCAACCTCCTCCAGGACCTCTCTGCGTACGGTATCCTCCGCCGTCTCTCCGATCTCGCAAAACCCCGCAACCAGAGCGTGCCCTTTGTATTCACGTCCTGCATAGCGCGTCATCACAATTTTATCCCCGGAGGAATTCAAAATGCCGACAATCACCGCCGGTGCGATCTTCGGATAAACCACATTTCCGCAGGACGGGCAGATCATCGCGCGCTCCTTGTGCGAATATTCAAGGTGCTCGCCGCAGCGTCCGCAGAAGCTATTGTCACGGTACCAGACGTACAGATGGTAAGCCGTCTCTCCCGCATAACACTCTTCCTTTGGCTTTGTCCGCCGTAAAACACGAAGCGTTTCCACGGTATATTCGACATCCTCTGCGTGTCCTGATGCACAGCTGCCGGGATTGATGTCAACCCTCGCCTCGTCTGATACACATTTTCCGGGATCGCAGGTCTTCGCTTTCAGGCCCGCAAGCACGCTTCGTGCATCCGCGTCCTCTTCGAAGGAGGAAAACAGCCAGAACGGCCGATCATCAATGGAAAAAAGATAGCGAAAATGCTCTCTGGAGGCCCCTGCTGCCAGGAGCTCTCCTGCTTTCGGGAAAGAGATTCCTGACTGCTCGTCCACATGGCAAAGGACATTTCTTCCCTCAAAAACAAAAGCGGTATCCTCGTTCTTCATCTGCTCCGGCCCATAGTCCCGGAACTGGTTATGCATGATCTTTGGTGCAATATCCTGTATCATAGTTTTTCTTTCTCTGATTCCTGGTCTTTTTTACCGAACCGGGATGCTGTCCGGCACCGACAAAAGCATTCCCATCATGAGCAGAGGAGTTTCTCTACATCTTCCTTTTCGTATACGACGCCGGAGATTCCCTGTGTCTCGATCCGGTACAGGGCATTTGCGGCAAGGTGCTCCGCCGCCTGTTCGAGGTCGCGGACGCCAGGCATGGAGGCAAAGCGGTCCACAACGGCATAGGCGCCTTCTTCGGTAACCACGCACTCCTCCGGCCGCATACCCATGCGCTTTAATACCTTCGGGAGCGAGAACTTTGAGAAGATCGTCTTTTTCTCATCTCTTGTATAGTCCGGAATGTCGATCACAGCAAAACGGGTCATCAGGGGCTCGCTGATCCGGCTCTTATCGTTGGCTGTCGCAATCGGATACACGCCGCCTGTCGGGATGGTACACTCCATGTAGTTGTCCGTGTATCCAAGATTGTCCAGAAGCGTCAGCAGCGCATCCGCAGGATTTCCTCCGGAGGTTCTGGAATCTGCTTTGTCCAGCTCATTGATGATAAAGACCATGTTGGACTCCCCGGCTACGTAGAAGGATTCCATAATGCTTCCGGGCTTTGCATTCGCATAGACGCGGGACGTTCCGGTCAGCTGGTCCGAATCATGAATGGAGCTCATGTCCAGCGAGGTCCACGGAAGCTTCAAAATTCTTGCGACGGCATAGGCAACCTGTGATTTTCCGGTGCCAGCGGGGCCGACAAGAAGAAGTCCATAGGCAGGAAGCGTATGCGTGCGGTTGATCTGGATGATGGTCTCAATGATTCGCTGTTTTACCTTTTCCATGCCGTAGAGTTCTTCATCCAGAATTCTTCTTGCTTCCACGGGATCAATAGAGCCAAAGGTCGTATCCTTCCACTGAATGTTCAACATAATGGAGAGCGCTCTTTGTGCATGCCTTCTCTCATCCGGTCCGATTTCCGTGGAGCGGGCAACCACCAGATTTCTTCTCGCCCATTTGAGAATGTGCGGAGGAAGCGATCTTCCCGCCACATTCAGAAAATCGGTGATGCTCTGAAGGCTGGTCAGCTTCATCTCATCGCCTTCGATGTCATCTGCATCCTCGTCCGGTGCATCCGCAGGTGCTTTGGCCGCAAGAAGACGCGCAATCGCATACTGAAGGAACCCGTCCTCTGCGGAAAGCTTCGTCTCTCCGCCGGAATCCACCTCTCGAATCTTGTAGACGCAAAAGCCCCGCTCGGTATTGTGCCCGGAAAGCCGCACGTTGATGCGGTTGTCTCCCAGCCAGCGAACAAGATCCTCGAACCGTTCATCGATTTCACGGATATCGGTCTCTGCAGGCGTTCCTGCATCCATAAAATGGAACGAGGTCCGTTTCTCCGGAAGCTCGAAGCTTCCGCTGATATGATGCAGAAGCTTGCCCTCCACATTTTCCAAAACAAGGATCGGATGCCCGGCATCTGCGGTCTCAGAATCCTGCCGGAAGGTTGTATAGGTGCAAATTTCCTCCTGCACAGCGGTTATTTTCTTCTGCCTGTCGTCTGTACTGCTGCTGAAATCAAATACCTTATTCGCCATATTCTCTGTCCTCCCTGATATTCTCTCATCCTCTCTGCATTTTCGAGGCCTTATTTACGATTATGGTTAAAACACCTGCTCCTGAATGCAATGGTGTTTTGTTTCTGAAATGAAACTGCGGTATTGTGTTTTGTTTCGGAAATGAAGCCGCAGTCTTGTGTTCTGTTTCGGAAATGAAGCCGCGGTATTGTGTTTTGTTTCGGAAACCTGCGGTCCGGGCAGTTGCGGATGCCCTCCACCGCTGAGAATCATCCCCGCGCAGAAATTTCTTCAAATCAGGATGCATTTCACCGCTGAGAATCATCCCTGCGCAGAAATTTCTTCAAATCAGGATGCATTCCTCCTTCAAAAAGCATCCCTATTCGGAAAAATTCGTTGTCAGGGATTATTTCCCCGAGACGAATGCATCCTTATTCGGAAAAATTCGTTGCCAGGGATTATTGTTTCATGGAAAATGCATCCCTGACGAGCTATTTCGTTGAATCAGGATGCATTCCGCCTTCAAAATGCATCCCTGATCGGGTATTTCATCAAATCAGGATGCATTCCTCTGGGAAGCAAATAGTCCTCCAAAACAAACATCCCTTCAGAGAACAGATTCTTCCCCAGAATCACAGTTTTCCTTCCTCAGAATCACTTCTCTGCCTTCACAAGGAGTTGGCAAATCGTCCCGGAACTCTTCCCACCTCGGCTGTACCTGCGATAGAGCGCGGACAGTCCCATCACGAGCAGGCCGTTTACAAAGGCGGCCGCGAGATAGACGGTCATCCGGATTTTCCCGGAATACAACTCTTCCGGAAGGAGCTCATTCACGTGCTGGGCGAAATACAGGTGCCCCAGGTACAGAGAGAGGCTGTATTTTCCGAGGAAGGCAGAAAGCAGGTGGAGCCGCTGACTGTTCCCCAGAACAGACTCCAGGCCAAAACCTGCGAAGGAAAGCAACACCAGGAGCATCAGAAGAAACATATAGAAGTAATCATACTCCGAAGGCTCCTGCTCCGCCATATACCGGATCGCAAGAATCAGGCACAGCAGCTGGACTCCGATCGCAAGCGCATTGCCCGTTTTCGTAAGCCCCGAAGGAGAAAAGCGCTTTAACCGGCGGACAGCCATACAGATCACAACGCCTGTGCACAGCCCGGCGACTGCGCGGACAAGGCCCTTGTAGCAAACCCCCAGCCAGACAATGGGGTCCCTGGGATGCCCTTCTGCCTGGCACAGGTATCCGTAGAGGAACAGTGCGAGCAGCGGACACACAAGATGTGTCATCAGATCCCGCTTCGTTCGAAGAAGAGGATACAGGATCGCCATACCAAGGAGCATCGCTGACAGATACCACATGGCTCCGTCGATTCCGTGCGTGAAAAGGCCGCTCATTTTCACCAGCGTAAGCTCCCAGAAATCATTTCCGAAGGCCTTCAGGTAATCGAGTACGCCGTACTGCCTTACCACTCCGATCAGGACAAAGCCAATCCACCAAGCGATCAGAAATTCCGGAAGGAAGCTCCTGATTTTATGCAGAATGAAGTGAAGCGTCTCAGAGCCGATTCCGTTCGCCTCCGCACCGATTCCGGTCGTTTCCGCACCGATTCCGTTCGTCCCGGCATCAACGCCTTTCGTCTCCAAGCCGGCAGCTTCCGTCCTCCCTGCCATATCCACATCGCCAGGAAGCGGGTATCCGGCACCGTTTTTCCTCCCTGCCATATCCACGCCGTCAGGGAGCAGGTATCCGGCACCGTTTTTCCTCCCTGCCATATCCGCACCGCCAGAGAGCAGGTATCCGGCACCGTTTTTCCTTCCTGCCTTGTCCGCGCCGACAAGGAGCAGGTATCCGGAGACGAAAAAGAAAAACTCGACGGCCAGTGAGCCGCCGAGAAAATAGCAGTTGTCATCTCCAAGTACATACCGGGAATGATGCAGCACCACAATCACCGAGAAGAGAAAGCGAAGAAAATCAATCGTGACATTGTGCTGTTTTCTCATGATTTTCCAGTCCATTCCATGACCTGATCCGCAATCCTTACGGATGCGTCTCCGTCATCCATACAGCCCTTGTCAGAAAGGAATTCTGTGACGCGTTTCCGGAACAGCTCCTCGTCAAAGGAAAGGATCGACTCCTCCAGCTCATCGGAATCCGTGGAAACCGGGAACGGGGTGTCCTCCAGACGGAAGTAGAAGCCGCGCTCGTTGTCATACTTGCTGCGGTCCATGGCAAAAAGGAAGCCGGGCTTGCGGAGCAGCACGTAATCATAAATCCAGGACGAATAGTCCGTAATGCCGACATCCGTGAACGCAAGGAGCGACTGCATGTCGGGATATTTTGTGACATCGATGACGTCGCAGGACTTCACCGTGTTCTTCTTGTCCTCGCCGCCCTTATCGTTGTCATGATAACGAAGGAGCAGCTTCCACTCCCCGCCGAAGCGCTTTCTCAGCGCGTTCAGCGTCTGCTCTGCGTTCAGATCATACACGGCAAAATTGTGGTCGTCCCGGAAGGTCGGCGCATAGAGCGCGAATTTTGTGTCCTCCGAAAGTCCGTTGTCCTTGCAGAAGCGCTGCTTCAGATAACTGCGCACCTGCTCCGACTGCGGGAAGAAGATATCGTTTCGCGCATGTCCGTATTTCAGAATCGGCGTCTCCTTCCAGAAGGTCTCGCGGAACACGCCATCCTCGAAGGAGGAGTTGGAAATAATCTGCGTCGTGAGTTTTCCGGTTCTTGCCGCCGCGATCGGCCATGTCACATTGGTGTTGTAATGGGCCGGATCAAAACGCTTGATACCAAGGGAGCCATGCCAGGTCTCCACCACCACCTGATCCTTGCGAACGGGGAAGGGGTAAAACTTATCGCCGAGGAGCGAATTGGTGAACAGCACCTTCGATGCCGCTGCCGCCTCGAAGTACTCGTAGGTGTTGGTCTTGATGAAATGCACATGCTCTTCGATGAAGGCTTCGATCTTACGAATCTCACTCGCTGCCATCAGCTCTTCCTTCGAAGGAGCCTTGACAGCAGCCTCCTGCTTTGAAGGTGCCTTGACAACAGCCTCCTGCTTTGAAGGTGCCTTGGCGCTGTCTTTCCCACCGTTTTCCGAAAGCCACTCCTCCAGCTTCTTCCCGAAGACCCGGTGCCCGCCTGCAAGGCGAAGAACATTTTCATTGACCTCGTAGTTCTTCGAAACGATTTCCGCTGCATCGATCCGCGTGGTCAGGGGATTCGTAACGCTCCACCAGATCTCCACGGGTGCCTGTCTGCGGATCAGCTCATCACTGATGTATTTCAGATTGCAGCCGACCGAATGGGAGAACGGGAAGAACATGACCTGATTTTCCTTTGTCTTCGTATGTCTCCACAGAATGCATCGGCAGCCATAGCCGATTTTGCGATCCAGAAATGTAAAGAACTGTTTGAAGCAGTTGCCGATTCTTTTGAAAAATTTGCCCTCTACCATCACGGGTAACAGGCGTCTGAATTTCTTGCCAAGTACGTGTCCTACTGCACTCATGTAAAATAAAACATCCTCCCTGTAAATCTCTCATTTCCAGCCCGGGCGCCCCGGGGCAAAACGGATCAAAGCCCGAAGGCATTGGAATTCTCTCTTGCGGTCACGATTGCCTTGAAAATGTAATAGTCGATCGGTGTCGTGATCTTGATGTTCTCGGTTCTGCCTTCGACGGCATACAGCTTGTAGCCGTAATGACGCATCAGGCTGGCCGAATCGATAAAATCCTCTCTTCCTTCTTTTCTCGCCTTTTCGTGGGCATCCAGAAGGTCCTGAATGAAGAAGCACTGCGGTGCCTTTGCGACCTGACAGGCTGCGCGGTCCAGGATGTTGCCGATCTCGCCGTTCTTCGACTCTGTGATGATCGTCTCCGTCGCAGGCGTCACCGTGATGGCGGAGCCGTGCTCGCGGACGCAGTGGACCGCGTTCGTGATGGTGTCCGTATCCACCAGCGGGCGTACGCCGTCATGGACGAGCACCACGGAATTTCCGGGGAACAGCTCATCAATTTTGCAGAGGCCATGATAAATCGACTCCTGTCCGGTCTCGCCGCCGGGCACAATGGCCTGCACCTTGGTGATATGGAACTTGTTGCACAGCTTCCACATCTTCGGAATGTACTCCCGCAGGCATGAGATCACGATTCCGTCGATCTCGTCATTGTTCTCGAACTTCTCGATCGTATAGATGATGATCGGCTTGCCGTAGAGCTCCAGAAACTGCTTGGGAACGCCCTTGGTGTTCATGCGCTTTCCGGTTCCGCCGGCAAAAATCAATGCGACATTCATGTCTCTTATTTTCATCTCTCTGCTCTCGTCCCTTTTTGCTCTCGACCCTTTTTACTCTCGAAACTTTTTACTCTCGAGCCTTTTATTCTCAGCCCTCTAATTCCCGTCCCTTCGTCTCATCCTGCAGACAGAAGGGGGCGAAGAAAATGTGCTTCTCCCGTTTGTTCTCCGGCGGAATCTCCCTGTAATTTCCGTAGAGCCGTGTAAGATAGGCATCATAGTCCGAAGGCACCGGATACTGCCGGTCTTCATATGCCATAGGGACTCCCGGCAGAATCTGCTTCCTCTCATACAGCTCCCGGAAGAAATGGCCGCGCCCGGAGGGCATCGTCACATAGCCGGAATCCGAATCGGTGCAGCGTTTGTACACGCGGTCGCACCGCTTTGTCCAGCCGTCCGGAGAGTGCCAGAAAAAAAGACAGCCCAGTGCGATTTTGACCCGGAAAATCTTCAGGTAATGCTTCCTCTCTCCGGGATCCTCAATGGAAGAGGCAAGACGAAGGAGCTCTTTCCGGTCCCTCTTAAACTTCGAGCAGGACTGCGCAAAGCCTGCTGCCATGCAGGACAGGCCGTGAAGCCTCCGAAGGAGCTTGTTGTCATACGTATTCTCGATCGGGAAAATATCCAGAAATGCGCCGCATTCTTCGTTCTGAAAATCCTCCCGGGTGCGGACAGAGGTTCCCTTCAGAAGGATGCGGGAAAGCGTAAGTCCGTATCCCTTTGTCGTCTGCGGCGAATGCACCCAGTACCGGTCGCCGTATTCCTTTTCAAAGAGGACGAGAAACTTCTCCAGATCCGCCCGCGGCATGTTGACATCAACGTCATCATCCCAGGGAATGAAGCCGTGGTGGCGGACTGCCCCGAGACAGGAGCCGCCGCCCAGGACGTAGGTCAGACCGTTTCGTCTGCAGCACTCGTCCAGATCAGAAAGCATGCTGTTTAACGTCCTCTGCAGGTCTTTGAGCTGCTCATCCGTCAGCGTCAGCGCTTCCTCCGAACGGATGTGTTTAAATGCATCGACCGTCGATAAGCCCATCACTGAACCTCGTATTTTTCATGAAGAAATTTCGCGCGGAGGAACTTCTTTCCCTTCTTCCACCAGTTGACGTGCTCGACATAAAGATAAGGAAGCACCTTGATGTCCGATTTCTGAAGCCGTCCGCTCTCCACCTGATAGCAGAGCCAGACATTCAGAATCAGCTCGCCGACCCGTCCGCAGTAGCGTCCCTGAAAATAGGAATAATTCCGGATGTCCACCTGGTTCTCCAGGGTGAACAGGACGTCGAAGAGCCACGTGCAGTATTCATCAAGGAGCTCCCGCTCCATGATCATCATGTTGAACATATGCCCCGAGCGCTCCGCCATGACCTTGTCAAAGGCAGGGACATACTCCGGATATTTTTCCTCCAGAATGGCTCTCGTCTTATCCAGGTGCTCGATGTAATGCGAGTGCTCATAGTGGGAATACAGGGACTCAATCACGTAGAAGCGCTTGGCGGGAACGAACACCTTGTACTTCCCGAGCATCGGCTCCAGCTCGCGGTAGGTAAGTACCTTGTCAAAAATATCCCCGCGGATTCCGGAGCGGTGCGTTTTCCCGTTTCCGCGGAAATGCCGCCGGTAATGCACCAGTCCGATGTAATCGGTGTGCAGGTGCTTCCACGCCCAGTAGAGACCCGTCAGCTCGCAGAAATAAGGGTTTCGCGAGGAGATGTTGGCGCCGATGTTATCCTTCACATAGCCAAGATCCGGCTCCTGCCCCTCTCCCGTCTTCTCGATGGCAGCTCCCACATGAATCGGAAGATACATGGGATCTGCCGGCATGCGGTATTTCTTATGTGTGGTGACAATGATTTTCACCGTTTTTTTTCTGTTCTGTTCTGGCGTCATAAATTCTGTCTGCGCATGTCCTCAGCGACGAAATCCTCCCCGGCCTTATTCTTCAGAAGCTCCTCGGAGGCGCTGCTGAGGCCGTTATTGATGCAGGCCCCGGAAAGGTCACAGGTCGAGCAGGCATCCAGCTCCTCCTTCGTGATCTTACCGTCGCGGAAATCCCGGACTGCCGGAATTTCGTACATGGAATACTTCTTCTTTTTCCAGAAGCGCAGGAACTTGTGATGAATCACCCAGAGAGCCGGCTTCCAGATATATTTGTGCATGGCGGGCGATGCCGAGCCGATCATCCAGCACTGCCGGTCGCAGGCGCGGACCTTGGCGCGGACCTGCTCCGCCTGCTCCGAATTCCAGAGTTCCTCCCAGGACTGGGTGTTCAGATTGCCCATGACCTCCTTGGCCTTCGTCCCGTTGCAGGGCATAACATCCCCGTAGGGATCAATAAAGAAGGTGTCAAAGGACATATCGCAGGGAAGAAGGCGCTTCTGCCCATAGATGTAATTGATCAGTCCGTGGTTAAAATACGCGCGGAACCACTTCTTCGGCTCGTTTGAATCCAACAGCCGGTTCACGAGGTCCTCAAAATGCTGCGCAACCATCGGTCGGTCATGAATGATGTTCTTCGCTTCCACAAAGTAGAACGAGTTGTGGAGGCTTGCCGTTGCAAATTCCATGCCAAGCTTGTTGGAAAGATCATACAGCGGAACAAGATCCGGCGCATTGCGGTCCTGCACCGTCATTCCGAAGCCGACGTCCTTTAAGCCCATCTCCTTCAGCCTGCAGAGCGTCTGATAGCCTCTCTGGTAGCCGTTCTGAAGCCCGCGGATTTCATTGTTGGTATCCTCCAGGCCTTCAATGGAGATGCGGATTCCGACATTCGGAAATTCCCTGCACAGATCCAGAATCCGGTCTGTGAAGAATCCGTTCGTTGAAATGACGATCCGGTCGGAGAGCTTCGAGAGCTCCCGCACAATGTCCTTCAAATCCGAACGTATAAAAGGCTCCCCACCGGTGATATTCGTAAAATACATCGGCGGGAGCTTTTTGATGGTCTCAAGTGAGATTTCCTCTTCGGGAAGCGAAGGGGCTTTATATCGGTTGCACATCGTACACCTGGCATTACACCGATAGGTGACGATCACGGTTCCGTTTAATTTTTTCATATTCCTCTCTGCACAATTATGTCTGCGGCAGACCTGCGCCCGCTGCAGCATCCGTTTCTCCATCCGGGATTCCCGGATATCAACAGTTCACATCGAGCAGCGTTGCAATTCCGTGAATACGGATTTCATCGCTGCCGGCAGGAACAAAAAAGGTGTCCCCGCGGAAAAAGGGCATACGTGATCTATTACAAGATATCACGCCGCACCCATCTGTGCAAATCAGAACGTGAAAGGAAGTGTCATCTGTCTGAAAAGATGCCATTTTCCGAATTCTCTGTGTATTAAGAAGAAGGCGCCGCACCTCGAAATAACGGCACCTGCATAAAAACTCCGAGGCAAAGCCCGGGCGATAATTCAAAACGCGCATCGGCTGCCTTGGCTCCTCTGCCGCAGAGAGCCTTGCGACCTGAAGCGCCTTTTCCAGGTGAAGAGGCCGTTCTTTTCCGTCCTTCCCGATGCGGTGATAATCATACAGCCGGTAGGTCAGGTTCGAGCTCTCCTGCACCTCCGCGATGAGGCTCCCGCCGCCGATTGCATGAACGGTTCCGGCCGGAATGAAGAAAACATCGTCCTTTCTGATCGGCACCCGCTGCAGATGCTTCTCAAGAGTCCCGTTCTGCGCAGCCTCCCGCACTCTGTCCCTGTCCATGTCATGGGAGAAGCCGTAGACCAGATTCGCGCCGGGGGCTGCGTCCACAACGTACCACATCTCGCTCTTGCCGAGCTGTCCGTTTTCATGCTCTTTTGCGTAGGCATCGTCCGGATGCACCTGCACCGAAAGGTCGGAGGCTGCATCGATGAACTTGATGAGAACCGGAAGCTCCCCCTTTTCCACCGCCTCCGGCATGCTTTTGGCAGGGTGCGTGCCGAACATCCAGGGATTCTCCTGCAGCAGCTCGTGGAGTGTTTTGTCCGGGTCTCCGGCAAGGAGCGAGAGTCCGTCGGGGTGCGTCGAGCACTCCCAGGTTTCCGCAAGGGGCGTCAGCGGGATATCCTTGGAAAAATCATCCCGAAGCCGTCTTCCTCCCCACAGGTAATCCTTTCCTGCAGGGAGGAGCGGAATCGGTCCTCTTCGATTTCCGAATTCAGTTGTCCGTTTGATTTCTTCGGTTTCCGGGCCGGATGCTCCTGCAGCGAAATCAGATTTCCAGCTCGAATTTCTGCTTGTCATGCACACTGATCTCCTTGCCGATCTGAACCTCAATCAGCTTCAGCTCCGTGTCGGCGACGATGGTGTGGCGGCAGCCCGCCTGCATGGTGATCACATCGCCCTGTTTTACCTTCTGCTCCATGCCATCCACGATGGTACGGCCTTCGCCCGCAATGACGTTCCAGATCTCGTCGCGGTGCTCGTGGCTGTGGTAATTCATCTGATGCCCCTCCTTGAGGGTCACCAGAATGGTCATGCTCTCCTTCTCGACATCCAGCACCTGGAAGGAGCCCCAGGACTTCTCCGCGAACATCACCTGCTGGTCCATGGCATCCACATACGGCTTGATGTAGCTGGACTGCTCCTTGTCGGAGACCAGAATTCCCTCGGGGGACGCTGCGATGACAACGTTCTTAAGTCCCATTGCGAGGATCGGCACGTTCAGCTCGTTCACGACATCGACATTTTCACAGGTGTCGTTTAAGGTGCCCTGTCCGATGACCGGCTCTTCCATGGCCTCCGTCAGCGTATTCCAGGTTCCCATGTCCTTCCAGTCACCGGAAAACCGCATGACCTGGATGAGCGGCTCGTGCTCCGCCACAGCGTAATCGAACGAGATCTTCTTCACCGTGTCGTATTTTGCAAACAGGTCGTCGTAGTCGGTGAAGTCCATGAGCTCATGCGCCTTTTCCAGAACGTAACCGATCTTGTAAGCGAAAACACCTGCATTCCACAGCGCGCCTGCTTCGATGTACTGCTTCGCAGTCTCCACGTCCGGCTTCTCCTTAAAGGTCTTCACCGGGCTCACCTTGTCCTTGCTGATCGGAATGACGTAGCCGTACTTCTCCGAGGGATAGGTCGGCTCAATTCCCATCACGGTCAGATGGCAGGCGTCGCTTTCCGCCAGATCAGAGAGCTTCCGAAGTGCCTCAAAATAATCCTCGTTTACATAGGGGTCTACCGGGCAGACCACCACCGGCTCGTTCTCCGGCACCTTCTGCACATCGTGCAGGTACGCCGTCGCCAGTGCGATCGCCGGGAAGGTATCCCGTCTGCACGGCTCCAGAGATACGCCGATTCCGTCTCCCAGCTGATTCTTCAGCTGAGAAACCTGTGAGCGGCTCGTCGCGACGGTCACGGTTGCGTCCGGATCTACCTTGCGGATCTGACGGTACATTCTCTGTGCCATCGACTCATATTCCCCGTTTTCCGCAGGGAAAATCTTTATAAACTGCTTGGAGCGGATGTCATTGGAAAGGGGCCAGAGGCGCTTTCCCGATCCGCCGGATAATAGAATAATATGCATAGCTGGTCTCTCCTTCGTTCGTGCCGCCCGTCACACTCCCGGGCGCACCTGCCGCAGCGTCTGCCGGGCCTGTCCTGAAGCGCCTGCCGCGGCAGAAAATCGTGCTGCCTGTTGCTGTCAGCGCTCTGCCCGCATCGGATTGTGCAGGAAATCCTCGTAGGTCAGGCGGATTCCCTCATCCAGAGAGGTCTTTGCTTCCCAGCCCATCTCTTTACTCTTGGATACGTCCAGAAGCTTTCTGGGGGTCCCGTTCGGCTTGGAGGTATCCCAGCGGATTTCTCCGGTGTAGCCGATGATGGCTGCCACCTTCTCTGTCAGCTCCTTGATGGTCAGCTCCTTTCCTGTTCCTGCATTGACGGTTTCGTTTCCGGAATAGTTGTTCATCAGGAACACGCAGAGATTTGCAAGATCATCCACATAGAGGAACTCGCGAAGCGGCGAGCCATCTCCCCAGCAGGTCACATAGGGAAGGTTCTGCTCCTTCGCCTCATGGAATCTGCGGATCAACGCAGGGAGCACATGGCTGTGTGTCGGATGATAGTTGTCATTCGGGCCGTAGAGGTTTGTCGGCATTACGGAGATGTAGTCCGTTCCGTACTGACGGTTTAAGAACTCGCAGTACTTCAGGCCGGAAATCTTGGCGAGGGCATAGGCCTCGTTGGTCTTTTCAAGCGGTCCCGACAGGAGACAGTCCTCTGTCATCGGCTGCGGTGCCATGCGGGGATAAATGCAGGAGCTTCCGAGGAATTCCAGCTTCCTGCAGCCGTTCTTCCACGCGCTGTGCACAACGTTCATCTCCAGAATCATGTTGTCATACATAAAGTCGGCCAGAGCTTCCTCATTTGCCACAATGCCGCCCACCTTTGCTGCAGCAAGAAAAACATAATCCGGCTTTTCCGCGGCAAAAAACTCTTCCACTGCATCCTGTCTGGTCAGATCCAGCTCCTTGTGTGTGCGGGTGATGATATTCGTATATCCCTGGCGCTCCAGCTCTCTCTTAATTGCAGAGCCAACCATTCCGCGATGGCCTGCCACGTAAATTTTCGCATTTTTTTCCATCATAGCTTCTGTACTTCCTTTCCGGCCCGGAGATTATTTCTCCAGCTTCTTTCTGATTTCTTCCTGCTCGTGCTCTACCGCAACCTTCTGCATGTCGTGCTCTACCATAATGCGGACAAGCTCCTCGAAGGTTGTCTTGGTCGGATTCCAGCCAAGGTGCGTCTTCGCCTTGGTGGGATCACCCCAAAGGTTTACGACATCGGTCGGGCGGTAGAAATCCGGAGAAACCTCAACAAGCACCTTTCCGGTTGCCTTGTCGATTCCCTTTTCATTCATGCCCTCGCCCTGCCACTCGAGCTCAATGCCGGCATCGTGGAAGGCAAGCTGTGCAAACTCGCGGACCGAATGCTGCTCGCCGGTTGCGATGACGAAATCCTCCGGCTCCTTGTTCTGCAGAATCAGCCACATGCACTCGACATAGTCCTTTGCGTAGCCCCAGTCGCGGAGAGAGGACAGATTTCCAAGATAAAGCTTGTCCTGCAGTCCCTGTGCAATTCTGGCTGCTGCAAGGGTTATTTTTCTTGTAACAAAGGTCTCGCCGCGGCGCTCGGATTCGTGATTGAACAGAATTCCGGAGCAGGCGAACATGCCATAGGCTTCCCGATATTCCTTGACAATCCAGTAGCCGTATTGCTTCGCGACGGCATACGGGCTGTAGGGATGGAACGGGGTTGTCTCGCGCTGCGGAACCTCCTCCACCTTGCCGAAAAGCTCCGAGGTGGATGCCTGATAGATGCGGCAGGTATCCTTCAGGCCGCACAGGCGGACCGCTTCCAGGACACGCAGAACTCCGATGGCATCCACGTCTGCCGTGAACTCCGGAACATCAAAGGAAACCTGAACGTGGGACTGTGCAGCGAGGTTGTAGATTTCATCCGGGCGAACCTTGCTGATAACCTGCATCATGCTCATCGAATCGCCGAGATCTCCGTAATGGAGATGGAAGTGCGGATTGTTCTCCAGATGTGCGATTCTCTCGCGATAATCCACGGAGGAACGACGAATGATTCCGTGTACTTCATATCCCTTTTCCAGAAGGAACTCCGAAAGGTAGGATCCGTCCTGTCCGGTAACGCCGGTGATCAGAGCTTTCTTTGCCATATTTTTTCTCCTCTGTCTTGCTGTTTGTCTGTCATGGTTTTGCTCCTGCCGCAAAGCCAAAGAAGCCCGAAGCGGTCCGGAGCGGTTACTTTTCCAATTATTACTGGTACAATCTTGACATTTCGTATTTCATGTCAACATATTAATCATAGCATATGATTTCAATGTTTCCATGCACGATGCTGTCCTGTTTTGCATTTGCAGTAGCACAAAGTTGATCATCGGCAGTGTGAGGAAAGCACGGTGTGTGTTCCCCGGAAACAGGCGCGGGAAAATCCAGGGAAGGGCTCTCAGGAATCAGGTGCCGGAAAATTCAGGGAAGAGCTCTCAGGAATCAGGCGCGGGAAGTGTTTGAAAAACGTTCAGAAAGAGGCAGGCTATGGCTCAGACAGCAGAATTTCACGGTGATCTTGTCACCTCTCATCGAAACATTTACACACCATCCTCCTTTGCAAGAGAATGCCTTCTTCACCTGCAGGAGGCCGGTTCTCTTCGGGCCGCAAAGCCCCATACCAGCAAGAGAAGCGGCCTATCCTCTTACCTTTTTTTCCTGGTTGTCTCCGGAAGCGGGAGTCTGTCCGTATCCGGGCATGACTATGTTCTGCGCAAGGGCGATTGTGTTTTCCTGGACTGTCTGAATTCCTATTCACATACGACCTCCCGGAATCTCTGGGAACTGAAATGGGTGCATTTTAACGGAAGTCAGATGCCCGGCATTTACCGAAAGTTTCTGGAACGGAATTCCGGTCCTGTTTTTCATCCTGCCACCGAAGCTCTGACCGGACAGTTTCTTACGCTTCTGGACAGCATTTACGACATCTCCCTCTCCGACTGCTATACAAGGGATATGAAGCTCAATGAGGCCCTCTCTTCTCTTCTGTCACGGACCATGGAGGAGGCCTGGAATCCCCAGGGAAAATTCTCCTCTGCCATTTGTTCGGACCGCGAGGGAGGCAGCGTGCCTTCCGAAAGCAGCATCGCCAACGTCCGGGATTACCTGGATCTGCACTACGCAGAGGATCTGTCCCTCGATTTTCTTGCGGAGCAGTTCCACTTCAACAAGTATTACCTCATGCGGCGGTTTCGCCAGCAGTACGGCACAACCATCGGAAATTACCTGATCCATGCCCGCATCGGAGCAGCCAAAAAGCTCCTGCGCTTCTCCGATATTTCTCTGGAGGAGGCAGGAGCCCGTGTCGGCATCCGCGATGCCAATTATTTCTCTCGTATTTTCAAAAAGGTGGAGGGGATCACTCCCAGCCAGTACCGGAAGTCGTGGTGAAACCGGCGGCATTCTTGGTAAGGCTGGCACCATTCAGATGGCACCTTTCAGATGCCACCATTTCTCGGCGGGATTGCTTGTCTGCGTGATTCCCGCCGGAGAAATGCATCCTGTTTCGAAGAAATTTCTGTGCGGGGATGATTCCCGCCGGGCAAATGCATCCTGTTTTGACAGAATTGCTCAGCAGGGATGATTCCCGCCGGAGAATTGCATCCTGTTTCGACAGAATTGCTCAGCAGGGATGATTTCCACCGGGGAAATTCATCCTGATTTGACAGAATTACTCAGCAGGGATGATTCCCGCCGGAGAATTGCATCCTGTTTCGACAGAATTGCTCAGCAGGGATGATTTCCACCGGGGAAATTCATCCTGATTTGACAGAATTACTCAGCAGGGATGATTCCCGCCGGAGAATTGCATCCTGTTTCGACAGAATTGCTC
>ERZ1026880.614-NODE-614-length-17625-cov-7.925555_pt1 | contig 17625 bp, 15 predicted proteins | sample MGYA00380170_ERZ1026880 | MGnify/ENA primary metagenome ERZ1026880 (study PRJEB33269, sample SAMEA4719806) | human gut metagenome | biome: human-associated habitat; feature: organic feature; material: feces | place: Cameroon | collected 2013-10 ...
CGCGTTTCGGAGCGCAACCGCCGCACAGCGGCGGCTCTTAGCGCGGAGATAGACCCCTCCCTACATTACTGCCCTAAAAAAGGTCTTTTTTGACAAACTGGCAACTTGTCGTATGCCAATTAGTACGAGCAAACTTTTCCCAGACCGTAAGCGATCAATAGGTTCTTTCCAGCTTTAGTTGAAATGTTCGTTGAGAAGAAGCTTTGCCCGTAGTAGAGCAAAGCTATTTCGACCGTACATGATTCGTTTTGTCAGTTTGATTTTATTAAAGGATTATAATTAAGATTAGACACATGATTGCCGAGTTTCCCGAGCAGTCTGGATTAAAAATGCTCGACCGGAGCCGTTCAATTCACTGCTCAAGAATCCATTAAAAAACATTCACAGCACTAGGTAAATGCTTTGTATACATAGCGAGAAATTCTTCCGGATCGAGCGCTTCCAACCATTTTGCCGATGGGCAGGCAAATAAACCAGTCTCTTGCTTGCTGTGCAATGTTGTGCAGGCAGGATACAGTATCAGATCTCCGTTGGCAACATAGAAATCGCATAACTCCTGGCATAGAATCTCGTTTGCAATGTAACGCGCGACATCCTCCGGCAGAGATTTACGGGCGCAAAAGTAGGACGGTATCAGAACTGCTCCTTCCTGAGGAGTATATAAAAATGTTTCTTTCTCATCTGCGCGAAGACCATATAACGAGGGGCAAAGCGCAGTGTTTGCTTGCTGTTGGCGTACCGCTTGATATGCGCCAATTGGCATATCCGTCACGAGGCTACTACTCAAGATATTCTCTGCGGCTTGCTTGCCATATGCTTCCCATATGTACTTAACTACGGTCTTTACAGCAGAGTTATTAATGCCACCAAATGCCAAACCTGTTTGTTCGGTGAGGCGTTTGGTGCGGCAACTCTCTGGAGTATGTGTAAAGTATGTTAGGGGAATTGATGCTACAGGCAGAAGTTCCGGGGCTCGACAAACCTGTTCGAGTGATGGAATATTGCGCAGAGGCACCCATTCTTCTACATTATACAGGTTATGCCTAATTTTATTATAGATACGGGAATCCTCAAACACCTCCAAATCAGCAGATACTATGATGTCCGGCAATTCTGCATTAGGTTGTGCCAGATATTCGAACATGTGTTGTGGATATCCAAGACCAAAATATCGAACTTCAAGCTCGATGTCGCGTGCGCGCAGCTTTTCTGTTAGTTTTGCTAAAAACATTTTTTCTTGTCGATGCAATACACAAATATGGCTCCAATATAACAATACATGCTTCATGCCAAGGTGTCTCCTTTCCTTAGTAGAGTTTGATAATGTAGTTGGCGGTGATAAGCTTCACCCAATTCTTTGTACAGGGCGGCTTCTCCGTCTGTTCGTGTTACGACTGAGCACACTGCGCCACCTCGCAAAACTATTCGCTGATGTGACATTAAAGCAGTGTGAGTGTCATGGGTTACTACAAGAACAAGCTTTTCCTTACTCTGCAGAAGTTGAAGTGCGCGTTCTTTGTCAATACCCGCATTTTCAATCTCGTCTATCAGTACAATGGGACTATCACATATTAAGGCAATGTCCGCAATCATCAGAGCACGAGATTGACCACCGCTAAGTTCGTTCAAATTAGCAGTTAATAGTACCGGCTCAGGGGTTATCTCATTTGTGAGCGCAAGAACCTCTGAAGGGGTTACACTGCAATCACGGCAATGAGCGTGTAAATGCAAAAACTCATCAACAGTAGAATCCAGCACAAATCTCATATTTTGCCCCAGATGTGCCACCAATTGACTGGACATCTGTTGCCGCTTCTCGGGGGGAACAACGGCATTATCCAGCAGCACATGTCTATGCGTAATGGAATCTCCACCAGCAAGTTGCTCGATATCTTTGATGAAACGCGATTTTCCGGATCCTGTACTTCCTACAATGGTATACAGTTTACCGCATTGCAGCTCAATAGAAGTAAACGCTTCACATGTGCCATCTTTACCGCTGCCCGGCAAAACTGTTATTGTTTGCATATTGCGTTCTCCTTAAAATCTATTTTTCCAACGACACCTTGCTGATAAGCTGTACCAACTCGTGTCTCGCCTACGCAGTAGGAGCACACACCACTGGGCATTGTGTGCCGCAATGTATCCTCAGTAAAGTCCATATGGCGGGGTTGGGTAAGTAACCATTGTGCCAGTAGGTCAATACCATAACCAGCAAGAGCATCAACAGGGAAAATTTTCGCTTGGGGATTGATTTGCCCAATTTGCCAGCAAATGATCTCCATTTCGGCCTGTGAAATCATGTCCACCTTAGTGAGAACTACAAAATCAGCTTGCGTCAGCATTGGACCAAGTTGTCCAGGCGCTTTGCAGCTGACGGTAGAATCGACAACGCAGCCGGCCAACATATGTTTGGTAGCTGGTGAACAACGATGACAAAGACCGGCTGTTTCGATGACGAGCAAATTCCTTTGCATTGCATCGGCCCATTGCCAGAGTTCCGGAAGATTAGAAACCAGAAAATGGTCCGGGCAAATATCACCGCTTAATCCAGTCACGCAGGGATATTTCATTTTTTGAAATGTTACAGCATCTTTAGATTGCAGACAGTCAATCTTACAAACACAAGGTGATTCGCCTGATTGATCTAAAAGCGGTAACAAGCTTTTCAATACTGCGGTTTTGCCCACAGCAGATGCTCCGGAAAAAAGAAAAACATGGAATGGCAATTGAATTCGTCCTTTCACTGATCTTCGGTTAGGCATAGCTTACTCCTGTGCTTGCACTTTGTCAGTATCAGGTGAGACTCACAAACAAAATTACTCTCTTGACGCTGATGCCAAATGTGGTGTATTATATTTTAGCGGTTAGCGAGCGCTAACTTTGACAAGATTTCAATATATAGAGTTGATAGAGAAATGGATATTCGTGAGAAACTTTCTATATGTCCATTACTTGCAGAGCTCCCGCTTAGACAAACAGATGTTTCTGAGCGGAGCTTCCGTGCAGGACAAATCATTAGCGATAGGCTGGGAGGAATTCCGGCTGTAGGGATGATTTTGTCTGGACGTGTAGATGCATATTCAGTGGCTTTGGACGGCAAGGATGTATTGCTGAATTCATTGACAAGCGGAGAATGTTTCGGAGTTTGCAACCTTCTGGCTAAAGCTGAACTCAAAACTGTATTGCGCTGTGCAGAGGACACTACGATTTTGTATGTGACGAAGCCTGTACTGCTTTCATTGATGAAACAGAAAGTCGATTTTGCCGTGCGCTATGCAGAAATGTGTAATCAGAAAATCCAGTTTCTTATCCATCGAATTGAGCTTTTAACCATGCAATCTTGTCGAGGTCGTGTTATTGCCTATCTACTGGAAAAGAAAGATGCTTCTAACCTGGTTCATGTGACAGTATCTCGTGAGGATTTAGCCAGACAATTAGGTGTAAGCCGCGCTGCTCTCTTTAGAGAGTTATCTACCTTGCAAGGTCGGAACGCAATTAGTGCCGAAGGAAATACAATACACCTGTCGGACATAACATTGCTGGAAGATATACTTTACCATTCCAATGACACAAAATGAGAAAGGAATTATACTATGAAAAAAATTGTTTCGATGATATGCGCAGTTTCTCTTTCTGCAGCCTTACTTGTCGGATGTGGATCTTCAGCCTCGTCTAAAAGCGCAGTTTCTTCCGAATCAGAAGTGGCATCTTCTAAAGAGGCAGTGGAATCTACGCCGGTTTCTGCTGAAGCAACTTCCGAAGCGGCTACAACGAACCCGGTCAACGTCAATGTTACTGCTATGAAGGGACCTACGGCCATGGGCATGGTTGAATTCATGAGCGAAGCCGATAACGGTGAGTTAACTGACAATAATTACAGCTTTACATTGGCTGCAGCGCCAGATGAAGTTTCTGCCGCTTTGGCTCAAGGCACAACCGATATTGCAGCAGTGCCTGCAAACCTTGCTTCTGTTCTTTATAACAACACTAACGGCGGCGTAGAAGTGCTGGCAATCAATACCTTGGGTGTGCTTTATATCGTCGAAAGCGGAGATACTGTACAGTCTGTAGAGGATCTGCGCGGCAAAACAATTTATGCAAGCGGTAAAGGCAGCACGCCGGAATATGCCTTGAATTATATCCTGTCTCAGAACGGAATTGATCCGGATACAGATGTGACCATTGAGTGGAAAAGCGAGCACGCTGAGTGCTTGTCTGCTTTGATGAGCGAGGAAAACGGAATTGCGATGCTGCCCCAGCCGTTTGTGACGACCGCGCAAACAAAAAGTGACAACATTCGTGTGGCGTTGGATCTGACCAATGAGTGGGACGAACTGCAGGTTGACAGCGATACTCCCTCTGCACTCATTACTGGTGTAGCCGTTGTTCGTACAGAATTTGCTGAGGAGCATCCTGAAGCAGTGACCGCGTTTATGGAGCATTACAAAGAGTCCGTCAATTTTGTGAACGAAAACACTTCTGATGCTGCCCAGCTGATTGGCTCTTATGATATTGTACCTGCAGCTGTCGCAGAGAAAGCTTTGCCTGCTTGCAATATCGTTTACATTACCGGAAATGAGATGAAAAACAAGCTTTCCGGATACCTGAATGTCTTGTTTGAGCAGAATCCGAAGGCTGTTGGCGGTAATGTACCCGGCGATGATTTCTACTACGCCGACTGAGATCAATGAAACATTATAAAGCTATCCGTGCATGGGCTGTGGTATTCTGGCTGATAATATGGCAGCTTGGCGCAATGGCACTTAACCAATCGATCATATTAGTATCGCCTATTCAGGTATTGGTGCAATTAGCGCAATTAAGTGTAACAGCGGATTTCTGGAATGCTATCGCATATTCATTGTGTCGGATTGCCTTAGGCTTTATAGTGGGAATTATATTCGGCACATGGTTAGCAGCATTATCAGCACATTTTCGCCGGATTGAAGAACTGCTTGCCCCCGCCATGCTTGCAGTGCGCTCAATTCCTGTAGCATCATTCATCATTTTAGCGCTAATTTTGTTTTCGTCACATAACCTATCTGTATTGATTTCGTTCTTAATGGTTCTCCCCATCATTTATGCGAGCGTACTAGAGGGAATCAGGGCGGCAGATCATCAGCTTTTAGAGATGGCTAAGTTGTTTCGCGTTTCACCGGTACGGTGCATTCGATATGTATACTTTCCGCAGGTAATGCCGTATTTCCATTCCGCATGCGGATCGGCACTCGGTCTATGCTGGAAAGCAGGCATCGCAGCAGAGGTTATCGGAATGCCACGAGGTTCTATCGGCGAATGTCTCCAACAGGCAAAAGTATATCTGGATACTCCAGACTTGTTTGCGTGGACGCTTGTTATTGTGGTCATCAGTCTGGCATTCGAAAAGGTTTTCATTGCCTTTATGAATGCCTGTACCGTATGGCTGGAGAGGATCTGATATATGCAGGATATTGTGATACGAAACTTATGTAAAGCATATGGCGCAAAAACAGTATTGCGCGATTTCTCTTGCATACTCCCTGCCGGAACGATCACAGGACTTATGGCACCATCTGGAGCGGGCAAGACTACTCTGCTCCGAATTCTGATGGGATTTGAATCACCTGACCGTGGAACAATACACGGTCTCGATGAATTACGACTCAGTGCAGTATTTCAAGAGGATCGATTGTGCGATAATCTGACACCCATTGGGAATCTTCGTCTCGTCACCCCATCTATGGCGAGTGAGGACGCCGCAAAGGCCTTGTGTGATATCGGACTGTCGGATTGTTTGACACAGCCAGCGCGGGAATTATCTGGCGGTATGCGCCGCCGTGTTGCAATCCTTCGAGCCTTACTTGCCGACTATGATTTCCTACTTCTCGATGAGCCATTCAAAGGGCTTGACGAAAAGACAAAGGCCAATGTCATTTTTGATACACGCCGCCGTTGCAATAAGCGAACGGTTCTGATGGTTACACATGACAAGGATGAATTGTCTGCGATGGGCGCGGTTCAGACTATAAATTTATAGCGACAAGAACGGCAAAGAGTGAAATCAAGTAAAAGCGCATAACCATTTTACGGCGGGCCTCGGCCCGCCGTTTCTTTTTGCTTCATAACTACATTAGAAAACAATTTTCTAACATCCCACACAAGATGTCCGTTTTCTTTCAGAACACCGTTTGGAAATCAATAAACTTCCTCAGTTCTGATTTTTTTATTCTCCCGCCAACCTACGATGTGCCGACCGGAAGATGCGCCGATGTCGATTGCTAGAAAATAACGCAAAGAAAGACCCCCTTTCTTGTTCTGCCACCAGTTTATCATGGTGAGCAGCAGAAAGGGAGGTCCTCATTTACCCAAAAAAGTCACTTGATTCTTCTGTTATGCGGCTCATCTACTCCAATATCCATTGATCCATTGCATTCACCTCAACATAGTCAGTATACGCTGCTGTCATTTTTGTACTCTCAGCTTACGAAGATCCATTGCCCTCACTTGAAGTGTCTAAAAGTCCCCGAGTTTTTCGGAAATTCTGCGGCGAAGCACCGTACTTCTTCTTAAAAATCGTGTTGAAATAAGATACGGAAGATATACCTACGGTGTTGCAGATTGATAAGACTGTGTCATCCGTATACAGCAAACGATAGGCAGCCTGCTGAAGGCGAATATCGTTCAGATATTCCGTCATTGTACAACCCAGATAGCGTTGGAATGCTCGACACATATAAGGTCGACTGAAATGAAACGGCTCCAATATCAGGTCCAGACCTGCTTGCAAATAATCATTCATGTGGAATCTGCTAAGCAATTCTCTCAGCCACACGGGATAATAATCGATGTCCGTCTGAATCTCCTTCATCGTCAGAAAGTTCAGCAAGGAAACGCAAAGCATTCTTATGTGTGCATCCTTAAAAGCAGAATTGGAATCCAGCAGCAAAGATGCATTGGATAACATTCTCTCAAAATGTTCAATCTGCTCAAAGGGCAAGGAAATTACCTTTGATAAGCGATTCATCATATAAGCTTGCTTAAAATCCTGCCCTATAAAATCACATACAGATTCAAAGAACTCCGGGCGAATAATGATGTCCCGATGACGACACACAGTATCCTGTGTCCGGTAGAAGCAGTGACAGTCTGTCAGATTCAAGAATACCATGTCACCAGGGTGCAGCATCCGTTCCATACCATTGACAGAATGCCGTATAGATCCATCGATGATATAGACGATCTCGTAAAACAGGTGATAGTGAGGAAGAATATCATCTCTTTCCGTCAAAATAGAATGCAATGGATTTTGAGGTGTCGTAACCCAGTCATTTAGAATCATTGGCTTCATATCCTGAGCCATCCACCTCACCTCCTGTTTCAGCACATACAGTAGATTGAGTAAATTCTATCACAAAAACATGAAATTCACAAGTTGCCCGACCTATTATACCTATTTACAGAATTTCACCGTTGGTAGCTATCACATCCCGATACCAATAAGCAGAATCTTTGATTGTACGCTTTTGGGTCCGATAGTCCACATAAACCAACCCAAAGCGCTTATCATATCCATTGATCCACTCAAAGTTGTCCATGATCGACCAGTACTGGTAACCCAGAACCGGAATACCTTCCAATACTGCATCTTTGATGCTTCGCAAATAACGGTGCAGAAAATCGATTCTGTTTGGGTCATGGACCTTTCCGTCCAAAGAAACCCAGTCAAAGCTCGACATACCATTCTCCGTAATCATGATTGGTTTCCCATACCGTTCATACAGAAATCTGCAACTCCAGTACAACACTTCCGGTGTCACATTCCAGTCCATAGAAGTTTTGGGACTTCCCGGATAGGCATATGGGCCGTATTCCTCTGTCGAATCCAGATCTTTCAGGCCCTGATAAATGTTAAATCCATAGAAGTCCAGCGGTTCAGTAACAATCTTCCACTCTTCCTCTGTAAGCACAGGAAGGCACTCCCCAAAGATTGCTTGTGCATCTTCCGGAATTTTTCCGAAAAAAATGGGATCCGACCACCAAGTAATGCTGGATGTGAAGCTTTCCTTTTTCATAGAGAACGACAGTTTTCTAGCTCTTTCAATGCTTTCCGCATTCATATCTCTCGGAATGACAATTTCACCGGTAGGTGCCATTCCAACAATGGAATTCTGACAATTCTTGCGAATGATGCGCACTGCCTTTCCGTGTGCCAGATATACATTCTTAGAGATACGCATCAACGCTTCCGTGCTCTTTTTTTCAAAAGGTGCAAAAACACCAGCGTTTAATCCTGCGCCAATGAACAGCTGAGGTTCATTGAAGGTCATCCAGTATTTTACTTTTTTACCCAGGGCTGTTGTTACCACATCGGTATACTGCTCGAACCAGTCTACAACCTGCGGATTCTCCCAGCCTCCCAGTTCATAAATGGCAGTCGGAAGATTCCAGTGGAACAATGTTACCATGGGTTCAATTCCGGCCTCTGTTAGTTCATTTACCAGGTCAATATAAAACTGAAGGCCCTTTTCATTTACAGTGCCGTACCCCTCCGGCATAACTCTAGGCCAGCTCACAGAAAAGCGGTAACTTTTTAAGCCAAGTTCTTTCATGATGGCAACGTCTTCCCGATACCGGTGATAATGGTCACATGCGACATTGCCATTTTCATTTCGGATGATGTATCCGGTTTTCTGCTCAAATGTATCCCAGATGCCCATCCCCTTGCCATCTTCCAGATAGGCTCCTTCTATTTGGTGCGCCGCAGATGCTGCCCCCCATAGAAAGTCCTTACAAAATCCTTTTTCTTCCATTGTATCCTCCACCTATCCACTAAGTTATACTTAATCGTACTCCAGCTGTGGAACTGTTAACTCCAAAACGTATACGATCCCGGTGCAACAACACTTTCTTTACCGGCAATTACAATTGTTGCCGGAACCGCTGTCTTGATCTCATATCGGATACCATTTCCGGTATTGGTCCATTTTGAGCGGATTTCTCCATGTCTGGACATAATGGATGCCTCAAGCCATTCCAGTCTTTCATCCGGACTCGGCGCAATCCGCACCTTGGCAAAACCCGGTTCTGCCTCTACCGTCTGAATTCCAGCAGCCTTCTCATAGACCCAATCCGCCACCGCACCATATGCATAATGATTATAGGAATTCATAATCGTATTCCAGAGACTTCCGTCTTCCTTGATGCCATCCCAATGCTCCCAGATAGTTGTAGCTCCTTTATTCACAGAATAGAGCCAGGAGGGATACGCTTCCCTCAGCAGAAGGCTATACGCAATATCCGCATATCCATAGTCGCTCAGTACATGAAGAATGTATGGTGTTCCTACAAAACCGGTTTGTATCTTACAGCCGATTCTGCGAACCATTTCTGCCAGATCATCCGCCGTTTTCTGAGGATTCGGAGCAAGACCAAACTGTATTGCCAACGCATGCTCTGTTTGAGTCATATATACCGGATAGGCATTCCGGAAAGCACGAACAATGTTATCATGTAAAGCTTCATAGTAGGCAACATCTTTGCCGATTACTTTTCCTGCTCTTACCAGTAAATCCACAGAATGGGCATAAAAAGCGGAAGCAATGAATTCCTCGCGGCTTGCGCCTTTGTATTCATCAAGTTCTGCATCCAATGCCAGCCAATCGCCAAAATGTTCTCCACCGGTCCAAAGGCAGGGTGTTGTGGTCACATTTGTCACATAATCAACCCACCCCTTCATGCTGGCGAATTGCTCCTTCAGTACATCCGCATTACCATAGGTTAGATATATCTGCCAGGGGCAAATGGTTGCTGCATCGGACCATGCTGCACTTGGAGGAATATCAGGTAAATACTCTGGAACCGAACAACCCACCGCACCATTGTCTCTCTGGTCAGCAGCCATATCTCTGAGCCATTTTCTAAAAAAGCGTTCAACATCGTAGTTGTATGTAGCTGCTTTTACAAAAACCTGTGCATCACCGGTCCAGCCCAAGCGCTCATCGCGCTGGGGACAATCTGTGGGTACATCCAGAAAATTTCCTTTCTGCCCCCAGAAGATATTGGAAAACAGCTGATTCAATTTAGAATTGGAGCAGTTCAATGTGCCCGTCTGCCGGATATTGGAATACACCACAATAGCTGTAAACTGTTCCGGTTTCGGCATTTCGGCAAGACCCTCAATTTTGATATATCGGAATCCAAAGAATGTAAGGGTCGGATGCCATGTCTGTATTCCTTCTTTGCAGGTATAGCGGATTTCAGACTTCGCACTGCGGTAGTTCTCGTTGTAGAAATTACCGTCCTTGTCCAAGACCTCTCCGTGCTGGATTCGGATCTGCTCCTGCCCCTTTGCCTCAACCGTAAATTCCACATAACCGGTTACTTCCTGCCCAAAATCAACGACTGTTTCTCCTCTTGGTGTGATGATCACGGATTTGGCTGAAACACGCTCCATTTCACGGATTTCATCGCCTTCCTGAGGAATCAGTATTTCTTTTGGCCAAGAAAGCACCCTTACACTTTGCCAGTTTTCTGGTTCAAAGGTTGCGTCATAGATTTCTCCATCATAAATTTCACTGAATCTGGTTCTGCTTTCCGCGCAAACCCAAGAGCTGTCCGTGTGCAGAATATCTTCCGATCCATCATAATACAAAATATGGATTGCACCCAAAATGCCGCAGGGCTTTCTCATTCGACCTTCTATATCTCCCAATCCAATACGGGAGCGCATCCAGCCTCTTCCTACAGTAACGGTTATTGAGTTATTTTCCTGAAGCAATTTTGTTATATCATATTGCTGATACTGCAGGCGCTTTTCGTAGGCGGTCCATCCGGGAGCTAGCACATAGTCTCCGACTCTCTGTCCATTCAATCTTGCCTCATATACGCCCAATGCAGTGAGCCACATTTCCGCCTTGATCACCGGCTTCGGGCAGGAAAACTCTTTCCAAAATACAGGACAGACACTACCCATATCTTCTTTAGGACAGATCCAGCTTGCTGCTTCCAACTTCATTTTGGCATCCCCCTTTCTCTTCTTTAACTATACCAGTATTGAGGCAATCCTGCAATTTCCATACTGCCAAGCAAGCAGCAGAAATGCTCAATTAAAGCCAATCTGCTGCTGTGCTGTCTAGTTTCCATGTACTTCTATGATACCACTGGGTGTACAGAATCTGCCTTCTACGTTATGGATTCCGCATGGAACGGTGTCTGTTTGTTCCCACACTCCGGGTGCTATAGGTTTGATGCCCAATGCGTAAGCGCCATACAAATAGATAGGAATACAGCTCCATGCATGGCACAAACTTCCGGCGCGTTCAAAATCCTCCGCTCCATTATCAGTCTCCCAGAAGGTGGTTGCTCCGTTATAGAGCATCTTTCCCCATCGCTCAGCGACCTCATCGAATACCGATGTTCCATATGTTTCAGGTTCTTGAAGCAGTGCCTCATACACAAAAATGCTGGTTGCTAAACTGGCATGCACGAGTTTACCCTTGTAGATTCTTTCTCGCAAAGCCTTTTGCCTTTCAATCGGCACAATTCCAGTGCACAGAGCAAGGGCCTGTACCAGTTCTGAATATTGCACCTGCTGTTGATTTCTGATAAATGACGCATATGCTCCCGCTTCTAGGTTCCAGAATTGCTCCATTCCTTTCTGCAGAACTCTGATTTTTTCCTCAATCTCATCCGTTTCTATGTCGAGATATGTATGGATTTTACACATTCTCTGCATTGCAAGAATGTACAGCAGCTGCAGCGGTGCTTCCGCTGACAGAGAAAGCGTCTCCTCCCGGAAAATCGGTTCTGCGTCCAGCAACGGGGTCCATTCATAGAAATTCCAGTAGCAGGACTCTTGGAAGTTCCAAACGAGGCCGTCTCGCACATGGTTTTGAACCGCATCAAGAATTTTTTGCGCAGTCGGCAGCAACTCTTTGCCAAATGCAACATCTCCGCTGTACCTACAGTACTCCTCCAATGCAACAATAAACATGAGAGAAAAGGAAGGGATGGTCACAGGGACCCGGCCCGGAGCACACAATTCCAAAAGGCCGTCTTCTCTCTGAGATAGCGCCAAAAGTTTCAAACTGGCTTTAGGCTGTTCCATCTCACCAAATGCATAGTAGCCAAAGAGCATCTGGCTTCGTGAATCAAAAGCATACAATGACTGTTCTCGCCATGGGGAGTCTTCATAATGCTGGTGTACACAACAGCGAAGTGTATGCTTTGCTGTTTCATAAATTTGATTGTGCAGATGGTCGCTGCAATGAAATGCACTTTCTTCTGAGAAGGGATAGTTCAGAGGGCGGATTCCTGCGGAATACACAATGGCCTCATGTCCATAAATGAACAGCTGAAGATAACGCGCTCCCACTCGATGGAAGTAGTGTGTGAACCTGCATCGCTCTGCAGGTGCTTCCCATTGAAAGGTAAAGTGTCTTCCGCCTATGTCCGTCCGAACACGCATGTCCTCCAGATGTTCTCCAAAACCGATATCCACACGGGTTGCCTCTGGGCATACAATATCCAAATCCAGATATCCGGTGGTTTCCAGTCCCATATCCATCACCAAATAGATTCCGTCGCCTTCGCTGCTGCTGATGCGAAGACCCTGCTCGGACGGAAAACAGATTACATTGCCATTCGTTGGCTGAGGCAGTTCTTCGATTAGGGCAGATGTCTCCCTAAAAGCTAATGATGCATACTGCTGCAGGCCGCTGTCATGCGCCGTAAATATTCCATGGGTTACGAGCTGGGCATTCTGTTCGTCTCCAAGCACCAATTCGTTTACCGGTCTTGACACAAACATACATTCCTTATTTACGACAACTGAATTATTCCACTCATTTTCTCTATGTTTTTTATAAACAAATCCGGCACCTAACTGAGGGGTGATATTCTTCATAGGACCGCTTTGATAGCAACTCATCATTCTCGCCCGGGTTAACTTACCGCTTGTGCACAGAAGTTTGCCCCCCTGCCAGACCTCAAAGCGGAGGCCCGGTGTTTCTCGTCTGGTAGTGTGAGAATCAACGCCGCAGTAAAGTGTCTGAATTACCAGTTCATTTCGCAAATTTGTGCTTGCGTTTTTCAACACCACTTTCTGCACAGCTTTATAAAACGGATAATCCGGATACTGCGTGGAAGGCAGATACTGCCCGTTAAGGAATGCGGCATATTGTCCTTCCACGCTGATCAGAAGCTCTATTTTTTCACTGGATACTGTTTCAAAGGTATCGAAAAACTCTACATAACAGTTTACATCCGGCGCATTATCCATCCATATCCAGTCAGATGACTTTGAAAATAGTTGTTGCATTATATTCCTCCTGAGTCAAGCTGGCCTTAACCTTTGACACCGCCTCCTGTAACACCTGCCACAATTTTTTCTGACAGGAACAGATACAGAATAAAGGTTGGCAGGAACACAATCATAATAGACGCGAACAAGCCAGCCCAATTTCCTGTGTATGTCATAGAGGTGATTATGTTCTGCAGACCCATGGAAAGTGTTCGTATTTTATCGTTTCCGTTGGCAAAAATTAGCGCAATAAAATATTCATTCCAGATACCCATGAAATTGAAAATCGTCACAGTAATAACACCGGGTGTGGCCATGGGCATGATGATTTTCCAGAGCGCCTTTCTTTCTGTACACCCATCGATCATGGCTGCTTCAGTAAACGCACTGGGAATCGTGGAGAAAAATGCAGTCATATAGAATACCGTATACGGAACATTCAATGTGGTATACAGGATGATCAGCGTAATTAAATGTCCAACGAGCTTTGCCTTAATGAACCAGATATAAATCGGAATAATCAGCATAACCTGTGGGATGCTCATAGCGATAACAGTAGAATGCATGATGAGTCGCTCGCCAAAAAATTTCTTTTTTTGCAAGAACATAGGAGGCAGGACCAGCAATCAGTAAAACCAGAACGCAAGAAATACCTGTCACCATCAAACTATTCTTGAAGTAAGTAGAAACATTGTTATATTTCCATACATCTGTGTAATTTTCCAGATGGAAACCGCTTGCAAGTACGCTGTTCGAAAAGATTTCTCTTGTTGTGCTGAAGGAAGCTGCGACGATCCAACCAAGCGCAGCACACCAAAATGCCACCCACAATACAAGAGGGATGTAGCGCAGTAAGCCAATTGACTTTCTAATTGTGATCGTACGACGGGTCTTCAATATTCATACGCCTCCTTCTTCATCAGGTGATTCAGAATAAAATAAGCCACCAGAGCGATCACGGCAATGGTCACGCCGATTGCTGCACCGCCGCCAACATCTGTATTCGCACCGCCTGCGCCGGCTTTATTGCCAGCACCAAATATCTGATCGTACAGATAATAAACAGGAGTTACAGTAGTTGCCGAAATTTGTGGAGAGAACATTTTTGCCCATGTAAAGAAGTTCACTGCGCCGATGGTCCAAAGTGTGACTGCAGTACGGGTTACATCCTGAATCAAAGGAAATGTCAGCTGCCAAAAACGCGTCCATGCATTTGCACCGTCCAAAGTAGCGCTTTCGTAAATATCTTTGGGGATACGTTCAATGCCAGCTAAAAAAATTAACATAAAATATCCCAAAGAACCCAGAGCATAGGAAATCAGCATGCCCCAAAACAGATACGTTGGACTAGTCCAGTTAATCTTTGCCAAAGCCGTCAAGCCCAAGGAAGTAAACAGGGTTTTCGACAAGCCGTACTTGATATTAAACACATACTGGGTCCACATAGTGGATAATGCCACCGCATTGACCGTGTTAGGAAGATAAATCGCAGAACGCCAAAAACTCCTACCCTTTACACCAGAAGCAATAATAACCGCATACATTAGTGCCAGGCCAAGGGTCAGCACGCCGCCAACCAACCAAATCAGGGAAATATTTTTAAGAGAAGTTAAAAACAGGCTGTTCGTAAACATCGCTGAATAGTTTGCAAAACCAACAAATTCCCATTTAGACATGGGGCTACTGATTGCCGGAATTTTGTAGAAACTCATCAAGATGGTTCGTAACAGCGGGTAGGCGAAAATCGCCAAAAAACATATAACAGCCGGTCCAAGATTGGTGGCTACAAACAACCGATCACGTTTTTTCATAGGCGTTATCCTCGATCTGTAAATTCACGAAATGGGGCCATAAGGCCCCATTTCTAAATCTAAATACTGTGATTAGCCAAGCTGAGCCTGGACTTCTGCCACAAACTCTTCTGCGGTAATGTCACCGGAGATCAGCTTTGCAAAAGAAGCATTCACAATACCCTGAATATCACTGTCAATAACGTTAGCATATGACCAGTTAACAGCATTGGTTGCTTCTTCCATAATCTTGCCGCAGTCTGCCAGGTTTTCAGGCAGATCAATGCCGTCGATGACGGGGAGGCACTGGCACTTCTCAACCAGATCAGTCTGAGTCTCCACAGAGGTAAACTCTTCAATCAGCTTCACAGCTGCTTCAGGATTTGCAGCGGTAGTGGGAACTGCATAATACTGAACACCGGTCATGTAAGTGGTGTAGGGGTCCTTAGCGCCGTCAGGGCTGGGGAAGAACATGCAACCCCACTGGAAGTCATCGCCAGTAATGGAAGCGACCTCATTGGGCAGCCAGGAAGCATTGTAGTACATAGCGGTGGTACCCAGAGCAAATTCGGTGTTCTGGGCGGTGGGGAATACGAAGGAGCCGGTGCCTTCAGTGAAGTAGCCCTTTGCGTTCATTTCTTCGTAAGCCTTTGCCATCTGCAGGACAGCAGGATCATTCCACAGGTCAGTACCGGTGGTGGTCATCAGTTCGGTGATGCCGTCAACACCCAGCATTTCGCCCAGGTAAGCGGTGTACAGCAGGGGCAGATAAGCATCGTCAATGGTCATGGGTGCGTAACCTGCGTCGACGATCTTCTGGCAGCAATCCATGAACTCGTCCCAGGTAGCGGGCAGCTTGTCGATGCCAGCTTCGGCAAAGATAGCCTTGTTGTAGAACACTGCGCCAACGAAGGGCTGAGAAGGAATGTAGTACCAGGATTCGCCATCACTTGCCAGACGCTTAACATACGCAGCCATGCCTTTGGTGATGCTCTCATCCAGAGTAGTTGCTTCCACGTACTTAGTGATGTTCATGCAGAAATCTTCACCCATACGATCGGGAATACCGGAAGACTCAATCACATCAATAACAGTACCGGCTTCAACGCTGGTACGCATAATGTCCTGAACCTCACGGCCTGCCCAGTTGACTTCAACCTTGTAACCAGGGTTTGCGGTTTCGAACCGTGCAATAGCGTCCTTGAGCACTTCGGCCTGGGTCTCGTTTTCGGACCACATGGACCAATAGTGAATGACAGTCGGTTCTGCATCAGGTGCCTTGGTCTCGACAGGTGCATTTGCTGCGCCATCGTCAGCAGACTTTTCGGCAGGCTCGGTGCCACAGGCAACCAGAGACAGTACCATCAAGCACGCCGTGAACATTGCGAGTAATTTTTTCATTATCAAGCCCTCCTAAAGTTTGTGTTGTATTATTGCTTAATACAACTACAGTATACAAACTTTTGCCATCATATTCTATACACTCATTGCCACGGACTTGCTCTCTATTGACCTATTTCGCATTTTATACCACCTTTAAACCATAATTTTAACCAGATGGTATTTTGCTAATTTACTGTTAATTAATGTGCATAATGGTTGATTCTTAACGACTAATTCGATTTGACTTTGTTTATGATTCCAAAAACAAAACCACTCCACACGAACGCGTCTTTTTCACGGAGATATATGTACGCACAGGGCAAACAATTCAATTCAATACGGGAAGATCATATATTGATATTTCCCGACTATAACCCATCAATAAGTATCTGTCTGAGATTCTCTCTGCAAAATAACCTTACGAGAGTGCTTCAATCTTGCTTTGGGTGGTAGTACTGCTTACGAAATATGTACTGGTCGTCCAGATGCCGGCGTTTCCGGTGTGGTTGATCCCGTTGAAATTCTTAGCCTCAATAAATTTGAATGGTTAATTAATACCAAATAGTTCGAAGCTGCTTTTTGTAAGAAGCGAAACAGTACGGGATTCCAATCACATCGGGTCAATGAATCCAATTGGATTCACCCTGACCCCGCCCTGCATCACCTCAAAATGCAGATGGAAACCTGTGCTGTCGCCGGTGCTGCCTACATACCCAATAACCTGCCCTGCCGTTACCGCTTCCCCTGCGGTAACGGCAGTTTGCGTCATGTGGGCGTACCGCGTGGAAAGTCCAGCGCCGTTGTCCAGCAGCACCTGATTGCCGTAGCTGTCGTTCCAGCCGCTGACCAGCACTGTGCCGCTGTGGGCAGCCAAGATGGGTGTGCCTTCCGGCGCGGGAATATCCGTGCCGCGATGCCCGGCGTTGCCGAAAGCGTCCACTTCCCCGAAGTGGCAGGATATATAAGTATGCCCCGGCAGCGGCCAGCACAGCGCGCCGTCGGCAACGGCAGTCCCACCGCAAAGTGCCAACAGGCTGGGGCGCATTTCCTCGGATAACAACTGGTGCAAAATGTCCCGCTGGTCTTGCGTAAAGCGGTACAAATTCGCCAGCGCATCCACCGATTTGCTGCTGACCGTGATGTGCAGAATGTACTCCGTAACCGGCTCCG
>ERZ1026880.615-NODE-615-length-17619-cov-43.008711_pt1 | contig 17619 bp, 17 predicted proteins | sample MGYA00380170_ERZ1026880 | MGnify/ENA primary metagenome ERZ1026880 (study PRJEB33269, sample SAMEA4719806) | human gut metagenome | biome: human-associated habitat; feature: organic feature; material: feces | place: Cameroon | collected 2013-10 ...
GCCGCACCTCGCTCGCCGTATCGGCACTTAGAATTATGCGGTATTGCCTTATAAAAAGTCAACCTTTTACGGGGAAAAGAAAAATATTGCTACTCTTTTTTGAAAAAATCACAAAAGAAATTTTGCGTTTTTCTTTTGGAAAAAGAAATTTCGGATGAAAAAGGGGAGTTCGGGAAACAAAAACAGGAAGAACTTTGTAAGATATGGGGAATAAATGACGATGAAACGAACTGTATTTTGGCGAAACTAAAAAGGCATAAAATAATAAAAAAACTTTCAAAAAGTGTTGACAAAAGGGGGATACTTGGTTATAATAATACTCGTCGCCGGTGAGGCGGCCAAACAAAATAAGCGGATGTGGCGGAACTGGCAGACGCGCTAGATTCAGGTTCTAGTTCCCTTAAAAGAGTGTGGGTTCAAATCCCTTCATCCGCACCATGACGAATGTTCTTACAGCATTTAGCTGTCAAAGAACATTCGTCATTTTTTATTTGCTAAATAGCGACATCGCAGGGGGCGTAGTTCACAACTACGCCTTTTCTTGTATTCACCGACACATCAGGTGTCGGCAAAGGAAGTGCGCTTGGAATCTCGATGGTGCCCACGCAGTTGTAGTGAATGCGGAGCCGCTGCTCCCATACACCGTTGACCTTTTCTGCATTGAACACTTCGATTTTTTCCACCAGTTCATTCAGCATCCGGGGTGTCAGCTTTTTTGCTCTGGTGTACTTGCGAACCAGACTGATAAACATATCCGTTGTCATGGTGCGGCTGCTCTGCTTTTCGATTTCGGAGCGGAGCTGTTTGATTTTTTCGGTCAGTTCCTTTTGTTCGTCCTCATATCTCCGGGACATTCTGGAAAAGCGCTCGTCAGAGATTTTGCCGGAAACATTGTCCTCATAGATGCGCTCAAAGAGGCCGTCCAGTTCTTCATCACGGGCAAGGAGTGTTTTCAACTCTTTCTCTTTCAGCTTGCGGTCGGCTTCGTCCGCAAGCTGGGAGTGCCCGATAACAGCTTTCAGGAAGTCGTCCTCATAGAGGCTGGCAAACTTGGTGAGCCGCCGAATTTCGCCCAGCACCACTTCTTCCAGAAAGTCTACACGGATGTAATGGGTGGATTGGCAGGTGCCACGGTTGCCCTTGTAGTTGGAGCAGTTGAAATACTTGATTTCCGGGTTGCCCTGATTGAAGTGAAAATGCAGATTGCAGCCGCAGTCTGCGCAGACAAGTAAGCCAGAGAACATATTGTGTTCTCCGTTGCTGGTACGACGTTTGCGCATTTTTCCGCGTTTCTGCTGTACCTGTTCAAACACGGCTCGTTCAATAATTGGCTCGTGAACATTTTGAAACACCACCCAATTTTCCGGGTCGTTCTGAATCCGCTTCTTGTTCTTGTAGGACTTAGAGTAGGTCTTGAAGTTCAGAACATCACCACAATACTCCTGCTGATACAGAAGATAGGTAATCGTGGAGCCGTTCCACTTGGTTGCAGGGCGCGTCTTGGTTTTTCCGGGACGGCCGATGCCTTTCTGAATCCAGTAGGCCTGCGGCGTCAGGATGCCTTCTTTTTCAAATTGGGTGGCAATCTGTTCTGAGCCGAAGCCCTCCAATGTCATATCAAAAATGCGCCGGACAACTTGTGCAGCTTCTTCATCAATGACCCAATGCTTAGGATTGTTCGGGTCCTTGATATATCCATAGGGAGGAAGTCCCATCGGTTCGCCGGAGTTGCCTTTGATTTTATTACTGATACGGCGTTTCTTGCTGATGTCACGGGCATACCACTCATTGAACAGGTTTCGGATGGGTGCCAGTTCGTTTTCTCCCTCGGCCGTGTCGATGTTGTCCGAAACGGCAACAAGTCGGATGTCATGGTCCGGGAAAAATTCTTCTGTCAGCCGTCCGACCTCAATATAGTTTCGGCCCAGACGGGAAAGGTCTTTGACGAACACAGCAGAGGCTTTTCCTTGTTCAAGTTGCTGCATCATCTCAACGAAACCGGGACGGTTCATGGTCACGCCGGAAATTCCATCATCCAGAAAGTGAACCAGATTGGTATAGCCTTTTTCCTTTGCAACTTTGGTGAGCAGTTTCTTTTGAGACGAGATTTGTCAAGGTGGTTTTCTGCAAAAGGATATCAAAAGAGCAATGGGGCTGCCACACGTCATTTGTATGGCAGCCCCTCCACAATTTAATGCTAATGCGCAACTGATCTGCTTAAATGGGCAGCAAAGTCAAGCGATTGATACATTTCTTAATGCAAGCAGCACTGATGACGGTCAAGTTGGAACGCTTTATCGTGTTTATTTATGGCACTATTTATACGTTATACAACTCGCCGTTTTCAAATTCTTCATTAGTTATTGGTTCTAACTCGCCATAGTAGTTCTCCAGAAAATCATAAGCATACTTGCGGTTAAGAAGGTCATGTATTTTCTGGTTGTAATAGTTTCTAAGGCAGCTATAGCACGAAGGCGAGCAATTGCATCCTTTTGTGATAGCAATAGCCTTCTCAACCACTTGTCGGAAACAGCGGCCATCCTCAGTAACGAGTCTTCTTACATGGCCAGCACCACCCGCAACAGCATCGTAAAGAACGATGGCATAAATCAGCTTGTTGTCATATACGATCTTGTGGAGGCAGCCCTTAATATCGTTTCTCTCAATATCCATGACGGAAGACAGAGCTTCTAATAGCGCATACATGACAGACAGCATAACTTCTTGATTGCCGGCCTGTGGTGTCGAGAAAACCAATCGCACAACATCCGTCTTGAAAACATGACAGAGCTTATTTTTGACCAGTTTGACTTCGCAGTTTTTTCCCCATGGAGTAATGTGTTTCTTCTCCAGGGTTTTCTGGTGGGAATTAAACCCAGCCACTTCCATGTTTTCCATGGTGCTTTCAGCATAACCGCAATGTGGGCAGACATAGAAATCATCGTTGCAAACGACCATAAGGGAGTCATTGATGGACGTTTCCATCTGGAAACGATTGCCGTCCTTCATAACGAAAGCGTATTTCTGCATGACCTGCCGCTGAGCATCGCCAATATAGAAGTCATCACTGCGAAACGCCTTATCTGGTTTTCGCATAGGGACGTCCTTCGGTTTTGCGTCTGCTACAAAGCCCTTTCTCGGCTCAATAGCCTGCTTCCATCTGGATTTCGAAATGATCTCATGGCAGGAAACACAAGGTTCTCCTCCCTCATCGGGCTCCATCAGTCTATGATTCCAAGTCATGCACGAAGGGTTGCTGCACTGAGCAATATATGCAGTTTCCCAATCTTGTCCGGTGGTCTGAGGCAACTTTCGGATGTATCGGCTTGTATAAAGCTTGCCATCTGCCACCACCTGCGAGTCCGGTGCATACTCGGAGATTGCCAATTGCAGATCGCGGACCATTTGTAGCTTCTTATCTGTGGCAGCATTCGTGTTTTGATACAGTTCGACAGTATCTACCGGGAACCCGTACTTTGGCAGGACATTATTCCTTACGAGGAACTCGATAAGCTCGTTCCTTCCTCGATTGTCCTCTTTCCCTCGACGATAAGACCATAGCTTTTTCTCGACCGCCGCGGCTTGTTGCGTCAATCCCTCGGCAAGAAGGCGCCGGTATTCATCAATGTAGTATTGAACAGTCCCGCGAAACTCATCCACAGCGACTTTCAAAACGCCGTCTTTGCCAACAAGTTTCTCTGTCCATGAGAAATCATTGATTCCCATAACTCTGTGCATAGATTCGGGAATCTGTCATGTGAACATCCTCCTCACTTTCGCCTCTGCCAAACAATCTCGTAGCCCAGCGCGTCGGCAAGCTGGACAGCCTCGACATAGCGCAGGGATTCCCGCTGGAGCTTATTGGACAGGTTGGAAACGCTGTCAGACCAGCCGTGTTCGTCCCGCAGCAGATCAACGACCTCTTGCATGGTCATTCCCTGACGAACGATGTACGACTTGATCTCATTTCTCAGATTGGATTTCATCAACTTTTTACCTCCATATTTTCGTGATATTGGTTTTTGAGTAAGTGAACTGCGTGCGCTTTGCGGTGAAAAATCTGCCGTGCCGCAAATCTGCTCAGATTTCCGTCCGTGATGCCCTGTTCATAACAGCACCCTATCGGCTTCATCGTTCTGCGTGAGAACATACGGAACGGCAGGATATGCCGCAGCCCGGTGCAGCGGCTTCACGCTTCGGTAAATCACCGGATGGTGCAGTACGTTCGACCTGCGGCGAAAATTTTCACGGTTTTCACAAGCATTGATTTTGGGGCTGCAAAATTACGCCACCTGTGTACGGTTCGGTACGGCAAAGCCGACTTGTGTACGCTTCTGTACGCCGGTTTTGCGTACCAGCCGCCGATTCGACGGCAGGTTTTACACTCTGCCGTGAAATACTCCACGGTGCGCACAAGCAAAGACGGTTTTTGAGAATGGAATCAAAAACAGCCGTACAGAGTGTACGGCGTGTACGGCAATTTTGAAGTCCGCTCTTCATTTTTAATATGGCAGCGGATTGACCACCTCAATGCCCATAAAGCCACGCACCCGCTTGCCGCCAACATGGACATTGTTGGTGGCCTCCACGTTATAAAGCCGCTCATTTTGTGCAAGCTCGGAGCTGACACGGTTGGCAGACATGGGCTTCTGCGCGTTATCGTCGCACCATCTTGTATAGGCTTCATAGATCGCCTTGGAGCTGGCTTCGCTGTCTGCCCGAAAGCGGATATAGCCCTCAGATTGCAGAAACTCGATCACATTGTTGCTGCTGCGCTTGACCGTCTCCATGTTCTCTCTGGCCTTGCCGGAAATGCTGAACTGATAGTTGTTCCCGATGAGCCGGCGCAGCCCTTCCAGACACCAGAGAAAGATACCCTCCTTTTCCCGCAGCAGCTTGTCCACCAGAAACGGATCGTCCGCTCTGCCTGCGGGCCGGTCTTTGGTGGTCAGCACGATCTGGCGGCGAAAGAAGCCGTCGGACTTGTCGTGCAGGGCGGTCAGCGCACCGTTGCCGAAGCAGAGAAAGCGCACATAAAGCTGGCTCTGATAGCTCTGGACACCCTTGCGTTCCATATCCATCTTGCACTCGGAGGTCACGATGGATTTGATATAGTTGGTCTTGGGCAGAGCGCTCATGTCCATATCATCATCCACCATCAGGAGCTTGTTTTCCAAGTCCGCGCGGCTGAACCGGTTGCTCTCGACCTTCTGGATGCTGGTGGTATTCATGCTGTCGCCCAGCAGCGAGCGCATGACCAGTCCGATGCGGCTCTTGCCCTCGCCGCCCTTGCCGATGAGCATGAGCATTTTCTGCCCCTTGGTGGTCGGCAGCAGGCAGTAACCTAAAAACTCCTGCAAGGTGGGAATGTCCTCCGGTTGCAGCAGCTCGGACAGAAATTGCAGCCAGCGTTTTGGCGTGGGCGCGTCAGGGTTGTAGGCAACGGTCAGGCGGTTGTTGCAGTAGCTCTTATCTGTGGTGAAGCTGCCGTCCATGAAATACGTTCCGTTGGAAACGTGGATGCGGTCCGTCTCAATGGGCAGCGGCGGCGAATACGCTTGCAGCTTGATGCTGGCAAGTAAGTTCGCAACCGTCTTGGAAAGATTGGCGGTCAGCACACCGGAGATTTCCTCCAAAATGAGATTGCCAATCTGCCCCTCGTCCTCGATCAACCCGTCCACGGTGAAAAGCCGCCCACGCACACATTTCATGGGATGCTTGTCCAAAAACTGCTGGCAGAACAGTACCTCATTGATGTGTCTGCCGTCGTACCACTCAGGCCACGCCTGCGGTGTCATATCCATCTTCGATTTCCTCCTTGTGAATTTTCTCTAATCTTTGCCGCAGCTCATCCAGCTTGCCGTCTGCCATCTGCTGCTGAATTACCTCGGTACGTTCGTGGGAATCGCCGGAAGTGAGAACATCCAAGTAATACTCCACCTCATCCAGCTTGTGGCAGGCTTCTACAAATCGTTCATCCGGCGCTTCCTCCGAAGATTGCGGCGCACAGCTTACCTTCCAGTCCCGCAGCACATGGGCGTAATCGGACAAAACAGAAAAGCACAGCCGCTCGTTTTCTCTGAGCTGCTGTGCTTCTGTTCGGACACGCTTTGCGTGGAGCGCCGCTGCGCTGGGCGGCTTGTCCGGGCTGAGATGAAAATCTGCCATCAGCTTCCGTGCTGCATCGTAGGGCGAAAGCTGAAACAGTCTGCCTACAAAGTCGATCACATCCCCGTGTTCCCCGCAGGTGAAGCAATAGTAATGATCGTCTGCCACATACAGACTGGGGTGCCGGTCGTTGTGAAAGGGGCAGAGGGCTTTGCCGTACCTATTCACATCGATCCCGTACAGTTCTGCCGCCTCCCGCAGATTGACGTTCTCTTTTATGATTTCAAAAATACGCATGATACCTCCATTTCTGCGCAAAAACCGGCGGCCTGCCCATTGAGGGGCAAGCCGCCGGTTGCGTCTTATCTTATGCTGATTTCGTTTCTTTTTCGTTCTTAGCTTCTCGTAGAGCTTTCTTCCGTGCGCCCTGCCGCTTGATCTGTGCTGCATACCGACAATCGTCACTGCAATATTTCACATCTGACCTTGTTGTGATAAACTCCTTGCCGCAGTTTTCGCAGGTACACGTCCGGCTGCGGCCCTCTGCCGCCTCCTGACGGTAGAATTTCGCACGGCAGTTGGGGCCGCAGAACAGGGTGTTCGTCCGTTTGGATGCAAATTCCTGCCCGCAGCACTTGCAGGTCAGCGTAACCGGGACGCCCACGGTGCGTTCCCCGGATTTCAGCTTCTGATAGCGCTCCCGGCTGCGGATGCGTTCTTTCTTCAAAAACTCCTGCCGCTTGATTTCTTCCTCGGTCAGCTCCGGTGCGGGAAGCTCGAACTGCCCGATAAAGCGAAGGTGGATCTCCACCTCCTGCACCCGGTCGCCGTCAATGCGCTCCGGGGCGTGGACGATGATTTTCTCAATAAATTCGTTGATCATGGGCGTGGTCAGCTCGGAAAAATCGGTGTACTTCCTTGCCAGCTCCAGAAACTGCTCCACACGGGCGGTGTCCTCCGCAAAAGCGGACAGCTTCTCTTCCACTTCTGTGACAGAAGTTTGCAATGCTTTCTGCTCGGCTTCATAATCTGCAAGCAAACTGTCAAAGCGTTCATCGGTAATACGTCCGACGGCAAAGGATTCATAGAGCTTCTTGATGATGGTGTCCAGCTCGGCAATGCGCTTTTTGTCCTTGCTCAGCCTTCGCTTGGCGTCCTTGGCCGCTTCTGCCTGCCGGAACTGAGAGGCAGAGCGCACCTTTTCCATGAACGACTCCTGATTGGAAATTGCAAAGGTGCTGACCGTGCGGATGGTGTCCAGAATCAGAGTTCGCAGAGCCTTGGTCGTAATATAATGGCCGCAGCAGGCGGCGGTACGCTTCTGGCGGGCAAGGGTATAGGAGGAGCAATCGAAAAAATCGGATGGGTACGGATTATTCTCCGTGCCGCCTCTGGAGCGGTGGTTATACATCTTTTCTCCGCAGTCGGCGCAGTACAAAAGCCCGGTCAGCGGATTCGCTTCACCCAGCGTGTCGATGCGCTTGGGCGTCTTGCGGAGCTTTTGTGCAAGCTCCCATGTTTCCTTGTCCACAATGGCTTCGTGGGTGTCCTCAAAGATCAGCCAATCCTCCTTGGGATTCATCACGGCGTTTTTATCCTTGTAGGACTGCTTGTGGGAACGAAAATTCACCGTATGCCCCATATACTCCGGCTTGGAGAGGATCTGTCCCACGACATAGCCGCTCCAGTTATAGGGATTGGAAAATCCCTCTTTGCTTTTCCAGATGCCCTTGCCCTGCTTGCCGAAGTACACGGCGGGCGTCTCCACCTTATCCTCAAAGAGAATCCGGGCAATATCGTAGGGGCCTTTGCCCTCAATGGTTAGCCGAAAAATGCGGCGCACCACAGCGGCAGCTTCCTCGTCGATCAGCCAATGGTATTTGTTTTCCGGGTCTTTCTTGTAGCCGTAGATGGCGCAGTTGGTGGTAGGCTTGCCGGATTCTCCCTTGACACGGATGGCAGTTTTCTGTTTGCGGCTCAGGTCGCGCAGATACCACTCGTTCATAATGTTGAGGAAGGGGGCAAACTCATTGCTGTTCTGGTCATCGCTGTCCACGCTGTTTGCGATGGCAACAAAGTGAACGCCGTGCTGCCGGAAGAATACCTCCGTATAAAAGCCGGTTTGCAGATAGTCACGCCCCGCCCGGCTCATATCCTTGACGATCACATGGGCAACCTTGCCCTCCTCAATGTCTGCGATAAGCTGTTTCCATGCCGGACGTTCAAAATTGCCGCCGCTCCAGCCGTCATCGGTATAGTGGCGGCAGTTGGTGTAGCCTCTCTGTTGGGCATAGCTTTCGAGGTATTTTTTCTGATTCACGATGGAATTGCTATCCCCGGCGTTGTCATCGTCGCGGGACAACCGCTCATAGAGAGCTGTAATCTTGCTTTCAGTCTGTTTCACGCTCATGATGCGCTCCTTTCAGACTGTCGGCTCATTTGTGGCGCCTCCATTATACCACAGGTTCCGTCGTTTGTAACCATATCATTGCGTACAATCCGCAAAATTTTATCCTCCATGGTCTCGCCGCCGTTTTCATTGAACACGACTCTGACCTTGTAGGTTGTGCCGCCGATCCGGCGAATGATAAACTGCTCTCGTTTGTTCTGCTCCATAGGCGTCCTCCTTGCGTGATCGGTTGGTTTTTGATATAATGTGTTTGGTTCCGTTGGCTGTAAGCCAACCGTGTCTTTCGGTTGCTTTTCCATGCTCCATATCCTCCTTTTCTCTGCAAACCGTCTCATAAGTAATCTGTGTAACTCGCACTACAATTACTTCCTCTACTAATAGGAGAAATACGGGGTGTAAATCGGAACTGTTTTTGAAAAAAAGAAAAATATTTTTTCGGGGAGGTGAAGCTGTCGTGGAACCATGGGAGGATGAACTGCTGCTGGATGATGATTTTTCCGATGAGGAAGAAGATGCCGAGGAGCAAACAGAGGAAACCGACCTTGAAATGGATGCGGACGGCTTTGCCGATTGGGAGGATTCGTCTGACGCCGCGCCGGTGGATGAGACGCTGGAGGAAGCGCTTGCAGAGGAACACACGCTGGAGCTGGAAAGCGAGCTGGAGCAGGACGAGCATCCCAGAGACTATGATGCCGAGCTGGAGGACGAGGAAGAGGAAGCCGCGCCCACCAGTGAGAAGCGGCTCAAGCGTGAGATTCGGGCAGAGGCTCTACGGCGGCTGGAGGAAGCGGCACGGACAGAATCGGATTTTCTGGTTATAGTAGACGAGTGGAATAAGCTGGACAGGAACCGGGAGCGCCGGGAACGTGACCACGAAAACCTGCGTGGAGACGTGCCGTTGGAGTTTCAGGCGGTGCCCGATCCGAAGATCGCCCCGCTGTGGATGAATCAGCCAAGGTTTCGCCAGCTCTGTCAGGGAAACTTCCTCGACATCATCTTCTCCTGTCCCTACGAGCTGCATGAGCTGACAGCAAACCGGTTTCTCTCCAAACTCTTTCTCGGCCTCAGCGATGAGCAGAAGGAGGTGCTGTATTACCTGTTCGTTAAGCAATACAGCACCACGCGGCTTGCCGCCATCCGCGGGCAGTCCGACCGGAACATCCGAAAGCTGCGGATGACCATTCAGAAAAAGCTGCAAAGGCGGATGTATGAGCATCTGAGCGAAAAGCTGGAAAACGATCATGGCCTTACCCTGCGGGAGCGCGAGTTCATGGAGGAATATGAAGCGTTGCTGCAAACCATGGGCAAGGATGCCGTGATCCGCCGGGAGAACAAAACAAAGCCGAGAAAAAAGAAAGCCGCCCTTGACGATGCCAAGGACGGTTGATACAATGGTAATACGGTTAATATATAGATGGATTACGAATTGAGAGGAACAGTGTCATGAACAATCTGTTTGCGCAGTCCCGTTCCCATTGGGTGCGGTATGACCGCTATGAGATCCAGACCGGCAAGGACGGGAAACGCTATATCACGCCGGAAAAGACGGCAAAGCCCGACATCTATAACCCGCTGAAGGAGTCCTCCGAGATGGTGCTGGAAGCACTGAATGTGGGGATGCTGATGATGAACCGCAGTCCGGAGGATGCGGTGGAAAGGGCAATTCTGGCCTTTGTGAACCATTACGGTCTGCTGGGGCTGATGACGGCACTGCCCACCACGCCGTCCTTTATGGACTATGAGGCAGTCTATCTGCCGAAGAATCACTTCATCAAGGAAGAAAGCATGGCAACAGAGGATTATCTTGCTCTGTTCTATCCCTTCGACAAATTGGATGTGGTGAAAAAGGGCGTAGAATCCAACTGGAATGTCTCCGGGGACAGAACGATGATTGCCCTGACTATGACCTTCATGGATGAGCCGATGGCGAAGAACATGAGCTTTCAGCGAGAGTATGCCGAGCCGTATGATTGGGTAGCGCAGCAGTTCAAGGATTGGGCGTTCACGCTGACCACCTCCATCTTGTACTACAATGACTACGACAGCATTGACGAGGATACAAGAAATCTCTACCGCAAGGCCATGGCTGCCTTCGGCGGCATTGCGCCTACCTATCATATTGAACTGCTGGAGAAGCCCACGATCTATTGGGACTTCCATTCGCTGCTGCTGGGGATCCAGATGATGTTCAGCTTCATGCTAGTGGACGATGCAAAACCCCTGCGGCTGTGCAAGCACTGCCAGAAGGTATTCCTCGGCAGCCGGGCCAATTCCGCATTTTGCAGCGCCCGGTGCAAGAATCAGTATAATGTCTATAAGAGCAGAGGAAAAAATAAGGGACAGGATGGTGAGAATGATGATTGACCGCTGGATCGCAGAAGCGACCGAATGTGATTTCAAGGTCGCGCTGGAGGTAAAGAAGCCGAAAAGCTGGCTCAAAAGCGTCAGTGCCTTTGCAAACGGAATTGGCGGCACGCTGTTTTTTGGTATTGATAATGACAGAAATGCTGTCGGCTTAGACGATGCACAGACCGATGCAGAGGCAATCAGCCGGTTGATCAAAGAGCGTATCACGCCTTATCCGAGTTTTATCCTCACGCCAGAACGGGAGGACGGCAAGGATATTCTTGTGCTGTCTGTGTCCGCAGGGCGCTCCACACCGTATTACTACAAAGCAGACGGCATTATGGAGGCGTATATCCGTATCGGCAATGAAAGCGTGATCGCCCCGTCCTATGCGCTGAATCAGCTGATTCTCAAAGGGATGCACCGCACCTATGACGAACTGGTTTCCGAGTATGATTTCAAGGATTACGCTTTTTCCAAGCTGCGCGAACGGTATAAGGCTTGGACGGGCAACAGCATGGAAGAAAAGCTGTTCGATTCCTTCGATATGCGGGACGAACACGGCAAGCTGACCAATGCAGGCGCTTTGCTTGCAGATGATTCTCCCATCCGGCATTCCCGCCTGTTCTGCACACGCTGGAACGGTCTTGATAAAAGCGGCGGCATGGTAGATGCACTTGACAGCGCAGAATTCTCCGGCAGCCTGATCATTCTGCTCAATGAGGGTGTCAGCTTTGTCAAGCGGAATATGAAAACGCGCTGGAAGAAAACCGCCGATTCTCGTGTTGAGATGCCAGACTACTGCGAACGAAGCGTTTTTGAGGCGCTTGTCAATGCGCTGATCCATCGGGATTATCTGATTTTGGGTAGCGAGGTTCACATCGATATTTATGATGACCGTCTTACTATCTATTCTCCCGGTGGTATGGCAGACGGAACACGGATACAGGAGCGGGATCTGTCCAGCATTTCCTCTACGCGCCGCAATCCCGTCCTTGCAGATATTTTCGGACGATTGGGCTATATGGAGCGGCAAGGCAGCGGCTTTAAGAAAATCACGGAAACCTACCATGCCGCTCACAATTACCGCGATGAGCTGGAGCCTAAATTCTATTCAGATGTTACCTCATTCCAAGTGACGCTGTACAACCTGAATTATGGGCAATCCATTGATAAAACGAGTATTTCGGATGAAAACCAGTTGTTTGATGAGCAGAAAGCAGTTGTTTCTGAGAAAAACCAGCTGTTTGAAACACTCCTTTTAGGGCTGAAAGCGAAAGCAAGCACCAAGGAAACAATGCTAAAGCTGTATCATAAATTTGGTTTTGACGCTGCATTTGCACGAGCGGATATTATGAAGCTCGCGGGTGTAACCTCCTCACCGGCAGGTGCATTGATAGATAAGCTCAAAAGCGCAGGACTAATAGAACCTGTTGCCGGTCAAGGCAAGGGCAAATATAGGTTCGTATTGCCCGAAGAATAAGAGAACGCCCGTTATCGGCCATGCAGCCAATAACGGGCGTTCATCAGTTATATACAAGTTCAGTCAGAACAATTTCCTCAGCACGGCTGCGGATGCTGTTCATGCGGCGCACCCATTCCATTTGGTCGGCGGCTTTGAGCGCTTCGGTCACATCTTCCTGCCTTGCCATATCGGAAACGATGATTGCCATACGCTCGTTGCAGGCTTGGTCGATCTCGGCAAGGTGCCGATGCAGCGTTCCGCTTGTGAGCAGGCTTGCATAGAGAACCGGACGATGTTCTTTCAGATAGCTGCGGCGCATACGCCCGTACTTGCCGATCTGGTATTCTGGTTCGTCCGGCAGCGCAAGGTTCGGGATAAGATAATCACCCTCCTGACGGTAAGTGCCGCCCATTTCCTCAAATAGAGATTTCATAAAGTTCAGCTCCTTTTTGTGTTGATTTGCAGCGGTTATAAGGCTTTTTTTGGCTCCTTTCCTACAACTGCTGTTCCATTCACCACAAATGAGCCGCAGTCATATGTATTAGGTGGGAGAAACCACCCTCTACATAGTAACTCTTGGTTCGATATGGAATTACTCTCACCTTGCAATTCGTCCTCATGGGACAATCTCGGATAAAGGGCGGTAATGAGGTTTTGGGTGGCTTGTCTTAACATAAAATCCTCCGTTTCCGACAGCCAGCCCCACTATTCCGTGGCTTCATTGTACCACGGAACAGGGCTGGTTGTATAGCGGCAAAAGTGTCAAATCTGCTTCTTTACAGCTTGTCAAATCGCCGGTTTTTGTGTAGCAGCGGCTTCCGCTTCCAGTACCCGCGCCATTTTGTCGGCGGCGGTGGTGGTCGTGTCTTTCTTGAAATAGCCGGACACGACAAGGACGGAATTGCCCATGCGGATTTCCGTCACGCAGTCGGGGCGGCGGGCGGTGCGGGTGTCGTGCTGCTTGTTATCTGTCATAGGCAATACTCCTTTCAGTCGGTAATCAGTTTCTTCATGCTCTCCATTTTCCGCTGCGCAGTTTCCTGCCGGAAGTTGTCGCCGGTAAAGCGTACCGGGACGCACATGGAAAGCAGGCGGTCATAAATCCGGGAATGGGCGGTGTCTTTTGGGTGCTGCAACTCTGAAAGCGTGAGGTTGGTCGTGACGATCAGCGGCTTGCGGCTGCGGTAACGGCTGTCAATCACATTGAAAACCTGTTCCAGCCCGTATTCTGTCCCGCGCTCCATGCCGAAGTCGTCAAGGATAAGCAGCGGATAGCGGCAAAGGCGGGAAATATATTCATTCCTGCCCTCAAAGCTGGCGGCAAGGTCATTGAGGATAAGGGCAAAATTCGTCATATAGACGGGGATTTCTTTCTCCATGAGGGCGTTTGCGATACAGCCCGCAAGGTAACTCTTGCCGGTGCCGACGCTCCCCCAGAACAGGCAGCCCACATTCCCGGCGTATGCCCGTTCCCAGTTCTTCACATAGTTGCGCGCCCGGATTGCCTGCGGGTTCTGGCCGTTGTCGTTCTCAAAAGTCCAGTCCCGCATGGCGGGGTCGGTAAAGCCCCGGCGTTTCAAGTCCTCTACGGTGTCAAGGTGCTTTTGTCGTTTCTCGGCGGCTTCCCGTTCCTCACGGGCGGCTCTCTGGCAGTCGCACTCTGCCGGGTGGCGGTCACGGCCAAAGACAGCGGCCTTGTCCGGCGCAAAATAGGCTTCTTTCGGCTTATGGCACTTGCCGCAGTACAGTAAACCGTCCTCGCCGGTGTAGTCCTCCGGCTCCGGGGTGGTGGCGGTCAATCTGTCAATCATTTCTGAAAATGTGGTGTTCATAGGCTCTCTCCCTCCTTGAATGAGTAATCGGGGACGCCCTGTTTTGCGGCTCCCTTTCTGTCCCGGTCTGCCCACATACGGACAGCGGCGGCATAGTTGCGGTAATCTTTCCCGGTGGCGGCGATATACTGGCTCAATTCCTCAATGAACCGTTCCAGCCTGTCGGGGTAGTCCTCTTTCAGTTCTGCGTATTCTGTTTCTGACAGGAAAATATTCTGGTATCTGCCAAAAGCTGCGGGCGGCTCCCCACTCGCTCCCATTGTTTGGTTCTCTGTAAGGTTGTTTATAGTAGTTTGGTTAGGGGACGGTTTTCCGACCATCATAAGGTCGGTTTTCTGACCATCAGTAGGTCGGTTTTCCGGCTCTGTGAGGGTCGGTTTTCCGGCCATCAGTTGGTCGGAAAACTGTACCTGTGGCACACGTGGCACTTTCACATATAGCCGGTTCGGTGCGGAGAAGCCGCCCCGTTCCCGTTCCAAAAGCCCCGCCATGTCCAGTTCGTTAAGCGCCCCCTTTATGGTGGTGCTGCCTTTATCCAGTATTTCGGCTATCTCCGCGATGGGATAGATAATATAAATCCTGCCCTTGTCGTCCTGCCACTTGTTTTTCTGTGAGAGGGTTGAGCGGTCTAACAGAAGCGAATACAGCAGCTTGGCGGTCTGGGAAATCTCCATTTTCAGCAGGAAACGGGGATAAGGCAGAAAGAGAGGCAGCGGCGTGTCTGCCATGATATAATCAGCGATAGTATCACCTCCCTGTGTTCGGGTTGATTTTGGCAGTTTGTCACGCATTAGGACGGCGTTTCCGGTGGAAAAGGATAAATGTATCGCGCACCCTTTGACACCCACGAAAAAAGCCTTGGTTTATGCGGGTTTGAAAGGCTCTAAAGCGTGACATTTATGCCTTTGTTTCCGCTTTCGCTCGGCGGCTTTGATTTTCTTCATGCGTCCGGCGCAGTCCGGGCAGTATTTTCCCCGGTTTGACTTGGGGACAAAGGCCGCGCCGCAGACGGCACATCGTTTCCGGCTCCCCCGATACAAGAGGGCGGCGGCCAGTTCCCCGTCAAGGGGCAGGACAGCCACACGGAACCACCGGCACATGAGAGAAAGGGAAATGCTCTGGACACACACGCAAGGCTCCCCGTCATCTAACAGCAGGCAGTTCCCCCCGTCGTAGTTACAGCACTCATGCACCAGCCGCCGCGCCCGCCGGTGCTGGCGGTAGTCCATGCGGGGCAGCTTATCGCTCATGGCTCTGCTCCTTTCTGCGGTGCGGCTCGCTCCGGCGCAAAATCTGGTCGATGTTCCGCTTGACGGTCTGCAACTCCGTGTACCGCTGCTTCTGTTCGTGGTAGGTGTTATACAGGCTGGATTTCTTGGAAACAAGCTGCTCGATCTCGTCCTGCAACGCTTTCCGGGCGGGCAGCTTGGTAATGCCATGCTCCCGGAAATACCGGGCGGCTGCGTCGGCTATGATAAAATCGCTCTCATGTGCCTGCCGGTATGCGGCGCGGGCTTTCTCGGATTTCTGCGCTTTCAGCCCGTCGCGGGCGGGCTTGGTCTTGGCGTAGGCAAGTACCTGCCGCTGCAACTCCTTTTTCCCTTGCAGCTTCGTTTCCAGTGCTTTCAGCTTGCCGCTGGTCTGGCGCATTTCCTGATAGGCGGTATCAACGGCGGCTTCCAACTGCTCCGGGGAAGTGAAGCCGTATTCCTGATACACATTCAGCGTCGCGGCCATTTGTTTGAGGTTGTGCATGGTCGCCCAGCGTTCATAGCCCCGGCCTTTGCCCTCGGCTTTCTTCTGCTCAATGTCCACAAGCCGCTGCACACCGTCCTGTTTCGGGGCGGTTTGAGGGGCTTTTGTGGGCTGTATGCCGGTTTTCCCACGCCGGGGGTATTCGAGTATGGCCGCGGCCTTTTCTGTGGCTCTGGCGGCGTTCTGCTCCAAAACGGCAAGGACAGCGGCGCGGTCAAAGTCGTCACCCAGCTTCCGGGCGGTAATGGGCTTTGTCCTGTCCGGCGTAAGGTAGGAAAGCCGCCCCCGGCTCTCCTTGACGGCCACGCCCTCCCGCAGCAGCAGAGAGGAAAAGTCCTCGAATGAGGCCGCTGTAGACAGCGCGGCGCGTATGGTCTGCCGCAGCTTCTCCTTGTTCGTTTCAAACTTGGTCTGCCGGGGCGTGATACCGACTGCAATCATGGGGGCGTTCTGCTTGTCCAGCGCGGCCTGTCCCTTTTTCTGCGCCCAATATTCCCGGTCGGTCACGCGGTTCTTGCTGCCGTTCAAGAGGTCGATTTGGTAAAGCCCCTCCCGGTGGCACATCTCCATGACTTCGGATTTGAAGTAGCGCAAAGCCGCGTCGGTACAGCGGTGCTTGCAACCGGCTTTTGTGTCGGCTGGCCTGTCCATGTAGGGCAGGAACGGCACTTCCTCAATCCGCAGGCTGTTAATGACGATATGCACATGAATGTTACCGCTGTGGTTATGGCCGTCCGGGTGGGTGCATACAAGGGCTTGGTGGCCGGGGAAATGCTCGGCGCAAAACTTCTCGCCCAATGCCTGCGCCCGGTCTACGGTCAAGCCGTTGTCCGGCCCGTCCCGTGGGTCAAAGCTGATGATATAGTGGTGGCTTTTCACATCTTCCCGCCGCTGGTTCTTCTCATAGCGGAGATTTGCCCGCATACAGGCAACGGCAAAATCCTCCCCGCCGCAGTTCAGCGTGGACAGCCGGTAGTCCTCGCGGGGGATAAGCCTGCCGGTTTCATCAAGGACAGGCTTCATGGTAAACTCGTCATGCTCAAACAGCAGGTATTGTTCGGCGGCTCCGTAGTCGGCGTTTTTAGAGTTGATATGCTTGAGTGTTGCCAACTGCGTCACCTACTTTCTTGAGGACTTCATACTTGAGGGCGGCAAGGTCGGCTATGGCGGCGCGTACCTCGCTGGACAGCGCGTTATAGGGTACGCCGTACTCGTTCAGATACCGGGCAATCTGGTTGAGGTTGCCGCCAATCTTGCCATACTCGGCGGCCAGCTTTCCAACAGCGGAGAGCAGTTCATCATTGACCGCCGACACATGGATTACGGGGCGTATAGTCGCCCGCCGTATCGCCTGCCGGAGAAATTCGGACTGGCTGATACCATAGGGCGCAAGCCGCGCTGTGAAGTCGGCGTATTCTTCTTCGGACAGCCGGGTTTTCACAACGCGGCTGCGGTGGGGTGTGTTGTATCGCTTCGGCATAGGCTGTAAACCTCCTTTCACTTATCACAAAAAATAGGCTGGTCTGTTAGGTATTTCCGGGGCAGTTCTCGCAAAAAAATGGCCTGCCGGACGGAAATATTTTTGCGGCGCAAGCCGCCATAGCAGGGTTTGGGGAAGGCACTCCCCAACAAGTTTCCCGCGAGGGGCAAAACCGCAGAATTGCGGATTTTGGCACCGTGGTAGAAACTTGCTCTCCGTGACT
>ERZ1026880.619-NODE-619-length-17555-cov-55.875029_pt1 | contig 17555 bp, 16 predicted proteins | sample MGYA00380170_ERZ1026880 | MGnify/ENA primary metagenome ERZ1026880 (study PRJEB33269, sample SAMEA4719806) | human gut metagenome | biome: human-associated habitat; feature: organic feature; material: feces | place: Cameroon | collected 2013-10 ...
TCTGCTCTGCTCTGCTCTGCTCTGCTCTGCTCTGCTCTGCTCTGCTCTGCTCTGCTCTCAAGATTATCCTCCCCGACTTATGCCATTTCAAGCCTTATTTTCCAAGACGACTTTTTACTAAATTCACGCCAGATTTCAGCATGTCCACATTCGTCAGAATTGCATAAATTGCTGTGATGCAGAGTGCAACAAACTGGATTATCTTATTCCCGCAGTAGTATGTCCCAATCAGCATGCCACCAATGAGAACACTACCGACAATAATTGGCTTCCGAATCTTCATGTGTACAGTCTTATTCACATCAATGTAGCGAATGACAAACATCGAAAGGAAAGCAACCAATGTGGAAATAGAAGCAGCAAACACCTGAATCTTATTAATTAAAATCAAGTCTACTGTAATATTGATGATGGCTGCTGAGATAGAAGTATAAGCTATCTTCTTTGCATTTTTTTGAGCCACATAAACGCAGCTATATAATCCAACCAATACTCGGAAAAGCATTGCATACATCAAAATCAAAATCTGATTGTATGCAGCATCATACTTTGTATTAATCAGTATCGGAAATATAAATGGCATACAAGCAACGATACCAAAGCATGCCGCTGCAAACAGCTTAAAGAGTGATGTCATCGTTTCTGTCAAAAACTCATCTCGATCTTCATCGCCATAGTGCAAAGATACTGTTTCAGTCCAAGACAAATTCAAAATATTATAGAAGTTGATAAATACATTAGGAAACTTATTTGCTATAGAATAAATACCATTAGCCGCAGTTCCTAAAAAGTGTGCAATGATTGTTCTATCCGATGCATTAACAACCCACCAAGCCAGGTTATTTGGAATCAACGGGATAGAGTAAGTACTGACTCTTTTGAATACTTTTGGCTGAATACGCTTAACGGAAAAATATTCCCATGCCTTAGACGCAACCACCAAGTATAACAGAGTCAGAAATTGCGCCACCAGGGTGGACATAAATAGTCCCTGAAGCCCCATTTTCAAAAAGACCAACGCAATTACATTTAAAACTGTTGTTGCTGAAGCTGATATAAATGACGCAATCGTGTATTTGACACTATATCCCAGACCTCTAACAAATTGAAGGAATAATGCAGTGTAGACATGTAGCACGACATACAACAACAAAAAATATGCATTTTCAATTTTCAAAAATGGTTCTACGCAAATGAAAAGGATAATATAAATCACACTTTGTACAGTACTAGACAGCAACAGCGTAGAAAACAACTTTCCCTGTTCTTCTTTGTTTCCACGGTGATCCAGCATGAATCGGAATAATCCCTGATCCAGCTGCCAGTTTACCAGCGGAAGCAATAGTGTTGAATATGTGACTAATAAATCAAACGTGCCATACTCTTCCGTTGACAAAATTGCCGTATATAAAGGAAGAAGGAAAAAGCTAATACACTGTGTACACAGCTTTCCCACTGTAAGTATGGCCGTATTTTTTGCTAATTCTGTTTTACGACTCATTAGTTAGTGTCTCCTATAACAAGTTCTGCCTTAATATGGTTACGCAATACCAAGGCAGAACTAACTTATCTTAATATTCTATCAATGTAATCCAGTGACTTTTTACGTTCATTATCCAATAGTAAATTCACCGCACTCCATTCAATTTTTGGTATAACCGTTCCATTTTCAGTTTTTCCTCTTACAAGTCCACATTTATGTAACTTAAAAATATCAAGAATATTAAGAACTCTGTCTTTTCTTTCAATTTCCGTTTCCACATAAAAAGGCGTATTCAGAATAATGGAAAAAGCTGTAGCGTGAAACGAATTTGTTACTACACATTTTGCCCCTGCAATCCACTGCAGGAATTCTGCTGGTCCCACAGCTCCAATGTGCTTCACATCACGATATTTAAACCATGTTTCCTGATCCCACAGCATAAGAAGTTCGTATCCTGTTTCTTCGCTTAGTTTTTTTGCAAATTTCAATGCTAGTTCAGCTGTTTTACTATATCCCATCTTAAAGAAAAGGATATAATCTTTTTTTACTGGCTTTGCAGCCAACTGCATCCAGTTATTTTTCGATGTAAGAAAAACAGGATCTAATACAACTTCTATGTATTTTTCTTTTAACCGCTGTTCAAGAGCAATTTTTGATGCACTTTCACGCACAGAAATATCGCTAAAATTTTGGAGCGACAGAATCATTTTATTGGATTCCTGTGTTGAAAAATCTGCGCCACCCGTACTTGCCGCATAAGCCACCTTTTTTACAGAAGCACCAATTTCCGGCAAGAAATAATGCATATCATGTTCTGTAAGATTATAGTTCCATACTTGATCTGAGCCTACAACAATTTCATCAAAGGAATTGCAAATATTCTTAAAGTCACCTTCACTCAGGCACTGTTTTGAGCAAACTGTGTTTTCTTCTCTGAAAGTCTGAAATTTTGAATTACGTTTAATTTTATCTGGAATCCGCAATGCACTTTTAATAATTACCTTTGGGTGCATATTTTTGAATGGACTGATTGAGTAATCTTTACGAATAAACTCCGGCTCATAGTCTATCAGCTCACATTCTACATTTCCGCGTTCTATAATCGTTTTTTGTAATGATACAGCCTGCAGCAATGCTCCAAAATTGTTTGCAGAATGAAAAGTTAATATACCAACTCTTTTCATACGGTTACACCTGCAAATTCTTTTTCACATTTATCCAACACCGCCGCAATTACCTGATCCATATCGTAGTACTTATACTCACCAAGACGACCGCCGAAGATTACATGCTCTTCTGCATCTGCCAGCTTCTTATACTCAGAATAAAGCAAACCATTCTTAGCATCATTAACCGGATAATACGGCTCATCTCCCGGTTTCCACTCGCTGCTATACTCGCGGCTGATGATGGTTTTGGGCAGTTCATTGCCGTTCTCATCCTTGCCGAACTCGAACCATTTGTGTTCAATGATACGGGTCCACGGAGTTTCACGGTCGGTATAGTTCACTGCAGCATTTCCCTGGAAGCTCGGTTTATCCAAAGTCTCCGTTTCAAAGCGAACAGAACGGTATTCCAGTGTACCCAGCTTATAATCAAAATAAGCATCAATCGGTCCAGTGTATACAACCTTGTCAGCCAATGTATCCAATTCAGCCTTGTTTTCCAGATAATCAGTGTTCAAACGAACCTCAATGCCATCCAGCAGATTGGCAATCATCTTGGTATAGCCCCCAACAGGAATGCCCTGATAAAGTGCATTAAAGTAGTTATTATCAAAAGTCAGACGAACCGGAAGACGCTTGATAATGAAGGACGGCAACTCTTTACAGTCGCGCCCCCACTGTTTCTCAGTGTAACCCTTGATAAGTTTTTCATAGATGTCACGGCCGACAAGAGAAATGGCCTGCTCTTCAAGATTCTGCGGCTCACCATTAATCTCCTTACGCTGCTCCTCAATCTTAGCGGCAGCTTCCTCCGGCGTCACAACACCCCACATCTTGTTGAAGGTATACATATTGAACGGAAGGGAGTACAGCTCACCCTTGTAATTGGCTACAGGCGAGTTTGTAAAGCGGTTGAACTCAGCAAACTGTGTGATATAATTCCAGACCTTTTTGTTGTTAGTATGGAAAATATGTGCACCATACTTGTGAACGTTGATGCCCTCAACATTCTCCGTATAAATATTACCTGCAATGTTCGGACGCTTATCTACTACTAAAACAGATTTTCCATGAGCCTTGGCTTCATGTGCAAAAATGGCTCCGTAAAGGCCAGAACCTACTACTAAATAATCATACATTATCGGATTTTCCTCCTGTTAAAAACATATTTCTGTGAATTGTAAACGCAAGATTCACACATATAGCTACTATATAGAAATGAAATGTTCTATCAAAAATAACATTTCCTGTAAAGCCATACATCAAACAAAATATTTGAATTGCTGTACTTGCTAAAATAGGAACTGTATAGTCATCCAACAGCTCATTACCTAAGCAATAGCCAATATTTTTTAATGACGCAATTAATGAACTCAGTATCGACACCATCAAAATAATCAATCCTACAAATCCGCAATTTGCTGTAATTTCTAGATAAATGTTATGGCAACCCGTTACTGCATCATCTAATATATTTATAATGCCAGCTTCATATCTAAATCCCCACCATCCTACACCAAATATCGGAGCATTATTTATCATTTTAGCCGCATATTGCCACATTATAATTCTGTTCATACTCGCAGAATCGGTTCCAACATTTTGTAATCTATCAAATGTATATGCAAGTTGGGGAACATACTCTATTAATAGTGAAATCACAAAGCATAGTACGCCACATACAGCCATTAGTTTGAAGGTTTTCCCAACCCGCTGCTTTGGATTAGCAACATAATATAATATAATGGATGTTGCAACAGTAAACAATAAATGTGCTCTCTTTCCCGTTAACAACAGTGCAATTATAGAAATACAGCACAATACAATGATCGGCAATCGTCTCCGATTATCTCTTTTTTTTAATGTAAAGAAGTATGCTATTAGAACAATCAAAACAATACTAATATATGTACCATTTTGTGAGTAATGATCTGCCAATGCCGCTCTATATCCATATTGACCATTCAAAGTTCCGTTTTGGTATGTTCGATATGTCAGCGAAATAAACTTTTCATATAACGAATTATTTAAAAAGAAAGCAATTGTTGCCAAAGCATTGAATATTCCGACTCCTATAATCAATCCAGGAATTTTACATATCCAATCCACCTGAGACGCACATACAAAAACTGCAAGCACACACAAAATAATACGTTCTGAATTTAAGTACTCTCCATGAATAAATTCTTGGTTGCGAATTATTATCATTATTAGATAAGCCAACCATGGTAACACATATCTAGATTTAACAATTTTACCATGTGCCACAATAACTGTAAGAATCAAAATTGCAATCCAAATTAAATATCTAAAAAAAGCTGGCAAAAAGAATTTAGGAAGTATCGCCCAGTAATTTCCTTCAATTATCATGAAGCTCATTAAAGCTAAAATTGACATACTACTATTTATTTTCAATTTAAGTTTTGTATTCACGATTTTATATCCCCCTCATTCTTTTTATAATCATAAACATCGGGAGCATTATATTAGCACGATATAAAAGCATTTTTACTCTAAATACTAATTTCACACATTTACGTGGAACTAAAGCCTTTTTCCAAGGATCATTTTTTATCAAACGGCCAAATGCACATTTCTTTTCGGAATAGGTGAGTTTACACTCCTCATTAATATATCCTCTTGTAATAATCTGCTTTAACTTACTGAGAACCCACTGAATATAAGCGTTGTATAATTTTTCGTCGCAGTTTTCATACAGTGGATTTAAAATTCCAATGGCTCGACTAATTGCTTCTCCTAAATTCGGTGAAAACTTATGAAGCACGCTCTTGTCATTCTGAATGTAGTAATACCATAAATCATCAACCAAACAAATTTTAAAGCACTTATAATTACGGATTAAATCAACCGACCAAATAGTATCTTCCGCAATTGTAATTCCATTCATAAAAGGAATTTCTGCCGCTACGCTTTTCTTCATTAGACGCGACCAGCATCCCTCCAAGTTAAACATCCATCCGTTTTTGTTTCTCCCCCAATTATCCACATTCTTTAAATAAATATGCTGTTCAAATTTTACTCTATCTGCTTGTGAATTAATTACTATAGGGTGTATGTCATCCGACTTTTGGCAGTTATTATGTATTACATTTTCAGTTTGCAGTATTCTACCGATTGCAATATCCGAATCTGATATTTCTAAAGCGTGAATACCTTGTTCTAAAGCCCATGGTGTCAAACAGTCATCACCATCTGCAAACATGACATAATTCCCAGAAGACTGACTCACTCCAAAATTTCTTGCAGCAGAAACGCCTTCGTTGTTTTTATGCATCACTTTAATTCGTGAGTCTAGCTTTTGAAGTTCATTTATATTATCTGCTATAGGCAAACTGCTACCATCATCAACTATAATAATTTCAAAATCCGAATAAGTCTGATGCAGAATACTAAGTACACATCTCCTCAAGTCTTCAATATCAATATTATAAACGGGTATAATGACACTAATCTGCATCTTCCTGTTATCCTTTCAAATAATACGCTTTAACGTTGCAACGCCAATCCGTTCGTTATGTTCTGCCCGTCCGTTATACCACAGAATTGTAGATTTGTTATCTTGATCAATACAAAGAGTAGGTTTGTAAACTGCATGAGCATCCCATTTCCCTTTTTCTGGCGATAGAATTGGGACATCATCAATTTTTTTCCAGGCATCTGTTGGATTGTCGGAATACGCTAGGCAAATCCTCGACACATTAACATTTTGATAAGCAATATATGCCATCACATATTTATTGTCGCTAGATCTTATCACATCACATGCACCCACTTTAGACTTTTCATACGCTATCTCTGGGTCAGCACACTTAATCGGCTTTGTACGTTTCACCCAATGTTTTCCGTCTTTACTTTCTGCGTAACAAATCACATCCGGTTCATATCCTTCTCCTGCCGCATACCACATGCAATAAATGCATTTTTCCTCATCCCATAAGACGCAAGGGTTCATTACATTCTCCCCTTCAAAATCATATTCTGGAATTAGTACTGGTTCAGATGACATACGAATATAATTAATTCCATCCTTGCTTACTGCATAACCAATTTTACTAATTCCATTATTCTGCCCAGTATACCAAAGATGCCATATATTATCTTTAACCAAAAAGCATGCTCGGTTTACTCTTGTTTCCCAATTACTATTATTTATTCCCACCAATATTTCAACTGCATTATCCCAGTTCCATGTGTATCCATCTTCAGATGATAACATCTTAATAGAATGTGTTCGTCTACATGATAAGCACATTATATATAAACCATCAATCTTTCTAACGCACGGATCAAACAAACTACCTGTTGTAGTGCTTCCTAATACAGGATTATTCTCATACTTATGCCACCCTGCATTTTCTCCTGGATAATCATATGCGCAGAGCTGATTCAATCTACGTTGAATTGAGGTTTTTACACGGTTTATTATTTTTCCCTGCATATCTATACTTCCGTTTCTACGATTTCCGATATAATTTGAATGTATCTATGTGCAAACTCTTTCACCGAAAATTCTGTTTCACACAACTCTGCCAGCTCTTCTCCTGCTTTTTTTCTGATTTGCTTGTCCATTAATTGAAAACACTTAATCGCTTCCACTCCCTGGTCAACGCTAGAGAAATATTTCAAACCTTTTAAATCGTATTTCTTAAAAAATTTATTACCACCAGTATCAGAAAGCACAACTGGGATTCCAAGAGACAAAACTTCCAAAAGCACCAAATCAAAATAGGTTTCTCTATTTGGAAGAACGAACACATCAGAAGCTGCAATTAATGAATACGGATCAGTCGTCCACCCAACTTCAATCCATCTATCGTTATCAAGTCCTTTGATTGGTTCTTCTTTTCCGCCAATTAAAAAATATGTATTGGGATCTTTTAGCACCTGTTCACCCATTTGTCTTAAATCTGCATATCCTTTAATTTCATTGTGTCGCCCCACATAAGATATGACAAATGCGTCATTCGGAATACCATATTTTTTTCGATAATTTTCACGATTTATTTTTGCATGACATGCAATAATTCCAGTAGGCATATATCGATATTTCTCATCTTTTCTTATAGATGTATATCGCGGCCAAGTATTAAAATATGGTTCCTCAGCATCTTTACATGGAAATATAATATAATCTGCACGTTCAAACGCATAGCGATCCAGTTCTTCTAACTTATCAATTTGATTTCTCATCAATTTATAGTCAAAAGGATTTAACTTATCTATCCGTTCTTTATATATTCCACAAGGGCAATGAGAAGTCAAAATAACTTTACCATGATATTGATTTAAAAAATCACGACAAAGATACATTTTTTCAGCACTATGGAAGTGTATAATATCATAAGCAAACATACCATTATCAATCGGAAATTTTTTTCTTAAAAACCTTGCATCGTTCAGAGCCCTTCTAAACTCCAACAAACGTTTTGGAATCCTTTTTCTCAATTCCGAATTATTTTCAATACCACTCGGCATATTGCTATAAAACGATATATCAACAGGTAAGTTTTCCTGCTTTCTACACTCTTCTAAGCCTTTTTTCAGATTATACAAATAACCAGCTGGCCCACCTTTTGGTTCAAGTGCATCCTCAGGATAATAAATCAATAATTTCTTCATTTAAAAATCCCCTTCTAATTCCATATGATAACTTCTGTTCTACACTTTTGTCCTAAAACTCTGTGAAACTTCTTAACTCTTTTTAGAAGTATTAAAACATCATCAAAGCTTCCGCCATTATTCAACATCCAATTAGCAGTTTTCCCCGAAAATTTTATTCCATTTTTCTTTCCAATTGGCAGATATTTATACAGTTGCATTATCGCTTTATTTGACTCGCAAAATACCGTTCCAAAATTTGGTGCACTGTTATCTTGCTTCTTTTTACATAATTCTAAACGTTCTTTTCTTAGGGCCTCACTAGTTTCTAAGGATGTCTTATTAAATTTGAATCTAACAGCCAATACGATTGCATCACTATGCTGAAAATTTGACATTCTATAAGAGAATTTACAATCTACTTTCTCCATCCAGTAAACCTGTCCCCTGCAGAATACTTTAACACTCTCAATGTAGTCACTGATGCACTTATTAAAACTCTTTCCTCGTCCCGCATTCATGACTACAGCACCACCAACTAATCCCGGGACAGAGTACAAATACTCTATACCACCATATCCATCAGCGTTGATTGTCTTAATTAATTTCTGTAATCTGACAGAAGCTCCTACAATATAAGTACCATTTCCTTTATCTTCAATTGTCGAGCTGAATTCTCTAAGATTTACAACACTATCAAACACACGCGTATTGATAATAATGTTTGACCCACCCCCTATAAAGTACTGAGGATGTTTGTCTTGAATCAAATTTATAAGTTCATCTTCTGTTTCAGGAGTGTATAATTTACTGGCCGTGCCTCCCATTTTAAATGTCGTCAATTTTTTTAGGTCCGCATTGTTATCTATTTTCATTAATCCACACTCTTTCTTCGATCTGCAATTACTTCACCAAGTGTTTCAAAAAAACTCTCGGCACATCTTCTCTCTTTATCCAATCCACAAGAAATTCTATTTTTAATTGTTGACGACATCTTCATACTCAAGCACTCATCTATTTTATTCATGAGCATGGTCCAATCTACACTCTCCGAGTTTACGGTTGAAAAATAAAAATCAGACAACTTCATTCTTTCAAGTGCATCAGATATCTTATTGGGCATCCCATCTATTGATTTCTCAGCACTGACAGCTATAACAGGTGTTCTATTAAGTAATGAAAACATTGTACCGTGAAAATATTTTGATATTGTCAGCTGAAACAATCCAAATATGATACTCCACTCTTGTGGTGTCAAATCAGCAATATACGGAATATCTGCATATTTATTGTAAGAGTATAATGATACTGTTTGATACTTTTCTCCGTATTTTTCCTTAATCTTTTTTGCAAGTTGTGCTCTAAAGTTTCCATTCAAATTCGACATCATAAATGCAATTGTCGGCTTGTTTGGATCAAAACGATACTTCTTTTTCAGTTTGTCAATCAATGCTTTTCTATCAATTGGACTCAAATCTCCCGCAAGTAACGACGGATCACAATTATGATATATTTTAAGTTCAGGTGCTGCATACTTCACAAGCATCTCTGTCTGAGCATCTCTAACTCCAATATATTTAAACGCGCTAAATGATTTTTTTAAATACTCCTTTTCACTTGACGCAATATCTGAAAAGCTTGAAACAGCAAGGCCATTGCACGAGGCTGCATATGACATAAGTGTACTTGATTCACACCCTATTAAAAAATACGGATTAGGAATTCCTCTTTTGCTAAAATTCCATACCGCATCGCTTCCACTAATCAAAATGTCGTACTTTCCATTTATATTCTTCATCACCATTTCATAATCATCAGATATTATTTTTTTATCCGATAATGGAAGTTCGTCCAACCCCTTTTGGAAAGCCTTATACATTTCAATTCTTTCTCTTAAATGAATCAGACTCTCTTTTCCTCTATAAAGGGTAATCATCTTATAGTAGCGATTCATCTTTTTTGACATATAGTCTACAATTTCCACACTCACATCTGGAAATCTTTTTTTTATCTCTTCCGCAAGATAGTAAGCTTGCATCACTGCACCATAATTTAAACTTCTATGATAAGTTAGTATTCCAACTTTGACCATGTTTTCATTCCTTTCGGTTAAAGGCATTTTATCCAATACTAGACCAAATTATTTTATAATATTGTATCCGCAATCTTCTATTTTCACGATTCACAACTCTGCTTAAAAATCGTTGGTTATCTCATAAATCTTTTTTGCGAAATCTGTATAGTTTTTTTCAGCGTTATATTTTTTCTCCCAGAGCTCGCGTGCAGCAATCCTACGCTTGCGATACGCCTCTTCCGATTCGTGCAAAAGCAATTCTATTTTTTTCTGTAGTGCCCCTTTTTCGAAGTCTTTGTCTAATAAGAATCCATTTTTCTGTTCTTTATCAATTATTTCCGCAGATCCGCCTACATCTGTGGCTATTACAGGAATACCAAAACTACTAGCCTCCATTAGACTAACCGGAAGCCCCTCTGAATAGCTTACATTAACAAAGACATCAACCTTATTTGATTTATAATAATCATAGACCTGCTGATTTTGCATTCCACCCAAAAATTCAAAATCAATATTCTTCAGCTTTGCCTTTGCATATTCCCTAATTGAATCAAAATACTTTGTTTTTCCTTCTACTCCCCCACCAATATGTGTCCAAAGGACTCTTTTATCGCCTCTTTCCACAAGAGCTAAATCATCTATTAACCGTTCAAGTCCCTTTACTTTTACCACTCGTGAGCATGACACAATGTGAAACTCAGCATTACTGTGCTCTGGTGAGAGTCCATAATCCCTTGTTCCGAGATATGCAGTCTCAATCACAGATTCAATATCTTGATATCTCGTTTTTAAATACATTGTACCGTTATCTGAGCAGGGGAAAACATAATCCACTTTATTTAAAAGGTATTTTCTAAAAGGCAAATAATTAATTTTATTAGCATCTTCATATATGTCATATCTATGTGCTCGCGAAATCACTGTTATTTGCCCAGAATAATTCATTTCCTTTTTTATATACTCTTTTAGTCTTACAGCAACCGTAGCATTAGCAAAGAACCAATAGCTATATATAACAATCTGATCATAGCCAGAAAAATTTTGCTGTTTCAAGATTTCTATTGCTTCATTTTCCAGCCTAACACACCTTGATTCAAAGTTACATAAAAAGCATCGCTGTATTAAATCGAGTTTTCTTGTTGCATATTCTTCAGATTCACTTGAATCCGGTTTTAATAAATGTGAAGGTGAAGCAAACAAGTCTTTCAGACGCATGCTTTTTCTGCTTCCCGTTGCAGTAATATAAGCTTCTGTTTTTTCCGGCAATGCTCTTGTCATCGCCTCTCCCTTACTGACATCTTGAGCCAAAACCATTATTTTATCATAATATGGAGTATGCTTATTAATCTCGCTCTCTAAAAAAGGCTCCCCGAAGGCATATGGATATTTTCTTGTCAAGATAATCAGTAATTTTCTCATTCTTATTAGTTCCCCCTAATATATATTCGCTTCCACACTGCAAGAAAAGCATATCTCACAAAACAGTAACAGCTAAAGGGCAGTGACAGCTTTTCAATATCTCTATACAAGCTCCAAACGCCTTTTACTGCTTTAATCTTATTACTACTCAAAGAGTTTTCTGCTCTACGATATTCTGCAAGGACTTCATCCAGCCCATAGCACTTGTATCCAGCTTTTAATACCTGAAGCCATGTTGCTGCATCCTGTCTCCGGCGAATATCCGGCATAATAAGGAATTTCTTATCAACAATACTTGTATCCACCATAATGCCAACAGTTTGTAATAAGTTATTTGTTAAAAAGCCCACATAATCCACTGATGGCAACATATGGACTTCCTTATTCAGAGCATTTCCTTCATCATCAATAACTTCATAAGATGCACAAGAAAAGCCACATTTGCGCTCATTCATAAACTGAACTTGTTTTTCAAGTTTCGAGGGTTTCCATATATCATCCGCATCCAAATAAGCAACATATCTTCCCGTTGCCGCATTAAGAGACCGATTTCTCGCCTTCGCAGCACCGCCATTTGTATCCTGCTCCAAAATATGTACACGTGGATCTTTTCTTGAAATCTCCTTCACAATCTTAACCGTATTATCTGAAGAACAATCATCTACAATAATCATTTCCCAGTTCGAATAAGTTTGCTTTTGAATAGATTCAATTGTCTTTTTTATATACTTTTCACTATTCCATGAAGGAGTTATAATTGATACTTTGTCTTGCATATTCCTCTCCACAACTACTTTTAATCTCTCTGGAAAATATCTCTGGTATAAACTTTTTCTTTCACATCATCCAGGCACTTGTCATAGCGGTTTGCGATAATAGCGTGGCTCATTTCCTTGAACTTAGCCAAATCATTAACCACTACTGATCCAAAGAAAGTCTCGCCATCTTTCAAGGTCGGCTCATAGATAATCACCGTCGCGCCCTTGGCCTTGATACGCTTCATAACACCCTGAATAGAACTCTGACGGAAGTTATCGCTGTTGCTCTTCATGGTCAGACGATAAACGCCAATCGTTACCTTTTTCTCTTTATCTTCATCAAACTCGTTCTCTGCATCGTAGCCGTAGTAGCCAGCCAGCTTCAGGACGCGGTCAGCGATGAAATCTTTACGAGTTCTGTTACTCTCGACAATAGCCTCGATCAGGTTCTCCGGCACATCTGCATAGTTAGCCAGCAGCTGCTTGGTATCCTTCGGCAGGCAGTATCCGCCGTAGCCAAAGGACGGATTGTTGTAGTGACTGCCAATACGAGGATCAAGGCAAACACCGTCGATAATCTGCTGGGTATTCAAGCCCTTGCTCTCTGCATAGGTGTCCAGTTCGTTAAAGTAAGCCACGCGCAGGGCCAGATATGTATTGGCAAACAATTTGACTGCCTCTGCCTCGGTGAAGCCCATGAACAGAGTGTCGATGTTCTCCTTGATAGCGCCTTCCTGCAGCAGACCAGCAAACTCGTGCGCTGCTTCTGCCAACCGCTCGTCACTCAGATCAGTGCCGACGATGATACGAGAAGGATACAGGTTGTCATAGAGAGCCTTGGATTCGCGCAGGAACTCCGGGCTGAAGATGATGTTCTTGCTGCCAAACTTCTCACGCACACTTGCAGTGTAACCCACAGGGATCGTGGACTTGATGACCATGATGGCATTCGGGTTATATTCCATGACCAGCTTGATCACAGCCTCGACCGCAGATGTGTCAAAATGCTGGGTGTGGCTATCGTAGTTGGTCGGGGCTGCGATTACGACAAAATCAGCATCGGCGTATGCAGCCTTAGCATCCAGCGTTGCTGTCAGATTCAGTTCTTTCTCTGCGAGATACTTCTCAATATAGTCATCTTGAATTGGAGACTTGCGATTGTTGATCATCTCAACCTTCTCCGGAACAATATCAACAGCCATCACTTGATTATGCTGTGCTAACAGAACGCTAAGGGAGAGTCCGACGTATCCAGTTCCAGCCACGGCGATTTTATAAGTTTTCATATTTTCATTCTCCTCACTTTTCTCTTTATAAAACAGCAACAAGCCCACGGCAGACCGCTTTATAGCGACCTACCGTGGGCTTGAGTTATCCTCCTCTATTTTATTTGTCGCTCCTTTTTGTGGGTCAAAACAGAGCTTCCAAAAGCCTCCTACATATAACCCTCAGGATTTCCCGCTTCTTGCAGTTTTTCAACAAATAAAACTTTTGAAGGACAACTCAAGCCGTCAAAACCATTTAGTTATCGTAGGTTTTCTTGGTTGACCCTATTATATCTCTAGCCCCAGTACCTGCAACAGCAATCTTATAATTTCTCATTGTTATATACTCCTCCTAGCCTTTTCAAACACACTCATTGAAAAGGAATTTTTCATCTATTCACACATCAACCTGATGTTCCAACTTGCTAATTTTTATTTCAGACAACACAAATAGCGGATAGGCTCGTCACCTGTCCGCTGGCTGTCACCCCACCCTCATGGTCGAGATTTCTTTCTGTGCGACATTTCTGCTGCACAGAAAGATCAGTCGTTCATTCTTCGGGTAAGAAAATATGAACTTCGGGTCGCGGAGCCTTTCCTTCACTGCCGTACCCTTGTCCCTATTATGACAGCCGCGTATTATATCTCTAGCCCCACGCCGTTCAATAGTCGGAACAGCCTTCTGACGGATTCCCTCGTACTCCGTTTTGCCAGCATCGTCATATTCTGCACCACTCACATGATGGCCTGCTCTGTTGTAGCAGGTCACGTCACAACCATTCTGTGCCATTCGGGTGCAGAGCTCTTTGACAACGATTTCTACTCCGCCTTCTCTTGATAATCGCTTCTGTCCGAACATTGCAATCGCAAGTTTTTTACTCATAAATCTTTCCCACAATCCCACTCAATTTCTTCATCAATATCTCGGCCAACACAAAGAGCGGATAGGCTCGTGCACCTGTCCGCTGGCTGTCACCCCACCCTCATGGTCGAGATTTCTTCCTGTGCGGCATTTCTGCCACCCAAAAAGATCAGTCGTTCATTCTTCGGGTAAGAAAATATGAACTTCGGGTTGCGGAGCCTTTCATTCTCTGCCGTACCCTTGTCTCTATTATGACAGCCGCGTATTATATCTCTAGCCCCAGTGCCCGCAACGGCGATTTTGTAATTCTTCATGTTATTTACTCCTCCGGCCCTCATCGGGCATATCCTCTAATTTTCTATGTACACATCCATATGGATGGCATTTCTCTCTAATTTCCACTGTGTGATAACCACACTCGGCTAAGTGTTTTCTTATACTGTCGTATCCAACTACCCCAGCAATCATGTTTTCTACTACATACCACTTCTATTGAGTACACTCGTCTCTATTCCTCTATAACCGAAGTACTGTTTTATACAGTCGAACCACGTATACCCTGCAATGATGTTTTTTCTAAGTGTTGGATTGTTGAATCGAACCCTGTCAGCGCATGAGTTTTGTTAAAACTGTATATATCAGCCTGTCCAATTCTCGCCATTCATTGTTCACCATGAACAAACCATTCACTCTCACCGCACAAAACATGTAATTATCATCACCATTCATGCTCTACTCAACAGCTGTTTTTTGAAGTAGAAATCATCTGTTTTTCTCTATTTTTCATGACTCAACAAACCGTTATGATGTAGGTGTCATTAGCGGGTCAGATAGTGTACTCAACAGCAGTTTCAGACGTTAATGATAAACTCATGGATTTTTGTTGTTTTCTCCTGTTTTCCGCCATTTCTATGATTCTTCTGAAAAAGATGTGCCAATTTTGTGCCACACGGGCCAAAAGTTCAGCGTTTTGTATAAGCGTCTAGCATTTATAGCTCATATTGCTGTTAAATATAACCAATTTCAGTGACACAATTAGTGTGCAAAACAGGCGCTTTTTGACGTTGCTACGTCAATATGGTTTGTCGAGTAGACATTTGTTGGTGCTACAATAACAATTTTGTAGTTATTCTATATATCTTATTGTTTCAATTTTTAGGTTCATTTGTTCGGTTTGACGAATTTTCAAAATAAGTGAGCTTTTTACGCCACTTTTGAGCATAATTTTTGCGATTTTTAACGCTTTGTTGAGTAGACTCGCCTGTTGTCAACACCGCACTAAACTGTTAGTCAATGGTGGCCTATTAAAATCACTTACGCTTTTTGAACATCGATTTTTATGTTTTTGACTGACCTCTTACAACAATCCTACTTCAGTAAACTGCGTTGGCCGCACATTTCTGCACTCTACATACTTAAAAGAAGTAGCCTTTTCAGCATTTCGTATGCTTTTTATTGACCTTTTACAACAATCCTACTTCAGTAAACTGCGTTGGCCGCACATTTATATGAACGGAAACAAGCCCACGGCTCGTTGCTCAACAGCAACCAACCCGTGGGCTCAAATTGTTCTTCAAGTAATTTTCATTCGCTTTTACAGGACGCATCATAGTATGTGAGCGCGCTGATACCTTCACAATTCCTCTTTCTGATACTTCAACACTTGAAGGACAATTCAAGCCTCTAGAAAGTATCCTCCATTTTGAGAATGGATGATACCCATTTCCACAGAAGCCCATATATAATATGTATAGATATAATACCACACAATGCGACACATTTCAACAGAACGAGTTATATCAAACCGTACCCGAACACATTTTTGTCACTTTCACCATATTGGGCACACTTTTTCCTATAGAATAGCTGATACATATAAAAGTAATTGTTACATCATTACAAATTGAGCAAGGAGGAACATTATGTCAAAGCACGGAGAAAACATCAGAAAGAGAAAAGATGGTCGTTGGGAGGGTCGCTATATTAAGGGACGAAAGTCTGATCGAACCGCAATCTGGGGGTACATTTATGGACATTCCTACACTGAGGTCAAGGAAAAACTTGCCATCAAAAAAATGGAGGTGCAACAATTTGCACTAAATGTCGAAAATCCAACTTTTTCAGAGCTTTCTCTAACCTGGGAAAGCTCCATTTTTTTAGGTGTCAAATCTTCTACAGCAGCACACTATCACTACACGCTCCAACACTACATTTTGCCTGTGCTTGGTCCATATCGTGTTCAAGCTTTGAATGAAAGCATTCTAGAAAGCAGCCTTCTGGAAATTATTGCTCCTGTAGACCAAAACCACAAGACCCTAGGCAACGCAATGAGTAAGGAGTGCTTGACGCTTGTACGGAGAATTTGCCGCTATGCGGTACATCTACATATTATGCGCCCCGTTGAAATTGATCTCAAACTTCCAACTGTGAATTCATCCAACACTTCGGTTCTAAATACAATTGCACGCCTTGTATTTGACTCAAAACTCATTCCCAGGCTTTCAATTGTAGCCCCCTCTCCCCCACCTCATTTCAGCAAGGAGCTAGATTCCGTGAAGACAGCTTGCAACACTAAAAAAGCCTTGTCATCAAATGGCATTATTGATATTAGATTCCGAACAATGCAATTCCTTTGCGGCCATGTTGCGGGACATCTTCAAGCACAACCCCAAGATTTCATTTTCTTTTTCTGTAAGTTGTGCGCGTAACCGCTCTGCGTCCGCAACGAGCTCCGCATAACGAAACCAACATCCACCTCTGGGTCATACAATTGATCTTCCACATCGTCCAACGGGCTTACATTTCCCCATGGCTTATTCTTCCTGTAATATTCGGAGGCATGCCACTTCATTCTATGCTGTCCATAAGCTCCTTCATTTCCAAGTCGTGCCTGACATGGAATGGGTGGT
>ERZ1026880.620-NODE-620-length-17547-cov-4.932083_pt1 | contig 17547 bp, 14 predicted proteins | sample MGYA00380170_ERZ1026880 | MGnify/ENA primary metagenome ERZ1026880 (study PRJEB33269, sample SAMEA4719806) | human gut metagenome | biome: human-associated habitat; feature: organic feature; material: feces | place: Cameroon | collected 2013-10 ...
ATCTACACGTAAGGAGTCGTCGGCAGCGTCAGATGTGTATAAGAGACAGATTGATGTTGATATCATTTTGATATCGCAAATATACGATATTAAAATGATATCACAAGAGCAAAAGAAAAAGATTTCGAATACTTTAACAGAAAAAGGTCGTTGGGACGATACCCAACGACCTTTTCTCAGATTTTCACCTATTTATATATAGATTTACTATTCAATCTATTCTATCACTTCCATTTCTTCCGTTTCTTCCTCTTCTATTTTCTCCTTGATCTCCTTCTCCTTCTTTCCGAACTCCGGATCTATTTTCAGGAAGGCGGTAACCAGGAAAGTGATGGCGCAGCATGCCATCACGATAATGAAGAACAAGCGATAGCCTACCATATCTTTCAGATATCCCGAGACCATACCAGGCAACATCAATCCGAGATAAGAGATACCCGTGCAGATGGAATAATGGGATGTCTTGAACTTGCCCTGGCTATAGAACAACATATAAAGGGTAAGAACCGTGAAGCCCAAACCATAACCGAACTGCTCGATAAAGAGGCAGCTCGAAACCACGATGATGTCACTATTGAGTGAGTAACTCAAATAGATGTAAACCACATCAGGCAGGGTAATGGCACAAACCATCGGCCAAAGCCATTTCTTCATACCATCCCTACTCACCAGAATACCACCGATGATGCCACCCAGCAGTAAACCGATTAGTCCAACAGTACCATTGGCAAAACCATATTCCTGCGGAGACAATCCCAGTCCGCCCTGCGAATTAGGACGAAGAACGAAGGTTTTGGTCATTGTATTCAAGAGTGCTTCCGGGAAACGATAAAGCAGGAGGAAGAGCATCACACAGATGGTTTCTCCCAATCCGAATTTCACAAAGAAGGTGCGGAACATATTCTTCAGTTCGTGCGCCACTTCGCCCACCGTTCTATCTGTCTGCACATCCTCCTTCGGACGCGGCATGAACCGGCTATGATAGAGCCACAATCCGATGAAGATACCTGCCAATCCGTAGAAGATAAGCGCCCATGAGAAGCGAATCTGATTACGGAACAGCACCTGGAGAACACCAGCCAACATCACCAGGAATCCATTCACGAAGATGATGGCAAGGCGATAGAAGGTATTTCTCAAACCCACGAACTTGGTCTGCGTATGCTCATCCAACTCTATCATATAGAAACCATCCGCCGAAATATCGTGGGTGGCACTACAGAAGGCGATGAGGAAGAAGAAACACATCGTTGCCTGGAACCAGAAGGCAGTAGGCAGCGAAAAGGCGATTCCGGCAAGAGCAGCTCCGATGAGCGCCTGCATCGTCAATACCCACCAACGCTTAGTCTTCAGCAGATCAATGAATGGACTCCACAAGGGTTTGATAACCCAAGGCAGGGCGAGCCACCCGGTATAGAGACCCACCTGGGCATCTGTCAAGCCCAACTGCATATACATCACGACAGAGAGGGCTGTCACGATAACGTTAGGCAGTCCTTCTGCAAAATAGAGGGTCGGAATCCAAGCCCATGGATTCCGACTATTTTTCTTTGTTACCATTTTACATCACTATTTATAGAGTTTCTTGATTTCAGCACCCTGATAGTAGTGCAGAAGGATGGCATCATACAGATAGCCTTCCTCGCCCATCACGGCTGCACCAATCTGACAGAGACCTACTCCGTGACCCCATCCAGCTCCGATCAATTCGAAACGCTGAGGAACTCCCTGCTCATCTATATCATATTTATCCACGATAAAGGCAGAACTGAGGAGATGACTGTCACTCAGCGTGCGGCGGATTTCGAGTTCCTTACCGATGGTGAAGGTTTTCTTCGTACCGATAATCTGGAGTTTACTGATTCTTCCACTCGTTCCCCGTTCTACGGACTTCATATCAAGGACAGAACCCAAGTCCATCTTCAGTCTGTCAGCAATGAGCTGCTGCAGTTTCTCCTGAGTAAGGGTTACCTTCCAGCGATAGAAGTCTACCGTTTCCTGGTCGTAATCGTTCAACACCTGTGAGAGGATTCTCTTGTCCTGCGTGTTGCAGAAAGCAGGAGGGTTGAAGCGGATCCACTTCTCAGCCTCTTCCTCATTTGTCAGATTAGGCAAAGTAGATTCTATTCCTAATGCAATATCCCTCACCGCAGTGAGATAATTCTTCGGTGTATCTTCCCAACAGTACTGGAACTCCTCTGTGACTCCACCGCAACATTTAGAGAATCGGGCATCGCATATCTCATCACCATCCAGGAGCACCTGTCCCTTGGTCTGACGAATAGCCTCAGCAACATGTGGAGAAGTTTCCTTCGTGATTCCCTGGTAACGCTGGCAATGGTCATCTGCACAAACATCAAAGATGGTATGGTCTTCGCGATCGTACCAGCGGATGAGCATATCTTCCTTCTTGGTGAAAGAGAAGAAATTGTTACCACTCTCTGCAACATCCCTACGCTTCTTCATCTGCGCCAAAAGCCAGGAACGGGAGATAACGGCATGTGCCTTCAAAAGTTCGAGACTGGAAGTGGCACTCATCTCACTACTGATTACACTCTCCAGATACTTCTCTACAGGCAGTTCGTTGATGGCACAAATCTTATCCGACTCGACCACGAAACGCAATGTTCCGAGGAAAGTCTGGGTTTCCTTGCGCTCCCAATGGAAGTTAACACCAATCGTAACATCGCTCAGCGAGAAGGAAGCGTCCGCACTCTGTGGATGGAAAGTCAAGGAACTATACTGATTACCGTTCCAGAGTACACCACCTTCTGAGAATTCCACCTCCTGTTCGCCGATTACAGTCTCGCCCTTAGCCAGATAAGGTTTATTGAGAGAGAAATGAATCTTCTGTCCGCTCACAATACCCACCTTCACCTCAGGTTCCTTGTCATAACTGTATAAGGCAGAAGTACCGACCTGCAGTTCAGCTTCCTTTGACGCCTTGAGTTTGGTAACGATGCTGTTCATCTTATCCGTAGAGACACCACATTCCTGCAGAATGGCAGTAGCACTCTCTTCGGTCAACTTACGGAAGTCTTCCTCACGGGGAGTAATGATGAGTCCCGACATGTCCAAGGCTCCAGGAGAAACCATCATCTGTGCATCGCCTTCTGCAAAATAAGCCTCAGGGCGGTGTTTCTCTCTAGGAATAACCACAGAGATATACTCATCCCCCTTGCGCCATGCGATGATATTCATCATTGGTTCAGTCTCATCACCACGAACAGGCATCGACTTATAGAGACGTTGGAAAAGAGCCTCATCGCTGTCCTCACTCTTGGAGATGATGACAAAGGCAGGAACAACCAAGTCATGAATCAAGGCAATCTTTTCGTCATCATTCAGAGAAATGATATCAGTAAGGTTGCGAGAAAGTCGCTGCCAATTAGCCTGCAAGGGCAAGATGCCACTGGTACCAGCCTGGAAATGAAGATGATCAGGAGCAGAAGCGCCACACTTCGGACCGTTATAGAACACCATCAACTCGCTATGCAAGCTCAGGAACCGGTGCATCTCACCATAATTCTTATAAATAGACTGTGGCTGATGCTTTCTTGCAGGAATCGTAAAGTGAACGGGCAGGATCGGGAACGGATTCACCAAGAGAAGGAAGCGTTCATCTATCTGTTTTGAAATCTGCTCCTTAGGACGGTTCTTGTCGCAAAGGAAACATGGACGATCACCCAATGTCTTCTTGTCAATCTTGGCTCCGGTGCTCACGATGCGTGCCGGATTCCACTGCACTTTCAACTGGTCGGAAAGCTGATGGGTCTCCACATGCTTGAGATCGCGGTAGCGGTGACGGGCATCAGCCCATTTCTCCATCTGGCGATTGAAGAAACGGGAGATACTGCTATCTTCCATTATATCAGCCTTGCCCTGCAACATCTGCTGGCGCGCCTTCAACTCCATGGTGCGAAGACGATCCTTATAAAGATTATTGGCATTTACCTTATCGATACTCAAGGCAGCATCACTATTTCCTCCCCAACGACGGCAGAGGTAAAGTTCATCGTAGATTCTGCCAATACGGTAGCGACGAGAGAATACCAATCCCAAGGCATAGTCCTCACCATAACTGGTATTAGGGAATTGAATCTGTCGGACCAATGGGGTAAAGAAAGCACGAGGAGCACCCAATCCATTGATGCGCAAGGCATTATTACAGCCATTATCTTCGGTCCACTCCTTATGGTCTATCAATCCAGGAGGCAGAGTATTGAGATCGAAATCGCACATACGATAAGAGCCGATCATCATGACCGCCTTCTGCTTATGGAAGGCATCTACTATCTTTTGCAGCGTCTTAGGTGAAGAATAGAGGTCATCACTATCCAGCTGGACGGCAAACTTACCACAATGGTCGCTGTTGATAGCCATATTCCAGCAGCCACCAATGCCAAGGTCGTTGCGATCAGGCACAATCTGGACAAGGCGTCCTGCCTGCTTATCATTCCGTTCCTCCATCTCATGGGCAATCTCTGAAAGGATTTCGCCCGTACGGTCGGTAGAATGATTATTTACCACGATAACATTAAACTTGAAGCTGGTCTTCTGACTGAGTGCGCTCTTCACTGCGTCAGCTATCGTCTTTTCACGGTTGAATACCGGAATAATGACAGAAGCCTCGTATTCAAACTCCTGCTCATCAAAATCAGGCTGTCGATAGTAATTGGTATCAACCAAGGCTCCCACCTTTTCGAGATGATGGGTGCAAGCCTTCTCCATCTCTATCTGTACCTCCCGGTTGCGAGGGTTCACATAGTCGAACTGCTTTTCTCCACTCTTTCTGGTATCGAGCTCATCTTCCGTATAGAGGAATTCATTGATATGGAATATCTCTCCCACTCTACTCAGATAAAGACGAAGGTCATAGAGTCCTGCAAACTGATATTCCTGTCTGTCCTGCTGCGCTGCATAGTCGAGCAGATTCTGTGCCTTGACAAGCCAGAGGCTTCCGAAATCGAAGTCATCCCGAAGTGAACCAGCCTGATAGTCGATGACCGGATGCTTCTCCAGTTTACCCTCCCGAACAGAGTAATGATCGGAGTATACCATGACCGCTCCCGTATCATCAGCGGTACGGAGGAAACGTTCCAAGGCATACAATCCCCAACGGATAGGAGTGGCTTTGGTACAAATGATTACATAGTCGGCATCGGTGTTCTCAGCAATACTACTAACAGTATTGGAACTCTCCAATCGGTCGACAACGATAAATGTACAACCATCAGGCACTTGATGAGACGCAGCGAAATCAGCACTCACCAAGAGATTGATATGTTGAACTGTCTTGTTGTCATGAAGTTCCAAGAGTGCTTCCTGGGCAACATCCAGGTCTTCACAAGGCAAGAAAAGGTCTATTTTTTGTCTCATTTCTTTGTTTCTATTTTTTCGTTTTTCGTCCCATTTGGGGGCATCAAACTATGTTTTTTATCTTTATTTCAACTTATTATCTTAAAATATGTGGCAAAGATAACAATTTTTCGGCAAAAAACACTATCTTTGCAGTATGAATAATGAAAAAAAATATCTTTTAGGCCTTACACTTGCCGAATTGAAGCAGGTGGCAAAGGATCTCGGCATGCCTGCCTTCACCGGCGGACAAATGGCGAAGTGGCTCTATGAGCAGCATGTAAAGAGCATTGACGAGATGACCAATATCTCGAAAGCCAACCGTGCAAAACTTGCTGCCGAATACGAAATAGGTTGCTTCGGATATTCCGATGCACAACATTCTGTGGATGGTACCATCAAGTATCTTTTCCCTACCCGAAGCGGCAAGTTTGTGGAAACGGTTTATATTCCAGATAAAGACCGTGCCACGCTCTGTGTTTCTTCGCAGGTAGGTTGCAAGATGAACTGTCTCTTCTGCCAAACAGGTAAGCAGGGATTCGAGGGAAGTCTGCCTGCCGGCGACATTCTGAACCAGATTTACTCATTGCCTGAGGTAGACAAGCTCACCAACATCGTATTCATGGGACAGGGCGAGCCTATGGACAACCTCGACAACGTGCTTCGTGCTACGGAAATTCTGACAGCCGACTATGGCTGGGCATGGAGTCCAAAGCGTATCACTGTAAGTTCTGTAGGCATCAAGAACAAGCTGAAGCGATTCCTGGAAGAGAGCGAATGCCATGTGGCTATTTCCATGCACGATCCTATTCCTTCAGAGCGCGCAGAACTGATGCCTGCAGAAAGAGGTATGGGTATTGAGCAGGTGGTTGAGCTTTTGAAGAACTACGACTTCTCCCACCAGCGTCGCCTCTCGTTCGAATACATCGTATTCAAGGGAGTGAATGACAGCATGCAGCATGCCAAGGCAATCATCAAGTTGGTAAAGGGACTGGACTGCCGTTTCAACCTCATCCGCTTTCATCAGATTCCAGATATTCCACTGCAGGGCGTGAATGACGAAAAGATGGAGCAGTTCCGCGATTACCTTACCTCGCACGGCGTGTTTACAACCATCCGTGCCAGCCGTGGACAAGACATCTATGCAGCCTGCGGCTTGCTGAGTACCTCGAAGAAGATTGGCGAAATACGCCAGCATGAGGACGAAGAGAAAAAAGAGTAGACGAAAAGAACATAGCATAATGGTGAGAAATACGATAACGTTTCTTTTCCCGTTCTGCCTGATATTTCTCCTCTTGACAAGTTGCGGTTTAACGGGGATGAACAGGAAAAAGCCAGCCAGTACAGGGCAACCTTACGAGATTGTACTGGAAGGAGATACCGACAGCATCGTTACCAGGATACTGACGGAAGACGTCCCAGCCCTTCCTCAACCCGAACCTCTCTGCAAACTGATTCAGGTGAAGAAGGGAAAGACAAAAGGCAGCTATCTACTCGTCAGGACCCGCATCATCGTAAATATCACAGATAAAGACTTCGCAGTCAAGTTGAACCACGATGAGAACGCAGCACCGCAAAACATCATCCGCATCAATGCCAGTTCTGTACAACAGCTGCGAGAAAGACTCAATGGCGAAAAGCTCCGTCAAATTGTAGATGAAGCTGAACTGAAACATCTAGCAGAGATAATCTCCAACAATCCCAGCAAGCAGAACAAGGAGATGCAGGAAGAGGTAAAGAAGACATTCGGACTTGACATGAAAATCCCGGTATCGATGAATGCCAGCAAGAAGGCTAAAGACTTCATCTGGATTTCGAACAACGCAAGTACAGGAATGCAAAACCTGCTCGTAATGAAAGTGAAGAGTGAAGAACGAAGAATGAAGAATTCAAATGCTTTTCATGTAAATGACAAGGCTTTGATTGATAGCATTCTCCGAACCAATATGCCGGGTGAAACCGACAGCATGTATATGGTGATTCCCGTTCTTTCTGAAAGAGGACTCTGGGAGATGAAAGGGGATGCCATGGGAGGGCCTTATGTGATGCATCGCATTCATAGGCAAACAAGCAAGGCAGCAAAGCCAGGCTACAGCCTCTACATCATCGGCTTCGTCTATGCACCCGAAATGAAAAAGAAAATATTAATCAAGCAGCTCGAAGCTGCGATTTCCACAATAAAATAAAATACATCAATGGACAATAAGAAAATCAGAGTGGCTATCACTCACGGAGATACCAACGGTATCGGATATGAACTCATCTTTAAGACATTTGCAGAATCAGAGATGTTGGATTTCTGTACTCCAATCATCTATGGTTCACCTAAGGTGGCTGCCTATTACCGCAAGGCGATGAACCTTCCGGCACAGTTTTCTATCATACAGAAAGCGGAAGATGCAGAAGAAGGACGCATCAACCTGCTTGCTGCTGTAGATGAAGAGGTAAAAGTAGACATGGGTATACCTACCGACGAATCGGGTGCTGCAGCTATCAAAGCACTCGACAGAGCTATGACCGATTTCAGAGATAATCTCTATGATGTACTCATTACAGCACCTGTCAACAACCAGAATGCCCAGATAGAAGGCTTCCCTTTCAAGGGACACAAGCACTATATAGAAACTTGTCTTGGCGAAGGACAGGAAGCCCTTTCCATCCTCGTTGGCGGCGACCTCCGCATAGCATCTGTTACAGAGAAGACTCCATTTAAAAATGTAATAGCCGGAATCACCGAGGAACGCATTATCGAAAGAGTAAAACTCATGCAACAAACTATCAAAAGAGATTTTCTCATCACCAACCCACGCATAGCTGTACTTGCCCTCAATCCTCGCAGCAACGAAGAAGAAAGCTGTGGCAAGGAGGAGAGCGAAATTATCATTCCGGCTATAGACAAATTAGCAGAACAAGGTGTACAAGCTTTTGGTCCATACGCAGCAGATGAGTTCTTCGGCAAGGGATATTTCAGTGACTTTGACGGAATCATGGCCATGTATCATGACCAGGCCACTACCCCATTCCATTCTCTCTATACAGAGGACGGAGTCATCTACACAGCAGGCTTGCCTATCATCCATACAGCAGCCAACATGACTCCAAGCTACAGCATTGCAGGCTGCAATGAAGCTGACGAGTCATCGTTCCGCCAGGCAGTATTCCTGGCTATTGATGCTTTCCAGAACAGAAACAGCTATGATGAGGCAATAGAAAATCCACTTCCAAAACTCTATCACGAGAAGCGTGACGAGAGCGAAAAGGTAAGATTCTCTATCCCAAAGAAGGGCGGCAAGCCATTCCCTCCAAAGAATGAAAAGAACTTTACACCTCGTCCAAAGAATGAAGGTCAGGAAGCTCTGCAAGCTACAACTGAACCAGCTCAGCAAGTAGCTCCAGAAGCTTAATTTAAAGCAAAATATGATGCCCAAGAATAGGTAAACGTTAAAAAAGACCTATTTTTGGGCAATATATGCTGATATTTCAAAAAAAATGTGTAATTTTGGCAGCTAAATGGATACATCTGAACTACAGAAAATAAAACAACGCTACAATATCGTCGGAAATAGCGACGGATTGAATCATGCTCTCGATGTTGCCTTACAGGTGGCACCGACAGATCTTTCTGTGCTTATTATCGGAGAAAGTGGAGTTGGTAAGGAAATCATTCCGAGGGTGATCCATGACAACTCACCGCGCAAGAGAGAAAAGTATTTTGCCATCAACTGCGGAAGTATTCCTGAAGGCACCATAGACAGTGAGCTCTTCGGACATGAAAAGGGTTCCTTTACAGGAGCTATTGGCGAAAGCGAAGGTTACTTCGGTATAGCCAACAAGGGTACTATATTTCTTGACGAGGTGGGCGAACTACCCATACAGACTCAGGCAAGACTGCTGAGAGTACTGGAAACGGGCGAATATATCCGCGTAGGAGGAACAGAGATTCGCAAGACCAATGTACGAATCGTTGCTGCTACCAACGTCAACATGAGAAAGGCAATCAGCGAAGGAAGATTCCGCGAAGACTTGTATTACCGACTGAATACAATTCCAATCCAGATGCCTCCACTTCGCGAACGAGGAAATGACATATTACTGTTGTTCCGCCTTTTCGCCATGCAAATGGCCGAGAAATACAATTTGCCAAAGATCAGCTTGACAGAAGATGCCAAGAAACTCATGCTGAAATACAAGTGGCCAGGAAACGTGAGACAGCTCAAAAACATTACTGAGCAAATGTCTGTATTAAGTCGTGAACGGGAAATTAACATGGAGACACTCATGCATTTTATCCCACGCGATGAAGAGACTACTCAACTTGCCACCATTCCACAGAGCAACAACACCTCGCACAGTTATGAAAACGAACGAGAATTTCTCTATAAGATTCTTTACGAACTAAGAGGAAACGTGAGTGACCTGCGAAGAGAGGTGGGATCATTGCGCAAGCAACTGGATGAAGCCCGTCAGCTAAGAGGAACAGAAGGATTCGGTAATCCATCCTCTGTATCGAGCATGAGTCCGACAAGCTATCCAGCAGAGTTTGACAATACACAGCCTATCACACCAACAGAGGGAATCATCCGGCATGACACAGAAATCATCCGACACGAACCGGGAATCATCCGAGCTGACCAAATGGGACAATCGGAAGCTGAAGAAATCGAGGCAGAAGAAATCAAAGAGAACGACTCGCTCAATCTCGATGACTTGAGTAAACAAATGATAGAAAAAGCTCTGGAACGAAATAATGGCAACCGAAAGAAAGCCGCCGAGGAATTGGGTATATCAGACAGAACCCTTTACCGAAAAATAAACAAATATAAATTATGAAGCATATACGCGCGTACATATATATATTAGGGATTTCATTGGTCATAGGCATCATGACTGCATGTTCCGTTAGCTACGGCTTCAACGGTGCCAGCATTGACTATACCCAGACAAAGACCATCCAAATAGCAGACTTCCCTATCAGAAGTTCATATGTTTGGGGACCAATGGGACCAATGTTCAACAACGAGCTGAAAGACAAATTTGCCAACAATACCCAGTTGCGACAGGTTTCCCGTAATGGCGACCTGAAGATTGAGGGTGAAATCACCCAATATTCACAGCGCAACAAGTCGGTATCTGCTGAAGGTTATTCTGCACAGACAGAGTTAAGTATCACGATCAATGTCCGCTTCACAAATAACAAGAAACATACGGAGGACTTCGAAAAGTCATTCACATCAGCAAAGACCTATGATACCACTAAGAGTTTAGCTTCTGTTCAGGAGGAATTGGTTAGCCAGATGGTGAAAGACTTGGTAGACCAGATATTCAACGCTACAGTAGCTAACTGGTAATAAAGTGAAGAGCGAAGAGTGAAGAACAAAGAGTGAAGAACAAAGAGTGAAGAACAAAGAGTGAAGAACAAAAAATTCAAGGGCTTTACTAATCATAGACTTCAATGCTCAAGGTTAAAAGTTAAAGTAATAAACCATAAAATAGAACAACGTGGAATTAAGCAGATTGATACAACACCCAGAGGAAATGAACCGGGAGACGCTCTACGATTTGCGCGCCCTCTTGGCTCTATACCCCTATTATCAAACGGCTCGCCTCTTGATGTTGAAAAACCTGTACCTACTCCACGACCCTAGTTTCGATGAAGAACTACGCCGTGCTGCTATCTACATAACCGACCGAAAAGTCATCTTCGAAATGGTTGAGGCAGCGCACTATCAGTTCAAAAAAGAGAACTACGGAGAAAAGAGCAAGGCTTATCCTACCCAAGGAGAAGCAGCAAAAAGCAACTTGCACAATGCATCTAAGGCAGACCGCACAAGCGATCTTATCGACAGTTTCCTGGGTTCTATACCGACAGATGCTGAAGAAAAGGAAGCCAAGAAAGAAAAGCGCAAGCCAACACCAGCAGATGCAGCTGTTGATTATGTAGCTTATCTGATGGAGACTGAAGATCATGAAGAAGAAGAGAAACCTTCAAGAACCATCAGTCTGATTGATGACTTCATGGAAGATGGAGGATTCAAATTGCCAAAGATACAGCAGGGAGAGGAATACAAGCCAGAATACACGCCTCAGCTGGAAGATGACAATGACAACGAGGAACAAACTGAAAATAGTGGCGTATTTACAGAAACCCTCGCTCGCATCTACATCAAACAGGGCAAGTATGAACGAGCTTATCAAATTATCGAGCGACTCTACAAGCAGCATCCACACAAGAGTGCCTACTATGTGGACCAGCTCAGGTTTCTCGAGAAACTGATGTTAAACGGAAATAATAAAAATAATAAAAATAATAAATAAAACTAGTTTTAAAAAATGGCTTACACATTATTTGTAGTATTAATCGTCCTGGTAGCAATCATGATGATTTTCATCGTGCTCATCCAGGAATCAAAGGGAGGTGGACTTGCAAGTAACTTCTCTTCAACAAACTCTATCATGGGCGTTCGTAAGACAACCGACATTATAGAGAAATTAACATGGGGTCTCGCTGGTGCCATGGTAGTTATCAGCATAGTTTGTGCTTATGTAGCACCTCAGGCAGCTGGCGAAAGCAGCGTTATGGAAGGTGCAACTCAGGAGCAGACTGCTCTTCCTGCTATGCCAGGTGCTAGCAAGGATGCTGCAGCAGGTGCTCAGAAAGCAGCCCCAGCAGCTAATGGTGCAGCAGATGCTCAGAAAGCAGCAACTCCAGTAACACCAGCTAGCCCTGCTAAGTAATAGCATTTAGACTCATAAATAGCATTTTCCTATCTGAAAACTGCAGTTTTCAAGGGAAAATGCTATTTTTTTGCAGAAAAATGAAGTTTTTTGAAAAAAAGTTCAGAAAAAGTTTGGCGGTTTCAAAAAAATGTAGTACTTTTGCACTCGCTTAAAAGAAATAACAATTAAGCAAGATAACATGGTGGACGTAGTTCAGTTGGTTAGAGCGTCAGATTGTGGTTCTGAATGTCGTGGGTTCGAGTCCCACCTTCCACCCATCAAAGCATTAAGATTGCCAATCTCTAGTATTAGAGGTTGGCTTTTTTATTTTCATCCATTTCTCATTTATCTTCATCTTCCCCCTATTGGTTTTCATTCAGCATCCATAGTGAAGGAAAAAAATAAACCATACAAGATGACCGAAGGCATCCTATATGGTTTATATATCTTTATATTCGATTACTCACTCTGCCATTTACGGGAACTGAGGATAATCCTCAAAACGAGGCTTGCGCTTCTCCAGGAAAGCCTTGCCACCCTCCTGAGCCTCATCCATGGTATAATAGAGCATCGTTGCATCACCAGCCAACTCCTGAATACCAGCCTGACCATCCAACTCAGCATTCAAGCCAGCCTTGATCATACGGAGAGCCAAAGGAGAACGCTCCATCATGATTTCAGCCCATTCTACGCAGGTATCTTCCAACTGGTCGAGAGGAACCACCTTGTTGACCATTCCCATCTCTTCTGCCTCCTTCGCAGAATACTGCTTGCAGAGGAACCAGATTTCACGGGCTTTCTTCTGACCAACCATTCTTGCCAGATAAGAAGAACCGAAACCTGCATCGAAGCTTCCTACCTTAGGACCAGTCTGTCCGAAGATGGCATTCTCTGAAGCGATGGTCAGGTCGCACATCACATGAAGCACATGACCACCACCGATGGCATAACCGTTCACCATGGCGATAACAGGCTTTGGCAAACGACGAATCTGCATCTGTACATCAAGCACGTTGAGACGAGGCACACCATCTTTGCCTACATATCCACCCCTGCCCTTCACATGCATATCACCACCGGCACAGAAAGCCTTGTCGCCAGCACCCGTCAGGATAACCACACGGATATCCAGACAGTCACGACAGTAGTTGAAAGCCTGCGCCATCTCCCATGTGGTCAATGGGGTGAAGGCATTGCGATAACGCTCACGATTGATGGTAATCTTAGCAATGTGATTATACTCCTCGAAGATGATTTCCTTGAAATCAAAACCTTCTATCTTTTTCCATTCTCTCATTTACTTTGAACTTTGATTATTGAACTTTGAACTTTATGATTACTTTCAGAAAGGATGGATCATCCTTCTTTCTCTGATGATAACTCTAAACTATTATAATATTCATCCAGAACCTGATTATCTGTTTCTATATCCGTAAGAACCTCCAGAAGCATCGGTCTGCTTGACTCGGTATGGATGAGCCAATCGATGCCCTCACAGAGCGACTTCATATCATCAGCATTCTGATAGGCTACATCTTGTGCCAGACAGATGTGATAAGCAGAAGTGCAATGCTCAGCCATCACCAGTTTCTCGCGTGCAGAACTTTCCTTCAATCCCTTGAACTTGGCAAAGATGGCTCCGCCGCCATTATTCAAGAGCAAGATGCGAAGACTGCCATTGAGATTCTGATACCAGAGGGCATTCTGATCGTAGAAGAAACTCAGGTCGCCCAACACGCAGAAAACCTTCTGCTGGCTCCTGGCATCAGGATGATGATATTCCGAAAGATAGATAGACAAGCCCGCAGCTGCAGATAGCGAACCCTCGATACCATTCACGCCACGATTGCAATGCACGTACTGACGGGCGTAGATACAAGCCAGTCGAATTGCCATACTGTTGCCGTAGAAGAGACGGCATTCACGGGTATCATCCAGCGAATGAGCCAGATATTCCGTCTGGAAAACCTTTACGGCAGCCATACTGCTGAAAGACGGTTCATAATCGAAAGCATGACGTTTAGCCGCTAACAGGGCTTTCTCCCAACGTTCCTTATACGCATCCACTTCATCCCGATAAACCCGATCGTAAGAGGTCATGGCATCCGCCAGCAGTGTGGTATCGCATTGGAAGATACGGTCAATACGCATAAAAGTATCAATGTAATCACCATCAGTACTTGCCCGCCACACCTTAGCACCTTTCTTCACGGCAAGGCGAAGGAACAGCTTGAGGCGCTTGCTCACCAGGGTGCCTCCTACATAGAGAATAAAATCGGGCATATAATCCGCGTTATCCCCCACCTTATTCAGCACTTCATCGAAATTGGTAACCAGGAGATTGCTGGAAAATTCCCGGCTTGCAGGATCCTCGCTTGACGTACCTAAAGCCGTCGGTTCGATGAGCGTAACTGCCCACGAATCAATCTGCTTGATACCGTAAAGCTGACTGCATGGATAATCCTGTCCCACCACGATCATCGGCTTTCTGGCATTCAGAAAATCAAGCATATCACCGTAATGGAAACTGCCGCCAAAGAGATTGGTCTTCACGTAATCCACCCAATGAGTTTTCGGCAGCTTGTCTACCGTAAACTGATAGAGAGGTTCAGAAAGCTGGATATTGATATGTACCGGACCTATCTTGCGGTGCACGCAGTCGATGACCGCTTCATGCGCCATCCGTTCACAATACCAAGCCTGCTCCTCGTTGGATACGATTGGAAGATTCACGCTTCTGTTCACCATCGTTCCGAAGACATTGGCTTGCGGCAGGGTCTGTCCATCTTGCTGGCCTATCCAAGCCTCCGGTCTATCTGCCGAAATGACGATGATTGGCAACTTCTGATAATAAGCCTCACAGACTGCCGGATAGAGATTGAGCAATGCTGAACCAGAAGTAACGCAGACTGCTACAGGATCGGGACACGGTGACGGATTACCCAAGGCAATGCCCATAGCCACAAATCCCGCACTGCGTTCATCGGTGACTGGATAGCAGGTAATGCCATCCATCTCATTAAGATTATGTACGATGGGCGCATTACGACTTCCAGGACAAACCACTACTCTTCTCACACCATGAGATGCGAGAACACCCGTCAGGATATTGACATTATCGATATTACTAAACACGAAAACTAATTTATAATATATAATTTACAATTAATAATTAACAATTGCCAATTCAGCTAAAGCAATACCCGCTTGATCGTCTGCATTTTAGCTTCAGTTTCCTTCCACTCCTTTTCCATTTCGCTCTCCTTGAGCAATCCGCCTCCGGCATAGAGTTCACAGATGCCATCCTGCAAGATGTTCATGCAGCGGAGAGAAACGAAGAGATGGGTCTTTCCCTGCGGAGAAATCGGACCGACAAAACCGCTATAGTATTTGCGAGAATGATGTTCATGCTGCAATATAAAACGGCGAGCCACATCCTTGGGAATGCCACAAACAGCAGGCGTAGGATACAAGGCATTGAGCACATCCCCCAACTTTTCTTTATCCCGCAGACGGAAACAGATATCCGTACGAAGATGATAGAGATTTGCCGCCATCGTAGTATAAGGACCTTTCAATCGATAATCCTCCGCAAAGATCTTGATGCAGTCTTCGATATAATCCGTAACATACTGCTGCTCTTCCCTGTTCTTCTTCGACCATTCCACGCCCTCTACCGGATAATCAGCAATGGTTTTGGAAGGCTCCGCCTTTTGCGTACCCGCCAAAGACATGGTCTGATACTCATCTCCCTCCCCCTTGAGCAAGATTTCGGGAGTAGCCATTAGCCACATACCCGATTGGGATGTATAAACCAAGGCTACGAAAAGACGAGGATACATGCGGCAGGTTTTCAGGAAAAGCGCCTTTAAAGACGCAATATCCTGTGCATCAGCATCATCTAACTTTTTTATTCTGATTTTATCACTCTCTAAAGAAACCTTTCTTGCCAAAACAATCTTACTGAAAGTCTCTTCGGATAATTGATGATGAAAGCACTCAAACTCCCTAGCATAGGCCTCAAAATTACGTCCCGACGCAGCGTTTACTACGTCCCGATGCAGTTCTGGCTGCGTCCCGACGTATGAAGAGCTACGCCGGGATGCATTTTCAGCCCCATCGGGAGAGGAATCCGGAGCCATCTCAACAGAGCTATTTTCGTTCCCCACAGCAATCAGTTTGCTTTCATCAGGATGAATCAGAAGCACAGGACAATCGCCGGATGGCGAGAAAGGAGCTATCACAAAGCCCTCCTTGCCATTCAGTTCAGCCACAGAGGAGAGAACTTCCGGCTCACCCTCATGCTGCACGGCATAATGAGCATGATGCAGATAAGGCAAACGATAATATGCAAATGCTGTCATACCTTATTCTTCTGTCTTTTTAGATTCCTGCATCTTAGCATCTTTCTTCTTAGGAGTAAACACATAGTTGGTTACCTGTACGGTGCAAATTAATTCATCAGCAGTGTTTTTGATAGCAACTTCCCAAGTATGCAGGGTTCTGCCTTTGTGAACCAGCTTGGCGTATGCAGTAACCGTATCGCCTTCACTAACAGCCAGTACATGAGTGCCACTCACATTGATACCCACAGCTATCTGACCAGGGCACAGAGCCAAGGATCCGATACCAGCAACATTCTCTGCCAATGCCAGAGAAGCACCACCACTCAGAAATCCGAATGGCTGGCGATTACGCTCATCCACTTTCATCGTAGCCTGAAGCGTATAAGGCTCAGGAGTTGAGATAAAATGCATGCCGAGGGTTTTAGAAAGTCCATCGGTCTTACTTATTCTTTTTACTACTTCGTCTATGTTCATCCTTATCAAAATTTAAAGTTGGTTGTTTAGGGGGATAAGAGCAAACGGATGTCCAGCTCACTCCTCACCTCATTTTCTTGCAAAATTAATGCAAATAAAAGACAAAACAAAATAAATAAGTCTTTTTTATACTTTTAAGCACTTTTACTTGGTATGAAACGCATTTTTTACTATCTTTGCAGCATATTGAAACAACAACAAACAATTTTGAGTATGAACTTGTAGACATCAGCAGAACTCTTCCAGCTGGCATTGCCTAGCGCACCGAAAATCGACTGGTATGCTCTGGAGGAGCCATGGACTCAACAGAAGAACCCATACTCTTCCAAGCCAGAAGGAGACCCAGTGGATATTGCGAAAGAAGTCATTCATTTCATCAAGTAAATTATGAACAGATTAAAATCACTCGACGTGATGCGAGGACTCACCGTAGCCCTCATGATATTGGTTAACAATGGCGGGGAGCACCTACGCCCTCTTCTTTGTAGCCATCCACGCAGCGATGGGTATCTGGATGTATCACAGAAAAATCTTCATCAAACTATAGGCTTGCGCAATATTTGCATAGATAAATAACCTTTTATATTAAAAAGCATAAAAATAGGGCAAGAGTTCGGAAAATTATTTGTATTTTTGCACCAACAAAAAGAAA
>ERZ1026880.625-NODE-625-length-17446-cov-36.572653_pt1 | contig 17446 bp, 10 predicted proteins | sample MGYA00380170_ERZ1026880 | MGnify/ENA primary metagenome ERZ1026880 (study PRJEB33269, sample SAMEA4719806) | human gut metagenome | biome: human-associated habitat; feature: organic feature; material: feces | place: Cameroon | collected 2013-10 ...
ATTAGAGCCGCTTCGTAACAAAGCCAAATGGAGAAAGTCTCCAAATCATAAAAAGGAAAGCTTTAGAATTACCACACTAGTAGGGGCACACATCGTGCGCCCGCTGCCTAAAAATTCACCGAAAAATCGGTTGTATAACGAACATCCCAAAAATATCCGCCGCCGCCCCGCGAATCATTCTAAAATGTCACAATGCTACAAACGATTACGGACGATAAATAACGGCGAACCAACCGTATCCTAACCCAACGGCGCCCTCTTATTCCTGTCCCGGCTTCCTCTCCAACGCATCAAACTGCTTTACAATCTCCGGGTCTGCCAGCTTGATGACCTTGCCGGAAAGGTAGTGCAGTGTGTTTTCCTCCGGGATATTGCCAAACGTCAGCCGCTGGGCGCAGAGAGCCTGCGTCTTAAACCCGGTTTTCTCGTTCATGTTGCGGTTGCCGTACTTGATGTCGCCCAGCACCGGGTGCCCCAGGTAGGCCAGGTGCGCACGGATCTGGTGCGTGCGGCCGGTAATCAGCCCAATGCGGCAGAGCGCAAACGGCCCAATGCAGCGGATCACCGTTACATCGGTGATGATTTTTTTGTACCCTTCGCTTTCATGGGCATGGATGCGCACCTTGTTGCCTTTTTCGCTGTGCTGCAGCCAGGCAACATGCCGCCCGGCTGGCGGGGCACCGATGGTAATGGTCAGGTACTCCTTCTTCATCCAGTCGTTGCGGATGATCTCGTTCATATCCCGCAGGGCCGTGTATTTTTTCGCGGCAATCACAAGCCCCTCGGTGCCGCGGTCCAGCCGGTTGCAGATGGCGGGTGCAAAGCGGTTTTCAGCCTTGGGGTCATATTCGCCGCTGGCCTGCAGCTGGGCACAAAAGGCATCCACCAGGTTGGCATCGCCGGTGCGGTCGCTGTGGCACAGCAGGTGGGCGGGCTTGTACAGCACCGCAATATTTTCGTCCTGATAGATCACCTTGACCGGCGGCTGGCGGCGCGGCGGCTTTTTGGCCGGGACCACCGGTTTTTCGGGGAAGAACTCATCGTTGATATACAGCTCGATCACATCACCGCTGTTCAGCCGGGTGTCCGCTTCACCGCGCTTGCCGTTCACCTTAATGCGCTTGTTGCGGAAACTTTTATACAGCAGGCTGCGCGGCATGTCCCTGGTCACGCTTTCCACAAAGCGGGAAAGCCGCACGCCGTTTTCGTTTTCGCCTGCGATAAACTTTTTCATGGGGGTCACATCCTCTTTGCAATCTTCAAACAATAGTATATAATAAGAACAGCCAAAGGTAAAGGATGTGCACCCCATGCCGGAAAAGAAAACCACCAATTCGATCCATGAAGAGCACCGTGCCCGCATGCAGGAGCGCGTTGCCCGCGATGGCTTAACCAGCCTTGCCGCGCATGAGGTGCTGGAATATCTGTTGTACTTTTCCATTCCGCGCCGGGATACCAACCCCTTGGCTCACCGCCTGATCCAGCATTTTGGCGGATTTTGCCAAGTGCTGGATGCCAGCGAGGAAGAATTGATGCAGGTGCAGGGCATTGGCCCCGCCAGCGCAAGACTGCTGCATTCCTTCCGGGATGTTGCCCGCTTTTACCAGATCCAAAAGCACAAGGAACACCCTGTTCAGCTGCGCAACGCTGAAATGTGCTGCGAGTATATTCGCCCGCTGTTCAGCGACCCCAAGCGGGAAGAGTTTTATATGATCGCCATGAATGACGATTATGTCCCGCTCAAAGAAATTTACATTGCATCGGGCATTCCCAACCGCGTGCAGTTTGATACCCACAAACTGCTGCGGGATGCCGTTGCCAGCCAGTGCACCTGTGTGGTGCTGGCGCATAACCATCCGTCCGGTTTGGCGGCGGCTTCCAATGCGGATCTGCTTGCCACGCAGGCCATTATCCTGGCATTGGGCCAGGTTGGCATTGATGTACTGGATCATGTGATTTTGACGCCTACCGACTGGTTCAGCATGGCAGAGCATGGCCGTGTGCCGCAGTATAACCCCGGTACCGGCCAGCTGCTGTTTGCCGCCCGTGCCACCTGGCCGATGGAACCGGAGAAGCCCAAACAAATCAAGCGCTGAATGTGCCTCAAGCACAAAGCAAACCCGGCATGTCCCGCGGGCGCAAGGCAGCAGGGTTTGCCTTGAACCATACAAAACAAATAAAAAATGCCGCCCCGTAAAAGGGGCGGCAAAGTTATGCCGTTTGTGCGGCGCTTATGTTAAGTTTAAGCTGCCAGCTTATGCTTCCGGGATCAGCACGCCGTACCCGCCATCAGCGCGGCGGTAAACGACCTGGATCTTGTCGTTCTCGGTGCTGTGATACAGGAAAAAGCTGTGCCCCAGCAGGTCCATCTGCAAAATGGCTTCCTCAGTGCTGCAGGGCTTCAGGGCAAAGTGCTTTTCGCGCACAATATCCATGCTTTCTTCCGGCTCGGTAGCGGGCATTTCCGCTGCGGCGGCGGTCAGCTTGGTGCCAAGGCGCTTGCGGTACTTTACCACGCGGCGGGTCAGCAGATCGACGGCGTCGGCCAGGGCATCTTCCATGCGCTCATCCGTTTTTTCGGCGCGCATGGCCAGATCCTTGCTGCGCAGCATGATCTCAACGGTCTGCCCGCTTTTTTCTACCGTGACGGTAACCTGTGCCTGTGCTTCGTCAGGGAAAAACTTGTCCAGCTTCGCAAGCCTCTTTTCCGCATTTTCGATAAAGCTCGGTTTGAGCGTAACGCGACGGCCGGTACATGTAACTTTCATAGGACAACCTCCCTTTGTTTTGGGTGCCCAGCACCCTTGCCAGAAAGCCCGCTGCCAACTTGGCTTCATTTTCGACAGCCGCTTCCTGTACCTCTATTATAGCAAATCTATACAAAAAGTCAAAATGTTTTTGCGGACAAATTGAAAATTTTGTAAAATGTTCACAACTCGCCGCACTCATCCAGAAAAGGACGAATTCATGGATAAATTTTCCGTTTTGCAGCAATACTTCGGCCACAGCAGCTTCCGCCCCGGTCAGGAACAGGTGGTGGATGCCATCGTTTCCGGCCAGGATGTCCTCGGCGTTATGCCCACCGGCGCAGGCAAATCTGTTTGTTACCAGGTTCCGGCCATGCTGATGCCGGGGCTTACGCTGGTCATTTCACCGCTGATTTCCCTGATGCAGGACCAGGTTGCCGCCCTGGAAGAGGAGGGCGTGCATGCTGCCTGCCTGAACTCCGCCCTGCCGGAAGGGCTTTACAGCACCATTCTGCGTGCCGCGCTGGAGGGGGACTATAAAATTCTATACGTTGCCCCGGAACGCCTGCTGACGGACAGTTTCTTATACCTTGCCATGCACGCCCGCATCGCTTTTGTGGCTGTGGACGAAGCCCACTGTGTATCCCAATGGGGGCAGGATTTCCGTCCCAGCTACCTGAAAATTGCCGAATTCATCTCCCGTCTGCCGTACCGCCCGGTCATTGGTGCGTTCACGGCAACGGCAACGGAACAGGTCAAGCAGGATATCATTGCCCTGCTGCAGCTCAACCAGCCTTTTACGCTGACCACCGGCTTTGACCGCCCCAACCTCTATTTTGGTGTGGCCCGCCCGCGGGATAAAGAACGCTATATTGAAGAATATATCCTCGACCACCGGGATCGCAGCGGCATTGTCTATTGCGCTACCCGCAAATCGGTGGAGTCCGTCTGTAAGGAGCTGCGATCCGTTGGCATTTCCGCCACCCGTTATCATGCGGGCCTTACCCCGGAGGAGCGCAGCAAAAATCAGGAAGATTTTGTCTATGACCGCAAGCGGGTCATGGTTGCAACAAACGCCTTCGGCATGGGCATAGATAAATCCAATGTCAGCTTTGTGCTGCATTATAATATGCCAAAAAATCTGGAAAACTACTATCAGGAAGCGGGCCGCGCCGGGCGCGATGGCGAGCGCGCCGAGTGCATCCTGCTGTTTTCCCTGGGGGATGTACAGACGGCAAAATATTTTATCCAGAACTCCCACGATAACGATGAGCTGACCCCTGAACAGGCCGAAGCCGCCGCCAGGCGGGACCGCGAGCGGCTGGACGTGATGGTGGGGTACTGCAAAACCACCCGCTGCCTGCGCAGCTATCTGCTGGATTATTTCGGCGAGCACCACACCGGCGGCTGCGGCAACTGCTCCAACTGCACCGGCGAGTTTGTGCAGACCGACATCACCACCGAAGCACAGAAGATCCTTTCCGGCGTGGCGCGCATCCAAAAGCGTTGGCCCGGCGGGCTGGGGGTTGTGGCGCTGGTGCAGATGCTGCGCGGCGCCAAGGACCAGAAAACCCTGGAGCGCGGGCTGGACCAGTTCCCGACCTATGGCATCATGCGGGATGTGCCGCCCCAGCGCATGCGCCTTTACCTGGATGCATTGCAGGAGCAGGGCTACCTGGCCGAAACCGGCGATGAGTTCCCGGTCATCACCCTGACAGCCAAGGCCCCGGCGGTGCTTTTCCACGGTGAGCAGGTCACCATGCAGGAGCGTGCCGCCACCGCGCAGGAAGCCCAGGCCAAGCGCCGTGCTTCCCGCAAAAAGACGGCTGCCCGCACCGCACTTTCGGAAGCGGACGATTCGCTGCTGGCAAGCCTGAAAACCCTGCGCAGCGAACTGGCCCAGAAAAACCACGTTCCGGCATATATCGTGTTCAACAATGTCAGCCTGGACGAGATGGCCGAGCTTAAGCCGCGAACCATGGGGGATTTCCGCCGCATTTCCGGCGTTGGTGAAGCAAAAGCTGCCAAATATGGTGAGGCATTCATCAAGCATATTGCCAAATGGGTGCGCGAACACCCGGAGGAAGAATAAGCCGAAATGCCGCAGCCGGATGCAGCCCCGGCGGCAGCGCATAAAAGGCATAAAAAGCCGCAAAATGCCTTTACAATTAAAAAGATCTATACTATAATGAGACAACAGTAAGTTGTATAAGACGAACTTAAGTTGTAAATAAACGACCAACAGCAGGGGAGGTCCGCTATGCCGGAGCAACAGGAAAATCAAACTGAGGTGTTCCACCTCAAAGCACCGTTCAAACCGACTGGCGACCAGCCCCAGGCTATTGAAGCGCTGGTGCAGGGCCTGAAAGCAGGGGATAAAGGTCAAACTTTGCTGGGCGTTACCGGCTCCGGCAAAACCTTTACGATGGCCAATATCATTGCACAGTGCAACCGCCCCACACTGATTCTGGAACCAAACAAAACCCTGGCCAGTCAGATCTGCACCGAGATGCGCGGATTTTTCCCCGATGATGCGGTGGAATATTTTGTGAGCTATTACGACTATTACCAGCCGGAAGCCTACATCCCCTCCACCGATACCTATATTGAAAAAGACAGCGCCATCAATGATGAGATCGACCGCCTGCGCCATTCGGCCACGGCGGCACTGTCGGAACGGCGCAATGTTATCATTGTGGCGTCGGTTTCCTGCATTTATTCCTTGGGCGACCCTATCGATTACCGCAGTATGGTCATCAGCCTGCGCCCCGGTATGCAGATGGAGCGGGACGAGCTCTGCCGCCGTCTGGTTAAATTGCAGTATGAGCGCAACGATATGAACTTTATCCGCAATAAGTTCCGCGTTCACGGGGACATTGTGGATATCCACCTTGCCTATAATGATGAATACGCCATCCGCGTGGAATTCTTCGGCGATGAAATCGACCGCATTTCCGAGTTCGATCCCCTGACCGGCGAGCGCAAAAATATTGTGCGCCATGTGGCCATTTTCCCCGCCAGCCACTATATCGTCGGCCCTGAAAAAATGAAAGAAGGTCTCGCCAAGATCCAGACCGAGATGGAACAGCAGGTGCAGGCCTTTACTGCGGAGGGCAAACTGCTGGAAGCCCAGCGCATCCAGCAGCGCACCCAGTACGATATGGAGATGCTGCAGGAAGTCGGTATGTGCAAGGGCATCGAGAACTACTCTGCCGTGCTGTCCGGCCGTGCCCCCGGCTCCACCCCCACCACGCTGCTGGACTACTTCCCCAAAGATTTTATCCTGATGGTGGATGAAAGCCATGTGATGCTGCCGCAGGTCCGCGGCATGTTCGGCGGGGACTACAGCCGCAAAAAAACGCTGGTGGAATATGGCTTCCGCCTGCCCTCGGCGTTTGACAACCGCCCGCTAAAATTTGAGGAATTTGAATCCAAGGTCGGCCAGACGATCTTTGTCAGCGCTACCCCTGGCCCCTATGAACGGGAACATTCCAGCCGCGTGGCCGAGCAGGTCATCCGCCCCACCGGTCTGCTGGATCCCGTCATCATGGTGCGCCCAGTGGAAGGCCAGATCGAGAATCTGCTGGGCGAAATTTTGCAGCGCATCGACCGCGGCGAGCGTGCCCTGGTTACCACCCTGACTGTCAAAATGGCCGAGGACCTGACCGACTACCTGGAAGAACACGGCGTGCACACCAAGTATATGCACCACGAGGTGGATACCTTTGAGCGCATGGAGATCATCAAGGACCTGCGCACCGGTGCCATTGATGTGATTGTCGGCATCAACCTTCTGCGCGAGGGCCTGGACCTGCCGGAAGTTTCGCTGATCGCCATTCTGGATGCCGACAAAGAGGGCTTCCTGCGCAGCGAAACCAGCCTGATTCAGACCATTGGCCGCGCGGCCCGCAACGCAAACGGCGTGGTGCTGATGTACGCCGATGAAGTAACCCCCAGCATGGAGCGCGCCATCATGGAAACCGAGCGCCGCCGTGCCATCCAGGATGCCTACAACAAAGAACACGGCATTACACCAAAAACTATCGTGAAAGCCATCGGCGGCGGGCTGGAAATCAGCATGAGCGAAGAAAACAAAAAGATGCGCCAGCACCGTATGAGCCGCGCTGAACGCGAACAGACCATTACCCGCCTGACCCGCGAGATGAAAGAAGCCGCCCGCCTGCTGCAGTTTGAGCACGCCGCATTCCTGCGTGATGAGATTGAAAAACTGCAACGCGGGGAGGACCCCACCGCCGATACCAGCACCCGCCGCGCCGCTGAAAAACAGCGCAAAACGGGCAAGGGGAGAAGGAGCTATAAAAAGTGAGCAACATTCAAATTGATGCCAACAACCGCATTACGATCAAGGGCGCGCGGGAGCATAACCTGAAAAACGTCAACCTGGTTCTGCCGCGCAACAAGCTGATTGTTATGACGGGCCTTTCCGGCTCCGGCAAGTCCAGCCTGGCCTTTGATACCATCTTTGCGGACGGCCAGCGCCGCTATATGGAAAGCCTTTCCAGCTATGCCCGCATGTTCCTGGGCCAGATGGAAAAGCCCGATGTGGACGAAATCACCGGCCTTTCCCCGGCGGTTTCCATTGACCAGAAAACCACCAGCCACAACCCGCGTTCCACCGTGGGCACCGTGACGGAAATTTATGATTATCTCCGTTTGATGTATGCCCGCATCGGCGTTCCGCACTGCCCGGTCTGCGGACGTGTCATCAGCCAGCAAACGGTGGACGAGATGGTAGACGAGGTGCTTAAACTGCCGGAACGCACCCGCTTCCAGGTGCTGGCCCCTGTTGTGCGGGGCCGCAAAGGCACCCAGGCCAAGGAGCTGGACGCTGCCCGCCGCGGCGGTTACGCCCGCGTGCGCATTGACGGCAACATGTATGATCTGGACGAAGAGATCAAGCTGGAAAAGAATATCAAGCATACCGTTGAAATCGTCGTGGACCGCCTGTCCATCAATGATACGGTGCGCGGCCGCCTGGCCGATTCTATTGAGACTGCCGTTGCCCTGACCGGCGGCCTTGTCATCATTGATGTTATCGGCGGCGAACCGATGGAGTTCAGCCAGAACTATGCCTGCCCGGAGCACGGTGTTTCCATTGACGAACTTTCCCCCCGCATGTTCAGCTTTAACAATCCCTTTGGCGCCTGTGAAACCTGCACCGGCCTGGGCACCTTTATGAAGGTGGACCCGGCCCGCGTGATTCCGGATCCGCGCAAGTCCATCCGCGAAAGTGCCATCAAGGCCAGCGGCTGGTATTATGCGGAGGGATCCATCTCTGAAATGTATTACAAAGCGCTGGGCAAGCGCTATGGCTTTACGCTGGATACCCCCATCAAGGAGATGAGCAAAGAAGCTGTGCACGCCATCCTGTATGGCACCGGAACTGAAAAAATCGAGATGCAGCGCGAGAATATGTTTGGCTCCGGCACCTATATGAACACCTTTGAGGGCATTATCCCCAACCTGGAGCGCCGCTTCCGTGAAACAGGCAGCGAGTGGGTCAAGGAGGAAATCGCCCTTGTTATGTCCAGCGAGGAGTGCCCCACCTGCCACGGCCAACGCCTGAAGCCCACCAGCCTCGCCGTCACGGTGGGCGGCATCAACATTGCCCAGTTCTGCGATATGAGCGTGAACGAGGAGCTGGAATTTATCCAGACGGCAAAAGTGTCCGAGCGGGATGAAGTCATCGCTGCCTCCATCTTTAAAGAGGTCAAAGAGCGTCTGGGCTTTTTGAAGAGCGTGGGTCTGGGGTACTTGACCCTGTCCCGCGGCGCATCGTCCCTTTCCGGTGGCGAAAGCCAGCGCATCCGCCTGGCAACCCAGATCGGCAGCGCACTGACCGGCGTGCTGTATGTGCTGGATGAACCCAGCATCGGCCTGCACCAGCGCGATAACGATAAGCTGATTGCCACCATGAAGCGCCTGCGCGACCTGGGCAACACCCTGATTGTAGTAGAGCACGACGAGGACACCATGCGCCAGGCGGACTATATTGTGGATGTCGGCCCCGGTGCCGGTGTGCACGGCGGCGAGATCGTGGCTGCCGGCAGCGTGGAGGATATCTGCAATGCCCCGCGCAGTGTGACCGGCGAGTACCTTTCCGGCCGCAAATTTGTGGAAGTTCCCACCGCCCACCGCTCCGGTAACGGCAAAATGCTCACGGTGGTCAAAGCGCGGGAAAACAACCTGCAAAACATTACGGTGGATTTTCCCCTTGGCAAAATGATCTGCGTGACCGGTGTTTCCGGTTCCGGCAAGTCCACGCTGGTCAATGAAATTTTGTATAAGTCGCTGGCCGCAGCGCTCAACGGCGCCCGCAGCCGCCCCGGCCAGTGTGACGAAGTTCAGGGTATGGAATGGATCGATAAGGTCATCGGCATTGACCAGTCGCCCATTGGCCGCACCCCGCGCTCCAACCCGGCCACCTACACCGGTGTGTTCGGCGATATCCGCACCCTCTTCTCCAACACCCAGGATGCCAAACAGCGCGGTTACGGCCCCGGCCGGTTCAGCTTTAACGTCAAGGGCGGCCGCTGCGAAGCCTGCGAGGGCGGCGGCATTGTGCAGATCGAAATGCACTTTTTGCCGGATATTTACGTCCCCTGCGATGTCTGCAAGGGCAAACGCTACAACCGCGAAACGCTGGAAGTAAAATATAAAGACAAAAACATCTCCGATGTGCTGGATATGACGGTGGAGGAAGCCTGCAACTTCTTCGCCAACCAGCCCAAAATTGCACGCAAGCTGCAAACCTTGCAGGAAGTCGGTCTTGGCTATGTGCAGCTGGGCCAGTCGGCAACTACTCTGTCCGGCGGCGAAGCCCAGCGTGTCAAGCTGGCCAACGAGCTTGCCCGCCGCGATACCGGCAAAACCGTCTATATTCTGGACGAGCCTACCACCGGCCTGCACATTGCCGATGTGCACCGCCTGGTCAAGGTGCTGGATAAGCTGGCCGATGCAGGCAACACCGTGATCGTGATCGAGCATAACCTGGATGTGATCAAGCGTGCCGACTATATCATCGACCTGGGGCCGGAGGGCGGCAGCGGCGGCGGTACCATTGTGGCAACCGGTACGCCGGAACAGGTGGCCCAGAACCCGAACTCCTTCACCGGCCAGTACCTGAAACCCGTGCTGGAGCGCGCCTGGAAACTGCAGGGCACAGCTCCGGCCCCCGTTCCGGAAGAGCCGGGATGCTCGGCGCCCGCAGAGGAAAAAGCCTCCGCACAGCCGCCGCGCAAACGCAAAAAAGCAGACAAAAAATAACCACAACAGGGAACTTTGTGCAGCAAAAACGCAAAATTGGATTTGACAATTCCTGTCAACCTGTGGTTTAATTATCTTTACGCGCCTGAAAAAGCAAAATTCTGCGCGCACAGGGGTACGCAGCAGCGTGATTCCCTGCATCCAAAAACGGGAGGGAACTGCCGAATGGCAAAAAAGAAGGAAGAATACGGCAACGAAAGCATCAAGAGCTTAAAAGGTGCAGACCGTGTGCGCAAGCGCCCGGCCGTTATCTTTGGCTCTGACGGTGTGGAAGGCTGTGCCCATTCCATTTTTGAGATCGTATCCAACTCCATCGACGAAGCGCGTGACGGCCACGGCAACAAGATCAACGTTACCCTTTACCCGGATCACTCTGTGGAAGTAGAGGACTTTGGCCGCGGCATCCCCGTCGATTACAATAAAGCCGAAGAACGCTGGAACTGGGATCTTGTCTTCTGCGAACTGTACGCAGGCGGCAAATATGGCGAGGGCAGCGGCAACTATGACTTCTCCCTTGGCCTGAACGGCCTTGGCCTTTGCGCCACCCAGTATTCCAGCGAATGGATGACTGCGGATATTTACCGCGATGGCATGCACTATCACCTGGATTTCAAAAAAGGTGAGAATGTCGGCGGGCTGAAAAAAGAGCCGTTCACCGGCCGCCGCACCGGCTCCGTCATCCGCTGGAAACCGGACACCGATGTGTTTACCGACATCAATGTTCCGGCGGATACCTTCAAGGATATGCTGCGCCGCCAGGCCGTTGTCAATGACGGTGTGACTCTCGTGTTCAACGACCGCACGGGCGAACGTGCCGAAAAAATCGAATATTTCTATGAGCATGGCATTCAGGACTATGCCAATGAGATCGCCGGTGAGGGAACCCTGACCCCGGTGCATTTCTGCTCCGGTTCCGCAATCGGCCGCGACCGTGATGATCAGCCGGAATATCAGGTCAAAATGAACGTGGCGTTCTGCTTTTCCAACGCGGTGCAAACGCTGGAATACTATCACAACTCCTCGTGGCTGGAGCACGGCGGCAGCCCGGACCGCGCTGTCCGCCTGGCCTTTGTCAACCAGATCAACAACTGGCTGAAAAATAAGGGTCTGTACAAGAAAAACGAAAGCTCCATCACCTTCAACGATGTGCAGGACTGCCTGATTCTGGTTTCCTCCAGCTTCTCCACCCGCACCAGCTACGAGAACCAGACCAAAAAGGCCATCACCAACAAGTTTGTGGCCCAGGCCATGACGGAGTTCCTCAAGCATCAGCTGGAAGTCTACTTTGTGGAGAACCCGGACGAAGCCGAAAAAGCCTGCAAGCAGGTGCTGATCAATAAGCAAAGCCGTGAGCACGCCGAAAAAGCGCGTGTGTCCATCAAAAAAACAATGACCCAGCAGATGGACCTGGCCAACCGCGTGCAGAAATTTGTGGACTGCCGCACCAAGGATGCCACCCGCCGCGAACTGTACATCGTGGAGGGTGATTCCGCTATGGGTGCGGTCAAGCAGAGCCGCGATTCGGAGTTCCAGGCCATCATGCCCATTCGCGGCAAGATCCTGAACTGCCTGAAGGCCGATTACGCCCGCATTTTCAAGTCTGACATTATCACAGACTTGATCCGCGTGATGGGCTGCGGCGTGGAGCTGGGCGGCAGCCACAATAAGGACCTGGCTACCTTTAATCTGGACAACCTGCGCTTTAACAAGATCGTCATCTGTACCGATGCTGATGTGGACGGTTATCAGATCCGTACCCTGGTGCTGACGATGCTCTACCGCCTGACCCCCACCCTCATCAATCAGGGGTATGTGTATATCGCGGAATCCCCACTGTATGAGATCAACACCAAAAATAAAACCTATTTTGCCTATACCGAGCCGGAAAAGGCCGATATCATGAAGCGGATCGACGGCCAGAAGTTTACCATCCAGCGCTCCAAAGGTCTGGGCGAAAACGACCCCGAAATGATGTGGCTGACCACCATGAGCCCCGAAAGCCGCCGCTTAATTAAAGTTCTGCCCACCGATGTTCAGCGCACGGCCGAAGTGTTTGACCTGCTCCTGGGCGATAACTTGCAGGGCCGTAAGGAGCACATTGCGGAGCATGGCGCTGAATATCTGGATGATCTGGATGTATCTTAATCAGGGGAGGAAAGAGCAAAATGGCAAAAAAAGCAACCAAAAAGAAAGCCGCCCCTGCCCGCCCGCAGCTGGGCGATAACGTCGAGATCCTCTCTGCCGGTGAGGTCATCGAAAGCCCCATTACCGATACGCTGGAAACAAACTACATGCCTTATGCCATGAGCGTTATTGTTTCCCGCGCGCTGCCGGAAATTGACGGCTTCAAGCCTGCCCACCGCAAACTGCTGTATACCATGTACGGCATGGGCCTGCTGAAAGGCGCCCGCACCAAAAGCGCCAACATCGTGGGCAGCACCATGCACCTGAACCCTCACGGCGATGCTGCCATTTACGACACCATGGTGCGTATGGGCCGTTCCAACGAAAGTCTGCTGGTGCCCTTTGTGGACTCCAAGGGTAACTTTGGCAAGGCGTACAGCCGCGATATGGCTTACGCCGCCGCCCGTTACACCGAGGCAAAGCTGGAACCCGTGTGTGAAGAGCTGTTCCGCGATATCGACAAGGATACCGTGGATTTTGTGCCCAACTATGACGGCACTACCACCGAACCGACGATGCTGCCGGTCACCTTTCCGACCATTCTGGCCAACAACACACTGGGCATTGCGGTCGGTATGGCGTCCAACATCTGTTCCTTCAACCTGGTGGAGCTCTGCAATGCAACCATCGCCCTGATGAAAGACGACCAGGCGGACCTGGCCCAGCTGATGCCCGCGCCGGATTTTGTCGGCGGCGGTTCCATCCTGTATGATGCCGCCGAGATGCAGAATGTGCTGGAAAAAGGCCGCGGCAGCGTCCGCGTGCGCGCCCAGTGGGCTTACGATAAAGAGAACAACTGCATTGACATCACCCGCATTCCGCCGACCACAACGGTGGAAGCCATCATGGATAAGATCACTGAGCTGGTCAAGCTGGGCAAGATCCGTGAAATCAGCGATATGCGTGACGAAACCGACCTGAATGGCTTGAAGCTGACCATCGACCTCAAGCGCGGACAGGACCCGGATAAGCTGATGGCGCGTCTGTTCAAGGCGACCCCGCTGGAGGACAGTTTTGCCTGCAACTTCAATGTGCTGATCGGCGGCCAGCCCCGCGTGTTGGGCGTGCGCCAGATTTTGTTGGAGTGGATCGCATTCCGCTCCGAATGCGTGCGCCGCCGCACCTACTATGATCTGCAGGGCAAGCAAAAGCGTCTGCACCTGCTGCGCGGCCTGGAAGCTATCCTGCTGGATATTGATAAGGCAATTGAAATTGTGCGCAACACTGCGGAAGAATCCGAGGTTGTGCCCAACTTGATGATCGGTTTTGGCATTGACGAAGTGCAGGCCGAGTATGTGGCAGAAATCAAGCTGCGCCACCTCAACCGCGAGTACATCCTCAAGCGCACCGAAGAAATTGAGGAACTGGAAAAGGCCATTGCAGACCTCGAAGATATTCTCCAACGCCCCGCCCGCATCCGCAAGATCATTATGACCGAGCTGGGCGATGTTGCCAAAAAGTATGGCAGCCCCCGCAAAACGGAAATTCTGTACGACCTGCCGGACGATTCTGCTGCCGATGAGCAGAACGAGATCCCGGATTACCCGGTCACGGTGTTCTTTACGCGGGAAGGCTACTTCAAAAAAATTACCCCGCAGAGCCTGCGCATGTCTGGCGAGCAGAAGCTGAAAGACGGCGACGAGGTGGTTTATACCAAAGAGACCACCAACAGCGCCGAGCTGCTCTTCTTTACCAACCATGCCCAGGTGTACAAATCCCGCGCATCGGAATTTGCCGATACCAAGGCCAGCGTGCTGGGTGATTATGTCGCTTCCAAGCTGGAAATGGAAGAGGGCGAAGTGCCGCTGTTCATGACGGTCACAGTCGATTACCGTGGTTACATGCTGTTCTTCTACCAGAACGGCAAGTGTGCAAAGATCCCGCTGGCCAGCTATATGACCAAGCAGAACCGCCGCAAGCTGTTGAAAGCCTATAGCGATAAGGAAGAACTTGCCGCAATGCTGCACATTGAGGAAGAAACCGAGCTGGCCGTCTTCACCAGCGGCGGCACCGGTGGCCCACGCTTGATCCTGGTCGGCAGTGCGCTGATTCCCGAAAAGGCTACCCGTGATACCGCCGGTATCAACATGGTAACGCTGAAAAAGAACGCCCGGATCGCCAAAGTGCGCCTGGCGGCGGGGCTGGAACTGAAAGACCCGCACCGCTACCGCGTGCGCACCCTGCCCGCAGCCGGCGCGCTGCTCCGCCAGGAGGACATGACCGAGCAGATGAGTCTGTAAGGAGCAAAAAAAGGCAATGCAATCTTTTTCTGCACAAGGCAGGGTAAAGTTCTTGCATTTTGCTTTTTGGTATGTTATATTATAATCTGTATGAGAGTTAGGGCAGGCCGAAACATCCGTTTTGGCTGTGGCCTGAAAAGGAGTTGCTGTTAATCCATGACCGCTTATGAAATCGCGTTCGGCGTTGTGCTGATCATTGTTTCGGTTCTGATCGTTGTGTTCACTTTGTCCCAGACCCAGAAAGGGCAGGGCCTGTCTGCTGCCATTATGGGTGATAGCAGCTTTATGGCTGCCGGCCGCGAGCGTGGCCTGGATGCCAAGCTGGCCAAAGTGACCAAAATCTGCGGCGCTGTTTTCTTTGTAGCTACGCTGCTGGTTGGTGTGCTGAGCGCCCGCTTGTAATTGAATGAAAGGAGAACGGTCTGGCCAATTTTGTTGGCGTTCCGCTTTCCCTTATTCAGGAACCGTCAACGACCCGCCCAATACCGCGGGTCGTTTTTTATGGGAAAAATAAAAAGGTCACAATGGTGCAGGTGCTGCCGCGAAACCAAAGGCCACGCCTGCTATGGAAGGACCCTGCCGGGTGGCAGGGTGACGTAAACGAGGAGTAAAAACAAAGGCATGGGCCGCTGCCTGTGCCCAACCCAAAGGAGAAAACATGACACCATTACAGAAAAATATTCTTGCGGCGTGCAAGCACCGCCCCCAGACCCTGCGTGAACTGCAGAATGCTTTGCAGGTGGATAATTCCCGCCTGCGCAACACCGTAACCGGCATGGTAGCTACCGGTATGCTGTCCGCCCGCAACGGTACCTATGTTCCGGGCTTTGCCGTGATGGAAAATACCGATGCCCCCGCTGGCATTCCCTGCACACTGGTCAAGCTGGCGGCCCGCTTCGGCTTTGCGTCCCGCGATGACGGCACCGGCGATATCTTTATTCCCGGCCGCGCCCTGCATGGTGCTATGCCGCAGGATAAAATCATCATCAAACTGTTCGACCACCCCCGTGTGGAGGGCAGCGCCGAGGGTGAAGTGGTGGAGGTGACCACCCCGCACAACACCTTTGCCGGTACCATTGTGCTGACTGAGGACGGCCGCCTTGCCGTGGAGCCGGACGGCTGCCGTGATGTGCGCATTGTGCTGGATAAAAAGGGCGTCAACGGCGCACAGCTGGGGGATAAGGTCGGTGCTATCCTGACCAACCGCGGCCAGCGCCATATGGACCACCGCTGCGCTGTTGCTGAGCGCTTCGGCACTTCCGACCGTGCGGCAGAGTGCGCCAAGGCTGTGCTGTATGGCCGTGATGTTCGCCAGGAATTCCCGGAGGAAGTTCTGGCCGAAGCCCACGCTTATGATAATGCTGTCATTGACCCCGCCGAAGCTGCCCACCGCGCCGACCTGCGCGGTCTGCCGATCTTTACCATCGACTCTGCCGAGACCAAGGATATCGACGACGCCATCAGCCTGATGAAGACCCAGAACGGCGGCTATGAGCTGGGCGTTCATATTGCGGATGTCAGCCACTATGTCCGCCCGGACACCGCGCTGGATAAGGAAGCTTATGAGCGCGCAACTTCCATCTATTACGCGGATAAAGTCATCCCCATGCTGCCCACCCAGCTTTCCAACGGCATCTGCAGCCTCAACGAAGGGGAGGAGCGCCTGGCGTTCTCCTGCCTGATGCAGCTGGATGAAAGCGGCAATATCCATAGCTATCAGTTCGTCAAGAGCGTCATCCGCAGCCGTGTCAAGGGCGTTTATAAAGAAATTAACGCGCTGTTGGACGGCTCCAATGACCCGGCTCTGGTGACGAAATATAAAGACGTTATGGCTCAGCTGCCCGCGATGACCGAGCTGTACAAAAAGCGCCTGGCTCTGCGCAAAGCACGCGGCGCGATGGAAATCGAATCCGACGAAGCCAAGTTGGTCATGGACGAGGAAGGCCGCTGCGTGGATATCGTCAAGCGCACCCGTGGTGTGTCGGAGTGCATGATCGAAGAGTTCATGCTGCTGGCCAACCAGTGCGCTGCCAATGCGGGCCGCACCCATCATGTGCCGTTTGTGTACCGTATCCATGAAGCCCCCGATGCCGAGCGCATGGAAAAGCTGAGCAACACCCTGAAAGCCTGCGGCCTGAACGTCCACTTTGCCGGGGAAGTGCCCACCCAGCTGGAGCTTTCTGCCATTCTGGACGAAACCCGCGGCCAGCCCATCCAGATCCCGGTCCACACCGGCATCCTGCGCAGCATGCAGAAAGCTCGCTATTCTCCGGAGCCGAAAGGCCATTACGGCCTGGTGCTGGCAGACTATGCCCACTTTACCAGCCCCATTCGCCGTTACCCGGACCTTGCCATTCATCGCATCCTGACGGATATGCTGGTGGGCAAGCCGGAGCAGGAGCTCATCAAGGATTATACCGGTTTTGCCACCCACGCCAGTGAGCAGTCCAGCCGCCAGGAAGTTTCCGCCGTGCGCATTGAGCGCGATGTGGAGGACCTGTACAAGGCCGAGTATATGCACAACCACCTGGGCGAAGTCTACACCGGCACCGTGGCAGGTGTAACACCGCGCGGCATTTTTGTGGCACTGGAAAACACCGTAGAGGGCTTTGTGCCTGCCGCACAGCTCTGCAAGGGCGAAGCCACTGTGGTGGAGGGCGTCAGCATTCTGGACCCGCTGACCGGCAAACGCTGGATGCTGGGCGACCCCGTCAAAGTGCAGGTGGCCGGTGCCAACGTTGCCCTTGGCCGCATTGATTTTGACTATATGCCGCTGTAATCATAGTTTTTTATAAAAAGAGCAAACCAATAAAAGCAAAGCTGCCGTCCCGTACTGATATGTACCCGGTTTTTCTGGACACGGGTTAAAATCGAATAATTAAGAATCCATCATGGATGCTTCTCTGAATGTGGAGGGAGGCATCCATTTTGTTTTAGGGCAACACCGCACAATTCCCGCCTTGCGGCTTAAGCACCGCTCCGGCGGCT
>ERZ1026880.628-NODE-628-length-17380-cov-5.088081_pt1 | contig 17380 bp, 11 predicted proteins | sample MGYA00380170_ERZ1026880 | MGnify/ENA primary metagenome ERZ1026880 (study PRJEB33269, sample SAMEA4719806) | human gut metagenome | biome: human-associated habitat; feature: organic feature; material: feces | place: Cameroon | collected 2013-10 ...
CCGAGGTGTCCCGTTAGCGTCCCCGAGGCGTCCCGTTGGCGTCCCCGTGGGCGCGGCGCGCCGGGGACGTCGCGCCCTACCAGGCCCCCCTCAACGTACTGTGGTCGGCACGTGACCTCGGGCATGGCAACGTTCATAGACGCCGAAATCACTTTTTTATGCACGGTCTGTCAGAACGGGTGCCCGGCGACGCCTTATCACCTGATAGGGGAAAGAACGAGGTGTTTTCCCTGGAACAGAAAGGCTACGTGATGGTGAACAAAAAACTGATTTTCATCTTCATTCTGGCTGGATTTACGGCAGGAATAGGACACATGGCCTGGGCGGCGAGTCCGGCAGCACGGACACGCGGGAATGCGAAACCTATTACGCAGGCCGAACCCGCTTCCGCCACAGACCCACTTGACGACACCGATTGGCGGCCGGGGCCGTCCGAGGACTGGTTCGTCAACTGGGACAAGGCGCTTGCCGAGGCGAAGCGGACCAAGAAGAAGCTCTATGTGCTGAGCACGGGGAGCGACTGGTGCCACTGGTGCATCAAATTGCGCGAGAACGTGCTTGAAAAACCGCAGTTCCTGGATTTCGCCCGCAAGAACTTGGTTCTCGTCTATCTGGACAGCCCGAACCGGGATCCGCTCGGCGCGGCACAGAAGGCACACAACAAGTTGCTCAAGAAGGTGTTGCAGTTGTCGGGAGGCGTTCCCAGCACGGGAATCTTCACCGCGCAGGGGCGGCGGCTGGGGCAGGTCGGCGGCGGCGGGCAGACGGTTTCGGAATACGTGGCGCGGCTGAGGGAAATCTGCGCGAAGCGGGGCGAGACCTCCGGGCAGGAGAAGACGCGCCTGCTCTTCGCATCCGGCTACGCCGCCGCAGCAGCGGCCGTCGCGGCGGAAGGGGCCAAGCTCCCGCCCGTCACGCGGGAGGACTTCAAGGCGTCCGTGACGGGCATCGCGGTTTCGGATTCTGCAACGCCGGAAAAACTGAAGAAGCGGCAATTTCGTCCCCTTGACACGCCGCAGACGGTTCCTTTCGGGAAGCGGGCGGTCTTTCGGATGGAATACGAGATTCCGAAAGGCTATGAGGCGCGGATTTGGGTTCGCCCCAAGTGGGGATGGGATGACAGCGAACGATACGACAAGATTGCATCGTTTGGTTATAGCGGATGCTCGCTTTTGCGTGGGAAGGGGGTTCTTTATCCCTGCCTCACCTTGTTGGAACGGGGGAAGACGTGCGATTTGAAGGAGATACAGATTTCGATTCGCCCTGAACCTGAACTTGACGGCGATCCTGACGGATATGGGTGGGACGGCGGTGAGGCGAACGTCAATGCACGGTTCTTCGCGAAGGGTGAGCGGGGCGTCGGCGTGGGGGACGACGAAGACGGGAAGGAGGCGAAGGACGTGGAGGCTGAGGGGAAGGAGGCCGACGCGAAGGCGGACAAGCCGAAGCCGCCCGTCAACGACCGCCGCTGGAAGAAGGGTCCGAACCGCTTTTGGTTCGTGAACTGGGAGAAGGCCGTCGCCGAGGCACAGAAGACGAAGAAGAAGCTGTTCGTCCTGAACACGGGAAGCGACTGGTGCGGGTTCTGCATCCGGCTGCGCCGGGACGTTCTGGAGTCGAGCAAGTTCCAGCGCTACGCCCGCCAGAACCTCGTGCTCGTCTACCTGGACAAGCCGGAGAAGACGTCCCTTCCGTCCGACCAGAAGATACAGAACGACGAAATCCGCGAACGCCTTGGCTTTGGCGGCGGCGTTCCGTCCGTCAAGATCCTGGAGCCGGACGGCGAGACGGAGATTGGCACGATTACCGGCTACAGGGGGTCGGCGGATGCCTATCTGAAGGAACTCCGCGAAACCGTTGCAGGTGGAAGCAAGTAAGCCCACGAGTGGCAGAATATCGCCTGGTAGGGGCCGACGTCCCTGGCGGCCCGCGTCCCGTTGGGCGTTCCCGATGGCATCTCCGTCTCGATGGTGTCCCCATGCGCGCGGCGCGCCGAGGACGTCGCGCCCTACCAGGCGTCCCCGGCGGCCCGCGTCCCGGAGGCGTTCCCGTTGGCGTCCCCGTGGGTGTTCCGTTGGCGGCCCCATGCGCGCGGCGCGCCGGGGACGTCGCGCCCTACCAGGTGGCACGTCTGGGCGCAACGCGGTCGGCACGGGCGCATGGTGTTCACGGGGCATCCGTGGTAGGGGCCGACGTCCTCGGCGGCCCGCGTGCCAGAGGCGTCCCCGTGGGCGTCTCGATGGCGTCCCATGCGCGCGGCGCGCCGGGGACGTCGCGCCCTACCAGACGGTACATTTCGTTCCCCCTCCCATTCCTCCCATTCCCTGTGTCGCGAAACCCTGTTGCGTGTGATGCGGCAATTGTGCTACACTTTATCATGCGTTTGAGGGGAACTGTGTATTCTTCCTGTCCGCCGGAGGCGGATGCGTTCTTTGACTTGGTTGACGGCACAGCGTCAACGACCGCCCTTCGAAGTCCGCGAGTCGCCTGATTCAAGGATGGAGAGGGGAGAACCTCACCGAGAAACATGGGCATCTTGCCATGTCCGACGTGAGGGTGCCGGGAATCCCACAAGGACCCGGGCACGTACGTACTACGTATAGAACTTTTGGTGAAAACCGCTATTTTCCCATGCAGAAGTGATATACGATAGTGCGCTGCGTGGTTCATCCACGCGGCGTACTTTCCTGTCTGTTTCTGCAATGGCTCTTAGCGGTGCCACACCAAGAATCGATTTGAAAGTGCGCCGCTCTCTTTTTTGCCACGGGGGCGGGGAACGCAAAACGGGGTGGCAGAGGCGGATAAAGATTCTTTTCGAAAAAAAAACAAAGAGCCTGTCAGAACGGAGGGCTGGGCTCTCCTAGCCACACAACGGGAACCAAGAAAGGAAAAAGTAGCAGATGAACATGAAACTTGCAGTTGCAGCATTTTGCGGAGGAATGATGGCCATTACAGGGGCGTTCGCCACAACGGAGGGGGTAACGTCAGGACAGGAGAGCATCGCGAAGAACGCCCCGCGCGAAATGAAGCTGATGATCGCCTCGTTCGGCACGATCAACGCCCAAGCTGAAGTCGAAGGCTGGCTTGGCGATATGCTCAAGCCGGGACAGAACCTCGAAGAGCCGCCGACGCTGTCCGAGGCGGACAAGGTGGCGAATCCCAATCTCGCCGCCTGCATTGTTCGGGCGAACTGGAACACGAAGAAGCTGGAGTACATCCGCAACTCGCGTGACATCCAGCAGGAGAACGCGCGGCGGGCCAAGATCCTGACCAACCTCAAGACGGGCATGTTGTCGGAACCCTCGCAGCGTTACACCGCATTGGGGCGCGACTACCTGACCTCGTCTATCCACAACCAGGTTGGCGAACTCATCAAGATCGTCGATCGCGGCAATATCGCCATTGCGAGTGTCGAAAAAGCGATCAAGGGGCAGAGTGCGGATGTCGTGAACGGCGCGGACTGCATTCTCTCCGTTGTCCTCGGCGACCGGGAGAAAGATACGCAGGAGATTCCGGTCGACAACGTGGGGACGAAAATCAAGCGGACGACCTACACGCAGCCCTACGTTGGAAAGATCCGCGACCTCGACGGCAACATTCTCATCGCATTTGACGATAAGTTGGAATGGAAAGAGTCCCAGGACAATGTCGTCAAGAATACCAAGTCGGATCCGGCTCGCAAGCTGGTCAAGTTGGTGTGCGATGATATCGCAAAGAAGGTTGTGAATTACTTCACGACGCAGTTGAAGTTCAAGATTAAGATTCCCAAAGGCATGAAGAATTCGGACGGTGAGCCCGTAGAGACTGACGATGTGGAGGTCTTCGTGGATGGCCGCGAAGTGAACAATCCGACAAACGGCGTGCGCGTACTTGCGTTTGAACATGTCGTCAAGGGGGAGCTTGAAGGATGCAAACCTGTTTCGCGTGTCGTCCAGGTTGAGCGGGGAGAAACCAAGGACCCCATTCCGCTGAAGTTCAAGAAGATACCTGCCGAAAAGGCCATACCTGCTGAAAAGGAGGCCGAGTAATGTCGCTTCTTCGTATGCTCGGACTGTTCGCGCTGGCGGGGGGCTGTACCCTCGCCGGCTTTGCGGACGAAGGAACGCCAAAGTCAACGGCGAAGGAAACACGTCCGTGGTTGATCGTCGAAGACTACTACAACGGTGTCGAAAACACGAGGAACTCCCGTGCCATGCGAAATGGGCAGAACCAGACGGAACGGTTCCGCGACTTTTCGCGCTTGCTTCTGATGCAGATGGCCAAGGCCGGCCGGTTCCGTTGCAAGGACCGCGGGTCGTTCCGCACGCAGATGACGGAGAACGCCCTCGCGAAGAATCCAGAGGAAATCCAGTTCATCAAGGCGGGACGCTGCATCACGTGGGTGCCGCGCATGACGCGGGAACGGTATCCGGTCCCCGAGGGGAACCGGACGCGCATGGTCGAAAGCGACGTTCTCACCATGAGCATCGGCTACACCTCCCTTGAACTCGACGGGAACGGCGAAGTGATGGACTCGGAGGACGTGGTTGTACGCGAGCGCGACCTCGGGGGGACGGATCTGCTCACGGCCGTCGCGAAGGAGGCGGCCAAGGCGATTCTGTTCAAGCTCGCCGCACCGGAAGTCTTCGCGGTCATGCCGCAGGACGGAAAGACCCTGGCCATTGTCGACTACGGAAAGGACTTCCTGTCGCGTGGTGACCATGTCTCAATTATCGAACGCCAGGAACGCCGGGGACGTCTTTTCGGAATCGTAAAAGGTTCGGGACGGGTAGTCTCGACTGATAACGAGACCTCCACCCTCGTCCTTCTCGGCGGAGAGGTGAAAGAAGGGTTCTACATCCGCCTGAAGTCACAGCAGGAAGTTGAGGAGGCAAAGGCCGCCGAGTCGGAGGCGTCAGCCCGTAAACAGACGGCGGCGGCAAAACCTTCCGTGCAGCCCACGCCCGCTCCTCCCACGCCCGCTCCCACTGCGCAGATCTCACCTGCGACGCCGCCTACCACGGTGCAACCTCAACCTGCCGTTCCCGTGCAGCAGCCCCGTGCGTATGCCTGTACGGTGTGTCGGCGGACTGGCCGTTATGCCGTGGAAGAAACGTGTCCTACGTGCAATGGAACGGGAACGTACGTCGCGATTATTGAAGGTATCGTCGGAGGGCTTCTTGGACAGGGACGCAACGGCAGTATTCAGCAGCGGTGTAGGAATTGCAATGGACATGGCCGTGTCCGCAGGGAATCCTACTGCGGAACATGTTCGGGACAGGGCGTGATCTACAGATAACGGGAGAACGGTGATGAAGATCGAGAGAATTCTGCGCATGGTCGCTCTGGCGATGGCGTTGGCGTGTCTCAGTGGATGTATCGTCAGCATCGACGGGTGTACCGATACGCCGACCCCGGAATTGGTCTACTGATGATGTGCGGCCTTCTTCGGTCGCAACAAGGTGCGACCCGTTGGGGATGATTCCTTTTCGCCGTGGTGTCGGCGGACGGGAGGGCCGCGCTTGTCGCGGCCGCAATCGCGAAGGTTTTGCAAGTACCTCTAAAGTCTGTAAGACCAAGGGTATCGATTCTCCTAGGCACGTAACGGGAACCCTAAATGAGAAGACGACAATGAAGACGATGCTGGTTTTGGCGACGACGCTGCTCTCGATTGCGTTCCTGGCCGGAGCGTCCGTCACCCTAGATCCTGTTCCCGTTTCGGAACCGGCCGTGACGAACATGCCGCGCGAGGTGAAGCTGACGATTGCCTCGTTCGGTATGGGCGCGGCGGCGACGCCGACGGAATCACTGCGGCGTTCCCTCGCGCTTGGAAAGGACTACCTGACGTCGCGCCTCTATCGGCAGGGCGGGGCCTTCATCACGATGATCGATTCCGAGGACAAGGCGTGCGGAAACGTCGAATACCGTATTTCCGTCACGCTTGGGAATCTTGAAAGAAATTCCAGAACAGTTCAGATGGGAATGGGGGTGGAAGCCCGCCAGGAAGTCTACTCGCAGCCCTACGTTGGAAAGATCTGTAACCGCGAGGGGAAGGTCCTCTTTGCATTTGACGGCACGGCGGAATGGAAGGAGCGTTCTACCAATATGGAACGGGTTGAACTACCTGATCCCTCCCGTCAGCTGCTGGAGACGGCGTGCGAGAAAATCGCCGCAGAGGTCGTAGCCTTCTTCACCACCAGGCCCGTGCCTGTTCCCGTGAGCCTCAAAGACGGTGGATGCCGTTGACAGGAATGTGAACTTTTGAAATCGGGGGAAGTTCCCCCGATGTGAACGAAAAAAAGAGAACAACGAAAAAGGAGAAACAAGATGGGTATGTTGACGGCTGCGGGTTCGCTTGGACGGTCCGCTCTTGTGGTGAAGGAGTTCACGGTCAATCAGTATGGGCCGCACTACGTGCATATCGTGGCGCGTCGGGGCGGCATCATCAACTGGCTCCTGACGCTGTGCGGCATCAACACGACGACGATTCTGGACATCTACGAGGACCGCGTCCTGTTCGAGCATGGTTCGCTCAGCGGGAAGTTGAAGAGCTGCATGCCGCTCTCGGCGATGAGTGTGGCGTCCGGCGGGTTCTTTAAGCCCGTGATCTATCTTTTCTGGGCGTTTGTGTTCTTCATCGCCGCGTTCTTCACGTATGGAATCACGCTCCTCCTCACGATTGGGTTTGTCGTCTGGTACCATCTGGACAAATCGCTGCTGGTACAGGTTGTTTCGTCCAGCAGCTGGGATGCGACCATCTGTTTCAAGCGCAGTGTCATTGAGGGTGTCGACGTCGACTACGACAATGCCATTCAAGTCGTCGACATCCTCAATAAGTTGGTCATGCGACAGACGGCGAAGCAGTAAGGGTAAGCCAAACGGGAAAGGACGCCGTTCATGCCAGTCTCCGTATGGTCTCTTTTTCAGGCCCTGTTCGCGGTCTTCGGAATCGTCCTGCAATGGACGCTGCTGGGAGGCTTCGTGGGATTTACCGTGGCGGCGTTCTTCTGGCTGGGGGCCATCCGTCCCCGCCTCAGGCGCCCGCAGCAGGAACGCATCATGCTGTTCGGCGGGGTTGTCGCCCTTTCGCTCTTGTGGGGAATCCTGGCCGGCTTCTCGGTTGGCCTGACCCGGGCCTACGGCGTGGCGCTGGAGCGGAACGAGACGCTGCGCGCATGCGCGGCGACGCTTTCGACGGGCGTGGCGGACGGTCTGTGCCTGGCCGTCCACGGCGATGCGCGTCTGGAGGAGTGGCGTGGCGGAACCCTGCGCGTGAGTCCCCGTGACGCCCTTGAGCGCGTGTCGCGGAGCGGAACGGCCTTTGAGGAGCAGGTGTCTCTAGGCTTCAAGGAACTGCCGGCGGACGCGGCGGGGGAGTTCCTGCTGTCGTCCCTCCCCATTCGTGGACGGGATGTCGCGCAGTGGTGCGACTGGGTGTCCACGGCGTTGGGGACATCGGTCGAACAGGCGTTCACGCGCACCGAGATGGCGGAGCTTCTGCGGGATCGGATTCTCGCCGCTGCCTTCTCCTCCGCCCTACACAGGAAGCTCCTGAAGTGGCAGATGTGGTGCCTCACGTTGCTGGTTGTCGGTTATGCCGCGGCCTTTCTGTTCGCATGTGGTCCACGCAGTCCAGTGGAACCGACGATTCCGGCGGACAGTTGAAGACCCGAAAAAAGTGAAGATGCTCTGTCAGAAACGCACGTGCGGCTCGCCTAGACACTCATGCGGAACAACCGAAGCTGCTCTGAACGACAACGAGATCAAACGAAGGAGAAGGGAACAACGATGAAGATGAAGCGTAGGGCGATGGGCGTGGCCTTGTCGGCTTCCCTGCTGGGGGGCTTTCTGGTGGGATGCGGGGGAAGCGGCCCTGCGGGCGGCGGCGCGGCCGTCAAGCCCGCGCCGCGCGTGGCGCAGAGCGCGGAATCCGCCCTCTGCCTGAACGGCACGTTCGCAGAGGGGCCGTTCAACACGTGGGTCGGGAAACTGTCCGACTTCGCGCTGCGGAACATCCCCGAGGATGCCGCCAAGGACCTGACGGAGGCGGGGATCCTGGGCAAGAAACTCCGCTGGGCGGTTCTCTCCGCCGGAAAGCTGCCCGCGGAGGACGCGAAGAAGGGCTTGTTCCCGATGGCGAAGATCCCGCCGTTTGCGCTCGCCGTCTCCTTCGACCATGACGCCGCGAAGATCGCGGCGGTGCTGGAGCGCATGACGAAAGGCCCGGGCGGTGCTTCCAGCGTCTCGAAGACGACGGTCGAGGGGCTTCCGGCCTGGGAAGTCGCCGTGATGGGCAATCTCCTGAAGGACCGCTTCCACCCGTGCTTCACCTCGCTGGACGACGGCAAGACGCTCCTCGTCGCGAGCCTCGCGCCGGGCCTTGCCGAGCAGGTCCGCCTCTACCGCTCCGGGGAGGGCTGCGCGAAGGAGGGCTTCGAGGCGATCACGGGCCTTCGGACGTCGAACATCGCGCTGCTCCAGACGTGCGCGCTCGGCCCGCTCGTCGCGCAGTGCGTGGACGCGAAGACGCTGAAGGACTTCGGACAGATGGTGGGTATCTCGAACTTTGCCGATATCGTCGCGGGGTTGCGCAAGGCCGAACTGGGCCTCTCTCTCTCGTCCGGCGATGTAGACCTCGTTCTCACCCTCAACGCGGAGACGGCTTCGGCGGCGAACGCCCAGGCCATCCGCGACGCGCTGGAGAACGGTCGCAAGATGGCGCTTGAGGGCTTTGCGAAGGGGAAGGACGAGTTCATGAAGGAGGGCGTGGAGGATGCGAAGCTTCAGGTCCTGAAGGACATCCTGGACAAGGGCGTGACGATTGCCGGTTCGGGCGCGAAGCTGGAACTCGCGGTCAAGGTTCCGCTCTCGCTCGTCACGGAGGCGGTGGACGCCCAGATCGCGGACATGGAGAACACGGCGGCGATGTCCCACATGGCGATGCTGGGGCGCAAGGCCTTCACGGAATTTGAGGCGGCGGACTGGCCGAAGGTGACAGACGGGAAGGTGCCCGAGAACGTGCGGGCGCTCCTGAAGGACTGGCATGTGGCCGTCAACGTGACGGACGACATGGACGACAACGTGCCGGTGCTGGTCTCGTCCAATCTCGATCCGTCCCTCCTGCTGGGTGCGTGGGACGGCAAGACGGATGCCGCCACCATGCTCCCGCTGGTGGAGGACAAGGAGGTCTCCCCGAAGACGGCATGGCGGAACGCGGGTATCGTGGTCGTGACGAAGGGAGGGTTTTCGAGATGTTTCCAGAAGAAGTACATGCGGTACGATGTCGTTTACAGTCGGCGAGCCTTCTCCTGCCCCGAGGACTTCGCCTACGCGACGACGAACGGACTCGTGAAGCCCGCGCGGAAGACGGGCGGAAAGAAATGATTTAGGAGGGGGCGTGCCCCTGCCGGAAACGGCAGGGGCACGATTTTCGAGTTGTATATTCTAGAATAGAGGGGGTAAGATGAACAACAGGGAAACAAGTGTAAAGAGTCTGGCATTGTTGGTTTCAATGCTTTCGATTCAGGGTGTCACACAGATTGATACTGACTTTGGCATGGTTTGGGGTGGAGACAAAGAATCTGTTTTATATATTTGCAATCCAAAAACTGCGACGGCTGAAGTGGGGTATAATAACTGGTACGTAATTGATGGTTCCCCTGTCGTTGATGTGGTTGTTTTGAATCACGTAGAGTTTTCAGATGCCAATGGTACTTATGTTTGCAAAGTAACTGGCATTGAAGAATGGGGGTTCTCCGAGTACAATTTCTCGTCCATCCAATTACCTGAAGGTTTATTGTACATAGGAGACCATGCCTTTTTTGACGCAAGACTCAAGTCCAAAAGTGAAAATGGATATGGGTGTATAGTATTCCCAGAGAACCTTGATTCCATTGGAAAGAATGCATTTGAGGAAGCCGGTATAAACTATGATGCCTATAACCTTGAAGGGGAACTGATTGATGATGAGGTTGTTGATGACGAGTGTGTGTACATTCCCGTGTCACAGGACATCAAGACCTATAAGTTCAAGGGTTCTGCTCCTACATTCATAGGTACGAATGCATTTGCATGCGGTTTATTGGAAGCTCAATACGATTCTACGGGATACTATTCTACGGGTGGCAGCGCGCTCGTCTTCAAGAAGAAGTATATTGACACCTACACGAATGATTTTGACTCTGCAGGCCTGTGGCATGGGTTGCTTGGAAATCCCAAATTGGTCATAACGGCCATCAGCAACGATGTCGCGAAGGGTGAATTGACGTTGGCGTGGACACCGTCGAATGTCTACGAGGAGGTTGTCCATCCACTTATTCTGGACGGCCGAAAGTTTTCCGTCTGGCGCTCTTCGGAAGATCCCCGCATCGCGTATGACGATTTCTCCAGCGCATCTAACATCGCACAGCATGTTACGACCACGAATTATGTCGACAAGACATTTGGTGATTTTAGGGGGACCAAACCGGTTATGTACTGGATTGAATTCGAGGATGTCGGAGAAGAGGTGGAGCAGGAAGAGCCGACCGGCATGCGGCGGCGTCCCATTCTTGAACCTTCGTCATGTGTGACGAGAAGGCGTTTCGGACTAGCTGTGGGGGTGGGTGATTTTGCGTATCCTCTGACGAAAAAGGTTCAGCCCAAAGTTGAGGCTTCACTGTTTGCAAAATTGATGCGGGAATCTCCTTCCGTAATGGATGCGGCGAATGATGTGACCGTGTTGATAAACGAGCAGGCGACGGCACAGGGCATCGGTACTGCTTGGAGGGCGTTCACCGATGGGAATCGATTACACCCTGGGGATGTTATGGTTTTTTATGCAACTAGCCATGCTGGAATCAATAATAGTGGTGATTATCATTTTTGTACATATGACAGGCGGTATTCGAGTACGGAACTTTGGGCAGATATGGCTGAGTTCAAAACGCGGCATTCAGGGGTTGCTCTCATTAATATCTTCATGACATGTCATTCTGGCGCGGTGATTCCCGATGACAACAGTGAGAACATCGCTTGGATAACTGCGTGTATGGGAGAAGAAGAGACTTCGCCATATGGCTCTTGTTCGTTTTTTGGCACGGCGTTTCTGGAATGGGGATGGAATGATGGTTGGGCCTATCAGAATCCAATTGTTGGGTTATGGGGACAGAATGCAGATGTGACCTCACGAGATGGGAGTTTGAATTTCTATGACCTTGCCCAGTATGCCTTTGGATTAGCGTCTGGACGTTCGTCAAAATACAAGGCACATGTCCAAATCTACAATGAATCTCTCTTGATAAAAGTGAACGCTCGATCTTTATTAGCGAAAAAAACAAAGATGAGACCTGGGAAAGCTATTGATTTAGAGGTGGAAACACTATCAGATGGGAGTGTTAAATTGTCATGGGGTTTAGAAGGTGACACCGATCTCAGATATTATGTAGTTGAGTATGGAAAAGCAACAAGTAAAGAAATTGATTTTCTTCAACGCCCGGTAACTAAGGAAAGCTGGCGCTGGCCCTGGCAGGACGAAAGATGGTCTTGTGTCATTAATGTAGGTAAACAAGACTATTATAACGGCCTTGTAAAAGGCTGTACTTATCAATTTCGGATTCGGGGCGTGAATGAGGTCGGATATGGAGATTATTCGGATGCCATATCGGCCACCATTCAAAAAGATAACGGTGCGGTAGCGGGGGATGATGACGAATCTTCGGTTGAGGGTTTCCCCGAAGTGGAGTCTGATGCGGATGTTGGAAATGCCCTGTCGGGTACAGAATCGGCTCTGCGGGAAAACATTACAACGAAAGAAGAGTATGACGCATTCCGATCTTGGGCTCAAAGCGTAAAACGTTCGGATGGTTCAACCGCTGGTGTACAGACCGTGAAAGAATCAACGAGGGCCTGGCTTTCGTTTGCGTTGGGAACGGATACGCTCATCGGAAAGGAGATCACATCGGATGATGTCCGTATCGTCTCGTTCCAGGTGGAGGGTGGAAATGATGAGATGATTTCCTCGTCGAGTCATTTCCCAACGTTCATCTTCGAGGTGGCGATAGACGGTGTAAAGATTGGCAGCGGCGTGGTCGCTGAGGAAATCCTCAAATCAAACTTGAAGAAGGTTTTGGCGGTGGAGGGTTCGACGCAACTCGATGCCACGACCGTTTCCTCCGACAGCATTGAAATCGTGTTTGAACCGCCGGTTGATGGCCGCGCGCGATTCATGGCCACCACGCCCTCGCGTTTTGGCAACACGTTTTTCATGCGGGTGAAAGTGAGATAAGCATCTTTTTATTCCGTGAATTGTCGTGCGCAGGGTATTTTCTACGAAGGACGATGGAGCCGGGAGATCGCGCTCCTGCGCGACCGTGGACGTACAATTGACATCGGACACAATGAATTGCGTCCCTCCCGTAAATGGCCATTATCGTGGTCAACGCTTGATGAGATTATGATGCGGAATAATTTCTCTGGCCGTTGTAGAAGCCGGTCGCGTGGGAGCACGACCCTCCCGTGTGGGAGTATTGGACCCGAAGGTAGGAGGTTACGGCGAAAAGAGACATTTTCAGTAGTCTACATGTCAGAGGAGGGGTGGCGGATTCACTAAACAGATATCGTCTGAAACCGAGGCATTGACAAGGAAGAGGAAACAACATGAAGATCGACAATCGGGAATCTAGGAATCGGCTGAGTAATCGGGTCGGGAAACAGGGTACGTCCCTCGCGTGGGTTTCCTGTACCCTTGCGTTCGTTTTATCGACGGGGATGGTCTGGGCGGATTTCTCGTATGGATCATGTCTGTACGACAAGCCCGTACCTTCAAAGGAGGGGTGTACGCTGAACTTGGGCGGGGTCTGTAAGAACCGCAAAGCCTACACCTATACCGTCAGCGGGGAGGAAGTGCCACGCCCCTTGATGCGGTATGAGTTCAATTTGACGAACATGCCGTCTTGGTGCGAACGAGCCGTTCTGACGGTCAACGGTACGAGCCAGACGGTGACGACGGCACCGCAGGCACCCATCGTGATGGCGGGTACGCATGACCAGACGGACACGCTTGGCCTGACGTTGACGATCAAGCCGAATGCCGAAGGAACGTATCGTTTCTTTGAGACGTCGATTTCGGCCTCGTTCGAGTCGGGCTCGGGATGGGCCGGTTGGCGGAAAATCGCCAACTACGGCGTGACACAGCAGCGCAACGGGGAGGCGGAGATCGTCTACGACTACATTCAGAACACGGTCATGACGCGCGACGACGGTTCTGCCGTCACCAACAAGCGGAGCGTCATCATCCAGAAGTACAACGGGACGTCGGAAACGTTTACCGTACCGACCGAGATCGGGGGAGATTATGTGCTGGCGCTTGACGAGGGCGCGTTCAAGGGGAATCCCCACCTGAAGTCCGTGATTGTGCCGCCGTCGGTCAATGTCATCGGGAATTCCGCGTTTGCGGATTGTACCAACCTCGTGTCCGCCATCATCGAGGGTGAAGTCTTTGGTTTCTCGGGGAAGACCCTGCGCATAAAGAATGTCCAGACCAGTTCGCTTCTGTATCTCATTACGCTGCGGGAGGTGAAGGGTGTGCCGTCCTCCCTGTTTGCGGGGTGTACGCGGTTGCAGAAGGCTGTATTTGCGCCCGGTCAGTCGCGTGTCGGTTCTTCGGCCTTTTCGGGGTGTACGAGCCTGGAAACGCTTACGATTCCGCGTACGCTCTCCTACATCGGCACGGGAGCCTTTGCAAAGTGTTCGGCGCTCAAAGTGGTCGAACTCTCGGGCAAGCCGCCCAGCAATCTTATCAAGGCGGGCTTTCCGGAGGGTGTGAAGATGCGCTACAATGGCGTTTGGGCGGATACGTGGTTGGCACGCTATCCGGGCTTCTCCGAAAGGTTCGGCACGGATTTCACGACGGCGCTCACGGCGCAGACGGGTAAGCGCGACGGTGCCGGGAATCCCCTGTCCGTCTGGCAGGACCTCGTGGCGGGGACAGACCCCACGGACGAGACGAGTGCCTTCACGGCTTCAATCTCCGTCGATGCGGCAACCGGGAGGCCGGTCATCGGCTGGACGCCCGAACTCCCTGCGGCGGAAACCGCCCTGCGGACCTATCGAAAGTTCGGAAAAGTCCATCTTTCCGATCCGAGTTGGACGGAGATCTTCGACAATGAAGAGGATTTCAATTTCTTCAAGGTCGTCGTTGACATGAAATAGTCCATGGAATGTTCTCGATGGCGTCCCGTGGGCGCGGCGCGCCGAGGACGTCGCGCCCTACCAGGTGCGCGCATGGCGTGCGTGTGCAGCCGTGGCGTGCGTTGGCGGACATGGCGCGGGGCGTGGTAGGGGCCGACGTCCCCGGCGGCCCGCGCGCCCGTGGGCGTCCCTGATGGCGTCCCCGATGTCGTTCCGTGGGCGCGGCGAGCCGTCGTATCCCCCAGATGGTTGACCACTCACTCCGACTTCGCGTCCGTGGCCTCGTCGACCAACCGAAAAAATGTTGGGGCACGACTTTAGGGTGTCAGAAACGAGTATCACCTCCCCCTAGCGTTGTGTTGGGTCAAGTAAACTGACAAGGAGAGACATGAAGAATTCATCGATGCAAGAGAATGGCAAGGAGAACAGACTGTTCGCGGAGAGGGGGAATAAGCCCCTCCTCGTCCGTTTTGCCTGTGTCGTGACCAGTGCCTGCGTGGCACTGGGGGCGTGGGGCGCGGATGCCGACTGGACCTACTCGGGCGGGAGTGACGGCGTGACCATTACGGGCTATACGGGTTCCGAGAAGAACCTGGTTGTTCCCGCCACGCTGGACGGGAACGCCGTGACGGCCATTGGGGCCAAGGCGTTCCACAAGAATACGTCGCTCCGTTCGATTACAATTCCCGGAACGGTGAAGACGATTGGCGCCAATGCGTTTCGCGACTGCACGGAATTCCGGACCGTGACGCTGAACGAGGGGCTGGTGAGCATCGCGGCCAACGCCTTCATCCACACGGACCTCCGTGCCGTCACGTTCCCGGCGTCGCTGGAACGCCTCGGACAGTATGCGTTCTACAACAATCCGAGCCTGAAGACGGTCGTGTTCAAGAACGCGGTCTGTGGTTTTACTGGCGATAGTGATTCTACTTTTGATTCGCGATACTTTACTTCGTTGAACCCTGATAACAGCTCGAAGCTTCATGGTCCACTTGGAGATACGTTTGCCTCTTGTACGACCTTGGAGTCGGTGACGTTTGCCGATGGACAGGAGTTCTTGGGAAAGAATATGTTCTATGGTTGTACGGCCTTGAAAACTGTCAAACTCGGCACGGCGATGACGGAAATTCGACGGCATGCATTCTGTGGTTGTACGGCTCTCCGTGGAATTGAGCTGCCATCGGGCTTGGAGGTGATTGGGGTGTCCGCTTTTCAGGCGTGTACGGATCTACGCATGATTACGTTTCCTTCGTCCGTGTTGACAATTGGCGCAAATGCCTTTCGTGGAAATCAGAACCTGAAGACGGTGACGTTCAGTGAAGGACTTGAACAGATTGGCGCGAATGCGTTCATCGGGACGGGAGTCGTGTCGCTGGAGTTTCCCGCGACGTTTGACCGTCTCGGCCAGTATGCGTTTTACTCCTGTCCGAGCTTGAAGTCCGTGACATTCAAGAGCGCGGTTCGTGGCTTTGACGGGGATGGAGACTACCTTAATGATTCGAGGTACTTCACTTCGCAGGTCCCTGACGATAGTATGAGGATGCATGGTCAACTCGGGGATGTCTTTGCCTCTTGTACGGCGCTGGAGTCGGTGGTGTTCTCGGATGACCAGGAATTCGTGGGAAAGAACATGTTCTTTGGCTGTACGGCTTTGAGGGATATTGCACTTGGCACATTGACGGAGGAGATTCGACGGCATGCTTTCTATGGTTGCTCGGCATTACAAGATATTGAATTGACTCCAAGTTTGGAAACAATTGGTGCATCCGCATTTCAGGAATGTACTAATCTGCGTGCCGTCGCGTTCCCTTCGTCAGTGATGGTCATTGGAGCGAACGCTTTCCGTGGGGATCAAAATTTGAAGACCGTGACGTTCAGTGAGGGACAGGAGAAGATCGGCGCGAATGCGTTCATTGGGACAGGTGTCGTGTCGATGGAGTTCCCTGCGACACTTGACCGTCTTGGGCAGTATGCGTTCTACTCTTGTCCGAGCTTGAAGTCCGTGACATTCAAGAGCGCTGTCCGTGGTTTTGACGGCGATAGCGATTCTCTTTTTGATTCACGATACTTCACTTCACTGAACCCAGATCATAGTTGGCGCCTTCATGGTCCACTTGGAGATGTGTTCGCTTCCTGTACGGCGCTGGAGTCGGTGGTGTTCTCGGATGACCAGGAATTCTTGGGGAAAAACATGTTCTTTGGCTGTACGGCCTTGAAGGATGTTGTGCTTGGCACATGGACGGCTGAGATTCGCCGTCATGCATTCTACGGATGTTCGGCGTTACAGGAAATCGTTCTTCCGTCAAATCTGGAAGAGATTGGTGATTCCGCATTTCGCATGTGTACTGATTTGCGTAAGATTACGTTCCCCTCGTCGGTGGCGGTTATTGGTGCGAACGCCTTTCGTGGAGATAGTGAACTGAAGACCGTGATGTTCTGTGAGGGATTGGAGAAAATTGGTGCGAACGCTTTTATCAGAACGGGTGTGGTGTCATTGGATTTTCCTACTACACTTGACCGTGTTGGGCAATATGCGTTCTATGCGTGTCAAAGTTTGAAGGCAGTGACATTCAAGAGTGTTGTCCGTGGATTTGATAATGACGGTGACTATCTGAGTGATTCGAGGTACTTCACTTCGCAAGGCCCTGACGATAGTATGAGGATGCATGGTCCGCTTGGGGATGTGTTCGCTTCTTGTAAGGCTCTGGAATCGGTGACGTTTGACGAAGGACAGGAGTTCGTCGGCAAGAACATGTTCATCGGTTGTATTGCCCTGAAGAATGTGAAGCTGGGTTCGTCGTTGGGGGAAATCCGTCGCCATGCGTTCTATGGTTGTACCTCTCTTTTGACGATGGGAATCCCGGGCTCTGTTGAATCCATTGGCGATTCCGCGTTCGAGGCATGTGCGGCGCTGCGGTACCTGACTGTGCCGAACAATCTCTCGTACCTCGGGGCGGCCGCGTTCAGGAACTGCACGGCGCTTCATTACGTGGTGTTTCTCGGTTCCGAGGCGCCGACTTCGGTGGGGGCGAACCTCTTCGCGAAGACCAAGGAACGAATGACGGTCTACGCCCTGTCGTCTGCAAGGGGCTGGACGGGCGATACGCTGGTGACGGGCTTCCCTTCGGACGGCCTTTGGAATGCGCGTCCGATCCGGGAAGCCTCCATGCGCCCGGCGAATGCGGGGGCTCCGTATGACTGGATGTTCCGCGAGGTGGCCTATACGGTCAAT
>ERZ1026880.629-NODE-629-length-17378-cov-6.240143_pt1 | contig 17378 bp, 4 predicted proteins | sample MGYA00380170_ERZ1026880 | MGnify/ENA primary metagenome ERZ1026880 (study PRJEB33269, sample SAMEA4719806) | human gut metagenome | biome: human-associated habitat; feature: organic feature; material: feces | place: Cameroon | collected 2013-10 ...
CCCCCACCCCTAAAAAAACGGAGTATGTTAAAACGTTTAACAATTAATTAATAAGGACAATATCGATATGAGCAAGAGAACAATCAAGAATAACAGTAAGAGTAAGGAGTTTAAGAAAGATGGCGAGAAGGAGGGCAATGCGGTTGTTGATAATCCGGCATTGAAGGAAACGGCAAAGGAGTTCAATGATGCCATGTTGGACGAGCTGCAGGACAGGTTAGAGAGACAGGCGAGGATTTATAACCGTCTTGTTGAGACTTTGCTTGGCGAGCTGAGCTGTTTGCGTGGTCGCATTAAGGAACTTGAGGATTCTTTGTTGGAGAAGGATGAGGTTCTTGATGATGTGATTGAGGAGTTGGCAGACAAGGAAAGGCAGTTGTCGGCAGTTCGTGATGCTGTTGGTTTTGATATTAATATTAAGAGTGGAGAGCTATGATATATCAGGATGTGAATAATAATAATGGCAATAATGGTGTTGTTCAGCAGCCAGTTCAGCCTCAGCAGCAGCCTCCGAAGGTTGCGATAGGTGAGCCAGCTCCTATGGTTCAGCAGGCAGCACAACAGAGTTTTGCCATGAAGAATTTCTTCAATGGCGGCAATAAGGCTGTTGGCAGGTTTGAGAATCCCAATGTTGTTAATCCTCCGTTGGCTAATGCCGGTGAGAGTATTCCCGAAGAGCCAAAGAATCCGGCTCCTGTTACAGATGAGCCTTCTCATGCTCCGAGTTGGGAGGAGATGGACAACATGGCTCAGAACAATGTCAACAATAGCAATGATAATGGTGGTAGTCTTTCTCTTTCGGATGTATTGAAGGGCGGTAGTGGTAATGCAAGCCGTGACGAGAAGTCACAGTTTGTTGCTGACCCTGAGAAGAAGGATGGCGGTTTCTTCAAGTGGATAAAGGGCCTGTTGCCTAAGAACCGTCCTGGCATGAGGGAAGGTGAGACAGAGGACGAGTACGACAGACGCAGGACACGTAACATGCAGATGGTCGCTACTCTTGCAGATGCGATACGTCATATCGGCAATATCGTGAATACTTCGAAGGGAGCTACACAGCAGAAGTTCAATAGTCCAGTGGAGTTGTTGGAGCAGGGTTATCAGCAGCGTAAGGCAGAGAGGCAGAAACAGGCTGCGTTGGATAGTCAAACCAATTACAGGAACGCTTCTCTTAGTCTGAAACAGGCGGCAGCAGAGGCAGCAGAGAGACACAGGCTGTTTGAAGAAAAACTCGGCTTGACTAATCTCGGATACAAGCAAAAAAGAGATGCTGTTAATGATGCGCATTGGAATCAGAACTATGACAGAATGGTTAATAATGACATATTTAACCATAATTTGGCAACAGATAGGTTCAATGAGGATAAGCGTCATCATGGTGTTTCGGAGAGTCAGGGACAGCAACGTATTAACTTGGATGTTACAAGAGAGGCGAGGGTGGCTGCAGGTGGCGGTAGCGGAAGTGGTGGCGGCAAGGGAGGTGCCAACTCTGATAGGTTCGCTACTCCGAGCGGTTATATGAGCCGTAAGACTAAGCTAAGCGGTATAGAGAAGAAGCAGCTTGCGCAGTATCTTATTAAGCATGGGTACATCAATGAGAATAATTTGACAGCTTATAAGAATCTTTCTCTGTTGGATAATTCTAAAGGTGTTAATGATCTTGTTAATTCTTGGATAGGCTATGCTGCCAATACGAGAGGTGCGAGGGGAGCAGTTTTCCGCAACATTTTGAAGAACAATTATGGTTACAGTGAATCGAGTACGGCTCCGAAACTGCCGACGAAACCTGCAGCCAAGTCAGCAGCGAAGCCGAAAGGTAAGAGTGGTGGTAAGAAAGGTTGGGCATCCGGTTTTAAATTATAATTAAAAAGAGAGAAAAGCAATGGCTATAGATAGAACGAAACTAAAGCAGATACACAATCTGTTGGCGCAGAACGGTTTTGCGCAGGACTATTCCACATTTGAGAAGAAGTTTGCAGGTAATGCAAATTACGGCAACCGCAAGAAGGTTTATGACCTTATCACTGAGAATGGCGGTGATATAGGCGGTTCGTATGAGGATTTCATGAAAAGGCTTCAATCGAAACCGAAGCCTAAGCAGCAGTCTACAAAGCCTCAGACCACTTCTCAGAGAGCGATGCAGTTTGGTGGTAGGCAGTTGCCGAAGCCTAAACATGCTCCGGGTAACGCTTCTCCATTCGTGCAGTCGCTGTATGCGAAGGATATGGCGGAGCGAGGTGAGCAGCAACCTACAGACTATGTGAGCAAGAGAGAGGACTACACTTCTCCGAAGGCTGTTCAGAACATGAGCAGGAGAAGTCAGATGGCAGGCAGGAATGCGGCAAAGTCGGCTGCAAAGGAGATAGACAAGCAGTATATGCAGTCGCAGCCTGTGATGAATACTGGAACTCCGGCAGATGAGTATGTAGGCAAGACAGAGAGACAGCTGGAGAAGCAGATGAGTGATGCTGCAGACCAATTTGTGAAGAACAATATGAGTAGCTACATTGCAAATGCAGTCTCTGGAGAACAGGATGCAGCCTTGCAGCGAGCACTCAATGCTACAGATAATGTTCCTTCAATGGCAGGATTGGGAGGAATGGGTCTGATGGTAAAAGGCAAGAATTTCAACGAACAGGTAGACCCGGATTTGATGATAAAGAATCTTGAAGGGAACTTGGATAAGAACTTGCAGAATATCTTTTCCAATCCGCAGGTTGCACAGAAGATAGAAGCTGATGCAAGGAATCTTGGTGTTTCAGTAGATACATATATCCAACGTATAGTGCCAAGCTTGCGGAATAGTCTTGCCAACGCTCTTAATGAATCGGAATATCAAAGAGCTTTGCCTAAGAATATGCTTGACAATGTGGCTAACAGATTCATCAATTCAAACACGTTGGGCAAGATGATTAGGCTTGCCACACAGACAAGGAGCCAGAGAGTCATGAACGAACAGGCTATGGCGGCAACGGAAGCAGGCGAGAATCCATATTACAAGAGCGGAGCAATAGAAAATGTTGCGGCTGATGTTGGCGGTATGGTGCTTGATCCAGTTTTCGGTGGTGCAGCCAAGGGTGGTGCGATGGTAGCAGGCAAGCTGGTAGGCAGTGGTGCGAAAGCGGCAGCAGTAATGGCAAACGGCACGTTGGCTCAGCGTCTTGGCATGCAGGCAGTGCAGACGGTAGTAGGCAGCGGCACAACAGGTTTTCTGTTCGATTCGGCGAGTTCGGTTGTCCAGAACTACTCTACCGGTGAAGACACGTCTTTGGGCAACACGTTGAAGACAGCAATAGTTGGCGGTGCTAAGGGAGCGTTGAATTTCGGCATCATGGGACTGACAGGTCTTCCGCTCAGTCAGCTTGGAAGAGGTGTCGGCATAAAGGCAGGCGGTTCGTTCTGGGGCAATGTAGGACGGGCGACAGGAAAGGTGAGCCTTGAAGCAGGCAAGACCTATATGGAAGGTATGGGAATGTATCTCGGCAGTTATGCTGTGGGCAAGCTTGAAGGAGCTAAGGATGCCAACGGCAAGCCTATAGAGTTTGACTTGTTTGACGGAACGTTGGAGAGCCTTCCTACGGCAATCGGTTTCCGTGTGCAGCATGCTCTTGGCGGTTTGAAAGGCGGCAGGAAGAATGCCAATGGTGAGGATATAGGATGGTTAGGCTCTACAGTAGCCAACGTGAAGGAGTTTCTTACTTCCGACAAGGTGAAGACTTCCAACATGCTCATGACCGAAGACGAGCGTCAGCAGATATTCAATTCGGGGGCTCAGAATGGTGTGATGCGAGACGGAGAGAATATAGTTAGCTATGCGAAGAGGACGAAGAAGAACAAACTCCGCTATGATGATCCACGGACTTATGACGACCCGGCAGGAAAGGAAAGCATAGAGTCAGACGTGGAAATGATGAAGAATACCTACGACCAGATAATGGCAGACCCAAATGTGTCTTGGGATGCAAAGGCGAAGTTCTCTGCAATGGTTATGGGCGTGATGCCCGATTCGCGTCCTATGATGGACTATTGCACGTTTACGACAGAGAAGGTAGGCGGTGACGAGGCAGGAGTGAAGAAGTATATCAACGAGTATTCTGCCGACGGTACGCTGTTGTCGAAGACAAGTTACGACAATACCGACAAGAGAGAACAGGCGTTGTACAAGATGGCTATGACAAAGGAAGGTCAGAGGCTTTGGAACGTGATGGGTACGCTTGTGGGCATAGACAAGAATAACTATGACTACCAAAACGCTTTCTTTATGGAACGTGTGAAGGATGCCAAGGACGGTGCGGAGATACAGGCTTTCGTGGACGGAATGGGAACCAAGGGTTCGGCGGTGGAGCAGGAGTTCACCAACTGGGTTTTGAACAACGGTTCTACGATGAAGGCTATTGATGCTTTCGCCCGAGAGAGCGGCATGAAGAAGGAAGATATTGTGAAGCTGATGAACAAAGACCCTTTGCACAGGACAGAGGAAGAACAGCTGTTGTGCGTGAAGCTCCGCAGGGAGCTGGAGAAGCAGGCATTCCCGGCAGACAAGGTTCATGAGGAGCAGAGCAATTTGGAGGGCAAGGACGTAGCGGACGACAATAGTCTTGGTACGGAGGAGCCTAAGACGGAAGCTGTGGCAGAGCAGCTTGACAATCTCTCCAAGGCAGAAGAGGGTGTTGAGGTTCTTATGAGGGACAATGACGTGTTCGGAGACAACTTCAAGAAGATGCAGGATGAGGGTATGACCAATCCTCAGATATACGACTGGATGATACGTAATTGCGGCATGACTCAGGAGCAGTTGAAGCCTTTTGCCGACTACATCAATGCCAATGCGAGGGTGCAGGGCATGCAGCAGAGGACGCAGCAGAAGATAGAGGAGGTTGTGGGCAAGGTGGTCCAGGACTGGAGCTACCGAGGCACGATGAATGGTGTGAAGAGTGATGGCGAACAGGTGTTGTATGTCGAGGACAGGGACGGACGCAGACTGATGGTCGGTTCGGGTGATGTAGCCTTTGATTCCGTGACCGGCAGGGCGAAGGAAGATGTTGGCGACATGCTTGTATGTCTTGACCCGGAGACCAAGGAGTTAGTGTATATAAAGGCAGAGGATGCCAAGTTTGTTGGTGCTCAGAATCCTGATGAATTTGCCAACGAATATCGTCAGAAGTTGCAGGAGATAAACTCTCAGCCTTATAACGAGGCAATGCAGCGACAGGCAGAGCGTGATGCGGCGAAGAATCAGCAGGAGGAAGTGAAGCCGGAAGCAGAGCCGCAGGAAGATAATCCTGAATTATATAAGGTGGCAGATTCACTGCAAGGAAAAATCGGGCAGTCTTTGTCTAAGGATGAAGCGGATAGTCTTGTGTCTGAAATGGAAAATCGTGCCGAACCTGCAAGAGAATTGGAGTTGACACCAGAGAACTGGACTGCAGAATTTGGTGAAGACGGTAAGGTAGGTACGCCGATTGGAGAAGTAAAGATGGGAGAGAACCAATATCTAAAACTTGCCCGTCTTGGAAGAAGAGGTAAGCTTGGAATGGTAAAGCCGACACTTGAAAATCCAGATTTGATTATAGAAGATGCAAGCAGGGCAAAAGAGGGAGATACAACAGAACGTAGTAGTTCTTATGTCTTTGTCAAATCTTTTACAGGAAAAGATGGCGAGAGAATGTATCATTTTACTTCTGTTACCGTACAGAAGGACGGTAAGGAGGTAGTTATATCGAATCAAGAAAAGAGTGAGAATAGAATAAAGAAACTTTTACAAGATGGTAAAGTCGTCTTTATAAAAGGAGAGTCCAGTCTGCATCCGAAAGCACAGATGGAAGAGTCGGTTCCTCGTAGCGATTCGCAGGGTTCTACATCTTCCGACAATCAAACCCTCGGTCTCGGTATCAATTCGCCTGAACTTTCCGTAGACAAAGATACGAACAATTCTTCAAACGGCAATGGGAATGAAGGAACTTTAACACATTCTGCTGCCGATTACGAGAAGAATGACATACCTGCAGACAAGGACGGAGAGCCAGTTTATGAGCAGGTGCCGAAGGAAAGAACAGTAGAGGATTTGTTCGGCAAGCTTGGTGGTGACGGTAATCTTGCCCATAGCTTTGCGGAAGCCAAGGTAGCGGAAGCAGAGAAGGAGCAGAAGGCCTTGTTGAAGAAAGAGCCTAAGATGGGAACCAAGATAAACGAGTATCTGAAGAAGAAACGTGAGTATGAGGATGCAGTCAAGGCAGCAGAGGCAAAGATAGCTTACTGGAACGATGTGAAGGGTGAGATAGAGAAGCTGACGCACACCACGCTTGACGAGCAGAAGGAGCAGCAGGCAGAACTTGACGGTACGGCAGCGGCGGCAGAGCACAAGGCGTTGTATGGCGAGGGTCAGCCAGCAGACGGCACCGCCCTTGCAGCGAAGTTCGTTGCTGATGCCAAGATAACGCCAGACAGTTTCAAGAAAGAAACAGGTTTCGGTACAGCGGAGCAGGCAGGCTTTGTGGGCATGATAGCTAAGGAAGAGAACGGCGGCAAGTCTATAGAGCGTCTTGCCGAGGGCTTGGTGTACTATGACAACACGGAGTATAACGGTACGTACTTCCACGGCGACACCAACGAAGCGAGAAACGCCATCATCTCAGCCTTGGGTGCAGCGAGAACCCGTAAGGGTCTCCGAGAGCTTGCCCAGCCCGACCTTGCGAAGTTTGAGAGTGAGCGAGCACAGGAGCGAGACAATGCTTATCATGAGGCTTACGGTATGGATTATGAAGAATATTTGGCATATTCTGAGCAGGAAATGCCTCATATATTGGAAAAAATAAATAACTTTGACGAGGAAAAGTATCTGCACGACAAGGCAGAGGAGATTACGAACCAAATAGATAAAGAACATGGAAAAGCAATTGGAAGAGATGAGTCCGCAGGAGAAGAGCCAGTATATGGTGAAGGCGATAAAGTTCTGCCTGGCACACGGACTGATGAGCGAGGAGGAGGTGAAAGCCCCGAAGAACATGCAGGAAGAACGGAAGCTGAGCGCAGAAGCGATACTGAAAATGCGACTCTACCAGAAGAAGCACCCGCAGGAGCAGGAAGAGTAGAGTCGGAGCAGCAGAAAGAGGTAGATGAGGCTGTGAAGACAGAGGAGTCGGAGAAGCCACAGAATCCTATTGAGCGTACAGCACTTGAATACCACGAAGAAAAAGTGGGTGCTGCACGTAAGGCATACGAAGAGGCGAAGGCTTCGGGTGACGAGTCAGAAATGAAGCGCACAAGAGACGAGTTTAAGAAAGCTCTTGACGACAAGCTGAAAACGCAAGGCATGGGCTTGGTGCAGAGAAGAAAGGAGATAGCAAATGAACTCGGCAAGGAAGAAGCAGAGAAGATAGACAAGCCTTGGAAAGACATGGACGGAGAAGAGCGTATGGCAGTAGCCGAGCAGAATCCGCTTACCGAGGAAGAAATCAGAAGCAAGACCTCAGAAGAGAATCAAGATTTAATAGAAGATGCCATAGACTACCTAAACGGCAATCATGGCTTTGCACAACAAATAGCTTATTTAAAAATTTACGACGATGTTAGAAATAGACATGAGAATGTTTCCGGCGATAGCGGAACGGGAGACAGAACACAGTTGGATGCTGCCAATACTACAGGCGGCGAAGGATTGGGACTGGGACGAGGACGAGAAAGCGGAGGATCTGATGGACCAGTGGATAGAGGAGCAGGCAACGAAGCTGCATCCGGAGAGCGAACAGGCGGAGAGAGTGGTAAGGACAACCCTACTTTACCTGTTGGAAAACAAGGCGATAAGCAAGGTGAAGGAAGTCCATCCGGAATGGGCGGACTGTCTGCCGGAGGTGCTGACGCCACAGGAGGCGGTGCAGCTGGCGGAGATGGACATGTATCTGACGGAAGCGGACGTGGAGGCATCGATAGATCTTCTAAGCCGGATGCAAGACGGAAGCCTGCAGCCAAGCAAGGAACTACTTGGCGAAATCGCACAGGTGCAGAAATAAAGCAGGAAGCCAAAGAAGCCAAGGAGGGACTGAAAGCAGCGTTGAAAGAGATGCTGAAACGAGGACGAGGCGAAGCAAGCATAAGTCTTACAGGTCTGAACTCCCGACAGATAGAGTATGTGCCAGAGTTGATGAAAGCCGTGAAGCGTTACGGCATGTCGCTGATAGACCAAGGCATATACAAGATAAAAGACTGGATGAGCAATATCCGTGAGGGCATCTATGACGACATGAAAGCCATAGGCTTCACGGATAAGGATATTGACGACTTCATCGAAGAGATGTGGAACTCCAAGATGCCGATGGATGGCGAGACCCATACCATAGCCGAATGGAGTACAATCTATGGCAACGCCCAGCTGAGAAAGAAGCTTGGCGAGAAGCTTGGCGAGAAGTACGAGCGTCAGATGGCAGCCGAGCCAATAGCGGTGAAGGTAGGCGACAGGAAGAACATTGAGGAGACGTTGCCGTTCTTGTTGCCTCAGCAGCAGGAAGACGTGCTGAAAGCCGAGACGCAGTTTTTCGGCAACGAGCATGCAGACCGAGAGCACGCATACGGCAAGGGCTATCTGTTCACCAACGGCACAGGAACAGGAAAGACCTATACCGGATTGGGTATAGCCAAACGACTTGCCAAGCAAGGCAAGGGACGAATACTGTTCGTTACTCCAAGTCAGAAGAAGGTGAACGACTGGATGAAAGACGGCAAGAACCTCGGCTTGGACATCCGTGACCTTGATTCATGGGCAAAGGAGCGAGGCACGACAGCTACCACCGAGAGCGGCGAGGGAATGGTAATCACGACTTTTGCCAACTTCGGACTAAACAAGAAGCTTCTTGAAACCGAATGGGATGCCGTTATCTATGACGAGTGCCACCGCATTATGGAAAACAAGAAGGGAGCCGAAACGGCAAGAAGCATGCAGCACTACATGATGACGAACCGTGACGAGAACCATTGTTTCCTCAGGCTGCAAGAAACAAACAAGGACTATCAGAAGATGCGCCTTGCTTCGGAGAAGTTTGACGAAGAGAGAAGCAATGAGATAGGACGCATAATGAGGGAGTATAAAGAGAGCCATCCGGAGGCAAGGACAAAGGATGTAATCAACGCTACGTATAAACTACAGCCGAAAGAGCTGAACAGCTTTGCTCCTGCAGACGCAGCGAAGTTCCCCAAGTTGGGCAAGGCTTACCAAGAGTTTACGTCGGCGAAAGAGCACTATTATAAAGATGTAGAGCCGAAGCTGAGAGAGCAAGCCAAGAATACTTGGAAGAGAACGAAGACCATCTTCCTGTCAGCAACGCCGTTCAATACGAGAGAGAACCTTGATTATGTGGAGGGCTACATCTTCAAATATCCCGAAATGGGCGATGACGGCATGAACGGCAGGACACGATTCTATCTTGACCATTTCGGTGCAGCATACAAATACCGCTATCACCGACTGGAGCAGACAGTGAGCAATCCAGATGCCATTGCAAAGCAGGAAGTAGCATTCTCGGACTATCTGCAGAATACGCTCGGAACGATGAGCGGAAGAATCATAGACAGCCCTTATGACTATTCACGAGACTTTCCTACCGTATCTCCCGACCATGCAGAGGAATTCAACATAGCCGTGCAGGATGCCGTGAGAGGACGTTATCTCGGTTCTGCATACAGAAAGACTATAGGCGAATACAACTATGGCAGCGCATTATTTGAGACGATGAAGGTGGCGAATATCATAGACCGCATAAAGCAGCATCTTGACGCAGGGCGCAAGGTGGTGATATTCCACCGCAGGACAGAGACGAAGACTCCGATAAAGCCACCGTTCGCCTATATGCTTGAAGTTGCCAACAAGGAAATCTCTCTGATGCGACCGGGCAAGGAGAGGGAAGAGTATATCCGGGAGGTGAATGCTTTCCGCAAGGAGCATGCCGGGCTGTTGCAATGGGAGCAGACCTTGGACTACAGTATGCCGAGAGAGCAGCTTGCCAAGGTGTTCGGCAAGGACAACGTGCTGTTCTTCAGTGGCAAGGAAAGCAAGACGGTGAAGGATAAAGCCGTAGATACGTTCAACGATGACAATAGCGGCAAGAACATCATTGTGATACAGGAGGCGAGCGGCAAGGAAGGAATCTCTCTGCACGACACGACAGGCAAGCATCAGCGCGTATGTATAACGCTTGGTCTGCCTCAGAGTCCAATCACGGCATTGCAGATAGAGGGACGCACATACCGAATCGGCAACAAGAGCAATGCCATCTTTGAATATCCGGTATTAGGTTTGAACTCCGAGATGATGCTGTTTGGCGAGAAGTTCAACAATCAGGTATCAACGACAGAGAACCTTGCACTTGGCAGTCAGGCGAGAAATCTGCGAGAGAGTTTTGCCAACGGAATACTGGAGCACAGCGGCGTGGTGCCTATAGAGCAGCAGGGAGTCGGTGGTAAGGAGTTTGATGCACCGAAGCAAGGTAGCAGTGATCCGTTTGATGATGCCGTGCTTGACTACTACAGCAACCAGAAGCTCAACAGGAAGAACAGAGAGGGTGTGGACTACTTCCCGACCCCAGAGCCACTTGGCTACAAGATGATGGAATGGGCAAGAGCCGGAGAGGGCGACACCATATTGGAGCCGAGTGCCGGACACGGAGCTATAGCAAGGTATGCACCCAAGGAGAACCAGTTGACAGGAATAGAGCCAAGTCAGAGTCTGTTCACCAAGTTGCAGTTGAAGGCAGGTGGTTTGGGCAGGAAGTTCATGAACACCGTGTTTGAGAACTACGACATAAGCAACAAGCACGACGTGGTAGTGATGAATCCACCGTTCGGTACTGCAGGAGCGACAGCGATAGCCCATCTTGACAAGGCATTCAAGCACTTGGAGGAAGGCGGTAGAGTGGTAGCCATAATACCGAGAGGCAGCACAGACAAGAAGTTTGACAAATGGCTTGACGGTCAGAAGAACGTTGCCATGCGTGCTGAGGTAGACCTTCCCGACATAGTATTCCAGCAGGCAGGAACATCGGTAGTGAGCCGTGTTGTGGTGCTCGACAAGATAACGGATGCGGCATTGCGCAGCAAGGCAGGCAAGACGGAGCGTATAGACCTTAGCGGACGCTATGACAAGATAGAAGATTTCTTTGAGGAGCTGAGAAAGATAGAGATGCCAGAGCGAATCATAGACACGCAAGCCAAGATGCAGAAGAAGGCGAAGGCGGCGAAGGCCAGTATCAAGGAGATAAAGGGTGTAAGAGACGTGAAGCTTGACAAGAACGGTATCTTGGTAAGCATGCGAGGCGACTGGATGGACTACGGCATCAGCTTCTCGGGCAGCGACAAGCCTCAGTATTGGAGAGAGAAGATGTCCGGCTTCTACGAGAAGTATGAGGAGTTGGAGAAATCAACATTCAACGAAGACAATAAAGCAGTATTCGGCGAGATGAAAGAGCTAAGCTGCAAGCTTGCCGGAATGACCGAGGAAGAGATGCAGAGGTATATCGCAGGTCGGAGGAACGGCAGCGAGCAGGATGGAGTACATTTCAGAATAGGGGAAGATATAGAGGATGTTAACAAGAGGTTCAATGAGCGTCTTGAAAGTTTGAAAGCAGGCCCTAAACAAAAGGGTGGAGAACTGAAACTTGGATATCCGGGTACATTCTTAAGAGATGCAGGACTTGGTGACAGCGAAATTGTTTTGGAATATGCCAAGATAGAAAGAAAGTCATCGGAGAAATACAAGAACGACCATCCTTTTGATGTTGAAGATATAAAGGATTTGCCGAAAGCCATAAATGCCCCTATTGCCGTATTTGACAATACAAACGGGAAAGATGCAGGAAAGACAATTCTTACAGAGCTGCAAAAGGACGGAAAGAACTTTATTGTTGCTATACGTGCAGCAGAACGTCGTCAAAAAGGTGGAATCGTTTTGGAAGTAAACGAAATAAAAACTTTGTTCCCGAAAGAGGCACGTGGAATCGTAAACTGGTTTAATACGGGTAAGACCTGTAATGTGGACAAAGAAAAAGCCCTCACTTGGTTAGGGGCCCTCCGCACCCATCGCGGAACCTGGCCAACCGAGCAAGAGCTTTCTTCTGCCACAAATGTAGTGAAAGATTTTGATATAGAAAAGCGTAAGTCGCTGAATTTTCGCATAGGGGACAATAAAACAGAAAAACAGAACAATTCTGTTGCGACAATATCAGAAGATGCTCCGGTAGTGGTGAAGCACGTGGACAGAGTGTCGAAGGAGACAGGCGTGAAGGTGAACATGGTGCAGAGTGCGGAGGAAGTGAGCAGTCCGAGAGTGAAGAAAGCTCTTGAAGAGGGCAAACAGGTAACAGGCTGGTATGACGAGAAGACAGGTGAGGTTCATCTGTATATGCCGAATATCCATGACAGGTATACTGCCGAGAAGACCATCTGGCATGAGACGGTGGGACACAAGGGCATGCGTGGATTGATGGGCGAGCAGTTTGACAGATTCCTTCGTGACGTGTGGTATGACCTTGACAAGCCCGAGAATGCGGAACTAAAGAAACTCGTGGACGAAGAGAGGAGACGCAATCCGCTGAATATCTATGATGCCATTGAGGAAGGCATAGCACGACTTGCCGAGGAGGGCAGGGGTGAGCCGGGCTTCTGGCGTAACATCAGAAACAAGGTGACAGACTTCTTCCGTGAGATAGGCTACAGGATAGCACCGAACACGAAGGACGTGAAGTATCTGCTGTGGCTGAGCAAGAACCTACAGAAGAATCCGAACGACGTGTTCTATAAGATGAGGGCAGAAGCCGTGAGATGGCGACTGGACCATGAGGCAGTGCCCGATGTGATAGAGGCGAACGGCATGTTCTTTGACAATGACGGAAAGGCACACAAGTCATATCTCGACATGAGCAAGGAAGAGTATGAGGAGGCAACAGACGGTGAGATACATCTGAGAACCACCCCGTCGGCAGGAACCGCAATAGACCGCTATCACAGAGCACTCAACGAACACGGGTATATGTTCACCGAGAGCTACATGGACAACATGCTTTCCCTGCAGAAGCTGATGCTTGCGATAAAGCCGGGCATGAAGATAGAAGACATCAAGTCTTCGGAGAACCCTTATATGCTGCAGAACACCATGCAGGGCAAGATGAGCACTATGGCGCAGAGGTTTAATGATGACGTGATGGAACCGTTAAACAAGGTGATGGCAAAAGCGTTGGATGCCTTTGACGGCAAGAATCAGACAGAGAAGACAAGGAGCTTCAACCTTTACATGATAGCCAAGCATGGACTGGAGAGAAACCGAGTGTTCTTTGTGAGAGACTATATCCGAGACTTGGAACCGAGCGATGCAGAGATATTGCAGAGACAGTGGGACGCAGAGAAGAAAGACTTGGGCGACAAGCTCCGCAACGGTCAGATAGACCTGAAGGAGTATTACAAGACTATGGACGAGTGGATTCGCAACAATGTGGATATGGACTACAAGGCAGACGAACACGACTATTCGGGATTCCACGGCTTGCAGGAGATAGACGACAAGAAGGCACCATACGATGATGCGGAAGCCATACAGAGCGTCATGGACAGCGAGGCGAAGATGGAGGACATAAAGAATGACAGCGTTGCCGACCTGTGGTCGAAGATAAACACGGCGACACGCTATTCACTCGACTTGGAGTATGATGGCAGTATGTTGACGAAGGAGAACCACGACCATGTGTCGGAAATGTTCGACTGGTATGTGCCATTGCGCAAGTATGACGAAGCCACGGCAGAAGACATGTACGGCTATGTGTCAGAGAACGGCGATGCCACCACCTATATCGGACCGGCACTGATGAAAGCCAAGGGACGCAAGAGTCTGAGCAACGTGAATGTCCTTGCCCAGATAGGAGCGATGGGCAACATGTCCATATCACGCTACGGCAACAATGCCGTGAAGATGGCATTTGCGAGATTCGTCAGAAGCAATGGAGGACAGGGACTTGTGACGGAAACCAATCTGTGGGTAGAGAAGAAAGGAGTAGACAACAACGGCAATCCGATATGGGAGGAAGCCTATCCGAAGATACCCGAAAACGCCACGGCAGACGAGATAAGCAAGATAGTGAGCGACTTTGAGACAGACATGAAGACGAAGCAAGCCAATGGAGAAGCCCGCAACCTGTCAAACCGAGGGCATATCGGCTTCAAGTTTGAGCGTGCTAAAGACCGAGACCAGCATTTCGTAGACGTGATGATAGCAGGCAAGACACATAGATTTGTAGTCAATGGTAATCCGAGAGCGGCACAAGCCTTGAACGGATTGTTGGAGCATAAGGCAGGTGGTGTAGGCAGGGTGTTCGCCACCATCTCACGCTTCATGGCTCAGACATGTACGTCATACAACCCAGAGTTTGTGATGAGGAACATGATACGAGACTTCGAGTTTGCGTCGTCAAACCTCTTGGCAAAAGAAGGCTTGAAGTATACGAAGGTGTTTGAGAAATATTATGCGCAGGTAGGTCTGATAGAAGGCATAAGGAACTCCAAGATAAAAGACCTTGCAGACACAGGCGGTTTCGGTCTGTATGCGAAGTACCGGAACGGCACACTTGATACCTCCAACAAGATACAGCGATATTTCAAGGAGTTTATGGACAACGGCGGTGAGACCGGTTGGGTGCAGGTGAAGAACATGAAAGACCTGAGCAAGGAGTACCGCCGCAACATCAAGACCGAGCGCAACAAGGTGTCAAAGGTAGGCAAGGGCTTCTACAACCTTATCTTCAAGAACTTGGAGAACGTGAACGAGATAGCCGAGAACATGGCACGTTTCGCTACCTATTGCGCAAGCAGGGACAGCGGACGTTCGGCGGTGCGTTCCGCTTACGATGCCAAGGAAGTGTCAACGAACTTCAACCGTCATGGTTCGGCGAGTGCGATAAAGAGTTTCAAGAACGGCGAGATGAGCGGCATGCAGAACGCAAGGAAGCAGATATACCGATTCACGTCCTCTTATTTCAGGAACACGTCTATGTTCTTCAATGCCGGAATACAGAGTACGAACCTGTTGATAAAGAACTTCAAGCACAACCCTATAGGTACGGCAGGCTATATAGCTGCAGGTCCGATGATGACCGCAGGGCTGATAGCCTTGCTGAACAATGCCATGATAGCGTCGGAGGACGAGAAAGACCGCAAGGGTGTGAAAGACCCATACGGAGAGTTGCCCGACTATATCAGAAGGAATAACCTGTGTGTGTATATCGGAGAGGGAGAGTTTGTGACTATTCCGCTCGCCATCGAGGAGAGAGCTTTCTACGGCTTGGGTGATTTCGTGGCAGGAATGACGTTTGCGGATAACATATCAAGTCAGAAGATGGCGAACCTTGCGGAAAACAAGAAGATAGACAAATGGCTGAATCCGGCAATGGATGCCGTAGGCTGTCTGTCGCAGCTTGTGCCGGTGATGGATTACTTGGGTAATGCTTCGTTCGGCAAGGAGCCAGTGCAGGAAACCGTGAAAGGCTTTGCACCTTCTGCAATCTCTCCTATTGTGGAGTGGTTGTACAATTCCGACTGGAAAGGCAGTCCGATACAGCGAGACGACAAGTTTGACGAAGAGCAGCCATCATGGATGCTCGCCTATAAGGGAACGCCGGACTTCCTCGTGGACATCAACAAGAAGGTGAATGCGGCAACGAATACGGTAGCTCCGGGCAACGAGAACATGAAGGGCAATGACTTCTGGGATGCTGTGACCAATCCTTCGGCGTTGCAGCATTTCTATAGCGGTTATATGGGCGGTGCGGCAACCTTTGCGGAACGAGCAGTAGGCTTGGTGAAGAAAGGCAAGGACGTGGAGACCAAGGACATTCCGTTTGTACGTTCGCTGCTGTATACTCCGAACGAGAAGAGCGGTCTGCAGCGGACGAAGACGAAGTGGTATAACTATCAGGACGAGATGGCAAAGACCATGTCCAACGTGAAGCGTCTGACATCCAAGAATGTTCCTGTAGACCAGTTGCTGAGAAACTACAGTGACTACTTCAAGTTTCAGGATTCCAAGGAAGCGATGAAGGTGCAGGTGATAGAAGATGCCGACAAGACGATAAAGAAGTGGAAGAAGCTGCGCAACAAGTCGAGCGACACGGAGAGCATCAACTATGCCAACCAGAATATAGACATGATAATGCAAGATGCTGTAGAGAAATTGGATAAGTTGAATTAAATAAATAAAGAAAGGAGTGGGCGCAAGGCTCACTCCTTATTTTTCTCCTTTGGTTAATTTGATAGCATCTGACTCGTAAAAACATCTAGAACAGAAGCAATCAAAGTAAGGTGTATATGTATAGTAGTGTACTTCGTTTACGCTATATCCTTTTTTAATTAATGGGCATGAACTATTCGAATGAATGGTTTGCTTGTGATTAGGTAAATCCCTTTCTATGTAAACATAACCACCTAGCCTAGTTGGCATGAAATGATATGCAACAACAAGAATCATCCCGAAGACTAATAATGCTAATACACGTACATGTAGCCTTTTTATTTTTTTAGCAAACAGCATATCACACATATCTGTCTTAGAAACTAATGCGCTATTATTGGTCTTACCTACCGTACATATACGATATAACGACAGGCAGGCTAATATGAATAGCACGGCAAATACAATAATTGAAATAATTGTTTCCATACGCTATAAGCTTTATTTTTATGCAAAGGTAGGGATTTTTTTGATAGATTGTATCGGGGTTGGGGGAATTTTTGCGTAGTTTAGACTTTCGCTAAATAAATGAGCAGGAAGTGGCTCAGTATAAAATGCTGAATGACAAAGGTTTAGATGGGCTGATTTTTATTTTGAGCATAGTTAGGCAGTGGGCTTGTGTATTCGTAACTTTGCAGCAAGTTCAATAGTGGACGAAACGAATAATCTATTATTAATTATGTCAGAATCTAAGACATACATCTTTGGTGAAAACCAAAACGGAGGTTCAAACGGAATGCTTGGACTTCTTGCGCCTCTGCTTCAGAAGCAGGGTGTTGACCCAAATGTTCTTCTCGCCATGAAGGGAAACAATGGTTTCGGTGGTGAAGGAGGATGGTTTATGTGGGTAATATTCCTTTTCTTCCTCATGGGCTGGGGTGGTAACGGCTTCGGCTTCGGCAATAATGGTCGTGGTGGTCTTGCCAACGAGATTAACAATGACTATGGTCGCAGCCTCTTGATGGATGCCATCGGCGGTAATCGTAACGCACTCAGTAATCTTGCCACCCAGTTGAACTGTACTGAGGGTCAGATACAGAATGCCATTTCTGCCTTGACCTCACAGGTGCAGAGTGTAGGTAATCAGGTTGGTATGAGCGGTATGCAGACCATCAATGCTTTG
>ERZ1026880.630-NODE-630-length-17350-cov-11.547384_pt1 | contig 17350 bp, 19 predicted proteins | sample MGYA00380170_ERZ1026880 | MGnify/ENA primary metagenome ERZ1026880 (study PRJEB33269, sample SAMEA4719806) | human gut metagenome | biome: human-associated habitat; feature: organic feature; material: feces | place: Cameroon | collected 2013-10 ...
CTAAAATCCCTATGTTCCTCGTATAAATTTCACTTTGAGGTAACATAATAGGATAAATATAAATAGTTTTTTGTTTTAATACATAGGGTGTTGGTTTATCAAAAGTAAAAAAAACTTCTTTTAAAAAATCAATATCAACCATTACAAGTATCTTTTTTACCAGTGTCTCCAACCATTACGCCCAAAAACAGTTGAACACCTGTAAAAGTTTTTTCATTTCCAATAACAGATTTTGCCGCACAATACCTTGACATATCATCCAGCCACACTAATTTCCCAACACCACCAATATTAACCCCATTTAAAACAGAAAGCATAATATTGATAAACAAATCGCCCCGTGATACTGGCGTACCCTTATAATCAATCAAACTCATTTGGCCCCCATACAAGAAGTCAAACGCATAAACCACATTGGCCGAATACAACTCTTTTGGTTGGTCGTAATAGTTGTAAATCTTTAAAATACTTCTACTACTTGCAATACCATCTTCAATCAGATTAGTAAAGAAAATACTATATTTTTCTTGAACGCCTTTTTTCCAAATAAGTTTCATCTTTTCTTCAAAAGTTAAATTCGGTTTAGACAAGGCATCATATCCACTATATTTTAGCATTTTCCACAAATTCTCTGCATCTGAAGATGTAGCTAAATAAGTTAAAATATTATATGGAATAAAAGGCAAAGCCGATAAACTATTATACATTCTTTACCTCCCATTCAACTTATCAATATTTTCTTGCATTTGTGTAGAATTATCACTTGAAAAATCAACACTGCTATTATCTGCCAATTGATTTTCCAAATCATCACCATCGTGAATTTCATCCAAATACAAATCAAGATACAACAATGTATCATAATTCATGTCATTATTTGGATTTAGAGTGTTTTGATAAGCCCATAGCTTAAAAGGACGGCCACCCAAAATATATCTTGTATTTAATTTAAACAGTCGCAACGTATCAACATTTCCCTGAACCATCACAATAGCATGATTATTAGGGGTTAAGAGATACGAAGATACACGGGCGCTTGGAGATTGCATATTATATTCAATAATACATGGCGCACTAAACACCTTATCTCCATCCATAATCCGCAAAGCATTGTTGCATCGGCGAATACCAACATCTTGAGGTAATCCAGTAAATTCATTATAAGAATGAACAATCCACCAGTTATTATCAAATTGATAATAAAGCCCACGAATACTTTTTTTGTTAATATCTTTAAATATTAGCTTTAAAAAGTCTTTTGTATCTTTTAAACCCGTTGATGTATCAGCAACAGTGGGTTTTACCCATGCTTCAATACTTTGATATTCAGAAGAACCAATACCGGCCTGTTCAAGAATTTCCCCGCCATTTTCAGGAGTTTTTGCGGATGTGTTGTCCCACTGTTCATCAATAAAAGATTGTTGGGCTTCTTTATACATGTCATCTGGCACAGCGTTCATTAAAGTTCCTATTGAAGCATCAAGAAAGTCAAACGGCATGTATATCACCTTCCTTTTCAAGGCCATGAATTATATGAAATACAATACGTCTTACATCATTATGTTCAGCACAAATACCCAATTCAATTAAACCTCTTACCATTGTTGCAAATTCATAGTTAATTCCCATAAATTGCACATATACTCGGCTTAAATATGCTAAATATGCCTGTTCAATCATTTCTGATTTAGACTTGGCAGCATTTTCATATAATGGCAGAATTTTATAGACAGTATCAACAATCTTATTTCCACTCATTCAAACACCGCCTTAATATTCATAAGAGGCGATATCAAGCAGAATATATTCTTGTGTTGCCCTATCTACTTCTTCTCTTAATTTATCAATAACATTCTGTTTTTCTTTAAAGTTTTGGGCTTCAGAATTAAAAGTAAATGAAGAACTTACCTTTAATTTAAGAGCAATTTGCGCCGCATTATTTGTTTCTCTTTCCCACCATGCAATTACCCAATATCTTGAAAGAATATAAACTTCAAGATTAGTTAAATCAGCATTAAATGTCCTTGCTGTTTCATCATAATCTAAAGACTGCCTACATTCTACAAATTGTGAAACCGCATTAACCAAAAAACCATCACAAACCCTTTTAAACTTATTCTCATCTTGTTCATAAAGCTTTCCAAGTTTGTAATCTTGACAAATAGTTAGGGCCAAATCTTCTATTCTATCGAAGGAGGTCATTATATCACTCCTTTACAGTTTCATCTTCGTCTGGCTCAATTAACATTAAATCTTTTCCGCAAAGTTTACCAATTTCAATTGCTGCATTTGCATCAACAAACTGGCCATTTTCACGCCGAGTAGAAATCATATCTACAATAATTTGCTTTTGAGCAGCATTAACAAATTTATATGTTTCAATAATAGTCTTGCCGTCTTTATCCATCAATTCTTTTAATGATTTCTCATCAAGTAAAGTATCATAAATATCAGTCAAATTATGTTCTTCGGCAAACTCTTTATCCGCAATATACACAGCCCCAGAATTGATGAGATTAGTCATATTTTCAACAATAATATTTGCTTCTTTTTCAGCAAAATCCCGATGATTAAACTGACCATCAATCTTCCACATTACAGTGCCCCGTAAAACAACAGAACCATTGGTTAAGTTAATAAAACGAATTCGCTTAGAAGATTTTTTCTCAGATTTTTCCGTTTCTGGTTTTGTTGAAATCATCTGCGCCATAAGAGCCATTTGTGCCTTTAATTCTTCAATCTGATTTTTAAGACTATTATTTTCCTCTTGAATATCTTTTGTATTCACAACAGGGGTTTCTTTTGTAGTTTCACTTTTTGCTTTCGCCATTATTCAATTCTCCTTTTATTCCATTTATTCATTATATAAATAGGAGAGGCACACGGCCTCCCCTATCTATTCAAAACAATTAGTCGCTAATATTGTATACGCCAGCCTTTGCAGCAGAAGCGAATACGAAATTCCAACCCTTACGATAGGTAAAGTTAGAAGTCAAATCAGCATTGTCAAAGTGCTGATTGGTATTGCTCATAGCACTGGTCATAACACCCTTTACCAACTTATCAACAGAGGGGCTTACAACATAAACCTTGTTAGCAGGCAGAACAAGCTTTCCAGTAGCGTCAACAGCATTGTTTAGACGCATAATGGGGAAGTCAAGAATGTTATTGAGAATTTCAATAGAACCGCCTTCGCCACTAATATTCATACGATAGCCAAGAGCGCTATCAGGCAGAACCTTTAGTAGAGCAGAAGCAGAACCAATAATATAAGGACGAACGCCACCATTTAGCGCCTGAACGGTTTCAGCCATTTCAACCAGTGCAGTCACATCCATTGCACCAGTCTTGTTTAGAGAACCAGCAGGAATAGCAGCAATACCAGTGTTCAAAGTATTAACAGCATCTTTATACATCTCAGCTTCAACAGAAATCATTAGCAGAGACATAAAATCAGCAATGCTTTCCTTGCCAGCGAGAACACGATACAAGTCAGAATAGATGGTTACAATATGCTCAACAGGAGTAACCACAATCTCAGACACAGACTTCTTCTGACGGAAAGTTGTACGCTGACCATTAGCGTTTAGGCTAACAGTATAGAAGCTGCGAGGCATAATCTTAAACTTTACAATATCACCAATACCAGCGGTACGGAAATCAGCAAAGATGCTGAACTGAGGCAGAATAACCTGGGGAATGATAGCGTTGATAGTTGCATCAATAATTGCAAATGCAGCCCACTGAGTAGAGGGGTGAGCAATCCAAGCGTCAACAGCATTGTCCTTACGGGACACACCAGACTTGCGCTCAACCTCCGCAAACCAAGCATCCTGCATCAAAGCCTTGTTTTCAGCAGTCTGCTTCTTGTCACAAAAATAGGACATAGCGGCTTCATAGAAGTCGGTGTTTTCGCCAGCAAAAGCGATAAGGTCTTTATTCATTAGCATAATAATATTCTCCTTTCTATAGTTTCGGTTAAGCATTCTTCATGCAACGCAGAACAACGGTCTTAACCTCGTCAGCGCCACAAGTAATGCTGTGGAGTCCTTCAACACGGAAAGTTGCACCGCTAGCAACAGTAGCAGCAGGAGCAGCAAGCTTGCCGCCCTCAGCAACACCGCACAGCTGACCAATCTGAGCCTTAGTGGGCAGAGTCCCATTTGCAAACGCACTTGCGTCTACTTCATAGCAATCAAAGCCAGCAACAATACCCTTAATGTCCATGGGCAGACCAGCCTTATTGTAGAAGTAACGAATATCATCGTGAATCTGCATATCGAGTGTCTTACCAACCTCGGGAGTAGCAACAAGCCATACATTTACAGCGTTAGCAGCCGCAGGCTTAATTTCATACTGATAACCAGTAATATCACCGTCTTCAGTCTTAGCAATCTTGTCCAAAGTAACAAGAGTACCATTATCCAGGTCAGCAGTAGCATAAATGCCAACCATATTTAGAGCATCAACATCCCAGCACATCATGTTGGTGGTGTTGCAGATCGTGTGTAGTGCCATAATTTTCAATCTCCTTTAATTTAATATTCTACATTATACGTAGTGTGGATTGCCAGATTTTACACGGTCTGGCATCCGTGTTTTTCCTTTAAGCCAAGCCCATAACGTATGGTAGTTAACACCAATAAAAGCCGCGCAATCCTTTGCGCTTTCAAACACAATACCATCATATTCAATCCTTTTATTTGTGTTTGTATTTGCGTGCGGGTGTGGTTTACCTCGAAGAGATTCCGATATTCTCCTTTTATGCTCTTCTGAAAGCGTTCGCCCTTTTAATTTAGATGAGTACCCCATCCGCATCTTAGACCACTTTCGCTTCGTACCTTCCGTATGTACCCTGCCTTTATTTGCTTTAGATGTTTTATCTTTGCTTGATTGAGCAAGTCTATTAGACTCACCCCCAGCAGAAATATTATATCCAAAGTTATAATCTTGGGTATGATACTCAGCAATCAACGATTCTTCAAGAGCACAAGCCTCTTCTCTGGTCAGCCCATTAGCAACAATTTCATGCTTAAAAGCGTCCCAACCATACTTCTGTATAGCTCGATAAAAATGCTCGTTTTTCATATAGCCCATACCATTTAACCATCTTTTCTCTACTTGTTGACAAGTCAACCCGTAATATTTTTTTCCAGATGGTGAAATATGAACATATACAGTGTAGCAGTTATCCAAATATTCTCCTCCTCTATAATGTTGGAGGTGGCTGGTTACTATCCAGCAAACCTTTGATGTGGCGGAGGATAACTATTCCTCAAACCACTACGAAACGATGTTAATATTGATTTTTCAGGCGAGTCCAAATATCTTCAGACTGCTTGGTAATCTTATGTTCAGAAGGCATAGCAAATGTAAATACGCCAGTATCTTCCTTTTTAACAACTTTCTTTACTTCACTAAAACAAGTAGCTTTTACCTTATTGCTCCATGCGTCAAAGGTATCATTGGTACAAGACAAACCTTCATCACGATAAGTAGCAAACTGTTCTTCAGTAATAAATGGACGAACTTCAGCCATCACAGCCTCAACAGCACAAGCAGTCTCCTTTGCCATTGTGACCTCCTTAAACTTGCGAAGCTCCTCAAGTTCTGCATCCTTATCCATAATGATATGGTCACGCTCTTCAATATCTTTGGTAAGCTGGTCAATCTTAGCCATCATCTCATCCTCAGACATTTTTTCAGACTCTTCTTGTTCAAGCTTTTCGCCACAAGCCATATCTTCATCTTGCTTTTCAGGCTCAGACATCTCAACGGCAAGTTCTTCAACAGCCTCGGTCTTTTCAACCTCAGACATTTCGATGTTTTTATCTTCCATCTTTTCCTCCTTTCCGTCAGATTCCAAATCAAGCTTTTTATAAATTTTCTCTATTTTATTTACAACAGTAGTCTCATTCTCTTTCTTGGCATAACCAAGAGCAGAGGACAAGCCGTCCCGGTTGTATACAAAAGTGTCACCTTTAAGTTCCATAACTGGATATTTTAGATGTTCAGAAGGAGCTTCTTCCCAGCCATCCTCAACAAGCATATACACAGCTTTTACAAGAGTGGCCCGATTAGATGCCGCCATGATTTTATCTCTCATAGCCGACTTGTCTACATCACCCCAAGCCGTTTCCGACATAGCGTTTTTAGACTTGTCAACCTTGAGCTTTTTATCCTCAGCCATAGATTGATTCCTCTCTTCGACAAACTTTCTTAAAGCAGAATTGGAAGAACTATGTTGCCACTTACCATAACAATCAGCCGCTTCCTTTTCGCTAAACCGAACAAATGTAATATCACTATCAGGACAGCTTGGCCGCACAGTTTTTCCTAAAGCTGTAATTCCTTTAATATCAAACGCCGAAGCATTGTCTTCATCGTCCATCTCAAAACGAGCCTCAATACTCACTGCACGTTCATTATCTGCCTCTGAGAAAATATCACAGAACTCTGCCGCATATCGTTTGCTAATAATACCATCGGCATAAGCCCTTAGATAGCCGTCATCATCTTTCACAAAATCAATCTCTTGGTCTTGTGGTACAATACCAACAATATATTCATCATCAGTATGTGTAGTAGCATCACCAAACCGAACATCAGCAACAATCCATTTGCCAAGAGCAGACGGCGCAGACGCTCTTAAAACGTCTTCACTAATCCCAATACCATGACTGTTTGGTTTTGTGGAAATAAAACCAAGCCGAGCAATCGCATACTCGGATTCATCATAATCAGAAAATTCAATCCGCTTGATTTCTTCGACTGCAAATTTAATTTCTTTCTGCAATCTCTCTCCTCCTTTCTTTAAGGATTTGATTTATATTAAAGCTCAATGCTGTTTTCTGCACAGAACTTTAACAACTTTTTTGTACGCTTAAACCATAAGCTACCATCTTCATCTTTCCACTCTGGAATATTTCCTGCTTGATGAGCTAAAAAAGCTTCTTGCCCCTCAAGGCAAACATATTTATCTGTGTTAGATGGAGTACCTAAACGAATCATTATTCTTCTCCTTTAAGCACCCAAAAATGGTCAACATCATGGTCAAACGCCTGAATCCTATTTTCGCCATAATAATCAATCTTATCACTTAACAGAATCGCTTGTTCTACTAATTCATTAACGCCTTCAAGCAAATCAAGCAAATCTGCATATACATGAATATCATTGTTATCAAAGGCGATTTTAGCACAGCCCATCATTATTGTTTGAAACTCAAGTGTCCTGCGTTCAATTTCATGAATAATATCAGTAGCCTGAGCATAGTCTTCTACACCACTTGGCGTTTCACCATACAATACACTAATATTATATCTTTCTAAACACAGTTCCCCAATTCTGTCACTCAAAACAGGAAAATAATGAGCCATTCCATGATGAATTAAACCTGAAGCCTTATTCATAGCAAACTTGACTCCAAGCACAGACACCATTCGGTCAAACTTACGATTTTCAACAAAACATTGCTTAATCAATTCCATCAATGCATCTTGCGTTGGTTTAGATACAATCATTTCATCTCACCTCTTCACTGGTCATCATTCTGTTGTGCTGATTCAGATTTGTCAACTGGGTCGAGTTGAGGTCGGCCCCCAGAGTTTCCACCATCTTTGCTTGTGTTCGCATTCATCAGTAGTTGCAGATTCTTCGTCCAACCAGTATTCTTACTCGCCACAAGACTTTTTTCAAACAACACTGGATTCATACCCATGGCAGATGCCCACGCCGAACTATCAAGCACAATGCCTTTGTCAGCGTACTTAAACATCGTATCAATGCGTTGCTGACGCTCATAACGATATGTCGCACCTTCAAAGACAAACTGCCACTTAAACTTCTTAGTAAGCTGATTACCAAAGAAATTCATAAACTTACTAAATTGGTCGTATAGAGGACGCATAGTCTGATAGGTTTCATTCTGCCCAGCCTCAATCTCAGCATTGGACATTCTATCAGAGCTATAAATAACCCGGCTTACATTACTACCAACACCAGCGGTAGAACTTACTTGAGTAGTGTACATTGAGGGGTTGCTATCATTGTACTGGAAGAATTTGTTGTCACCAGTAGGCATGGCCGCAACCTTAAGAGTATTACCGAGTCCTTGTTTTACTTTCCCCATTAAAGAGCCAAGTGTTTTCAAATCTATTGAAAATTGATTTTTCTGTGTACCGGATTTAGCATTATCGAACAACTGAATAGCGCCAGCCAAAATGCCATAAGCGGCGTTCATATCCTTATCCAACTGTAACTGCTGAACCTCATCATCAGTAATGGCGTTCTTTAGCAAAGGGGCAAGATAAGGTGTAGTGTTAAAGTTGCTAAGATTTAGCTTAAAACAATATGCACCCATTTCAGGCGAAGTCTGCGTCCATTGGGCATAAGTGCCAACACGCTCTGCAAACGGATTAGTTGGACGATATTTAGTAAACCCATCATTATCAATAAATACTCGTTTATAATATTTCTTGAAAGCTGGGTCAAAAGAATCAATATCAACAGACGGTTGCAAGAAGTACGTCATATCAAAATCGAACAAAGGACAAACATCACTCATTGCAGTCATCATGCAATAATCTTGAGGTAACATCTGCAACGCATATCGCATTTGGCCTTTGTTGCCCCATTTGGTTTTGCGCCACCAGCAATAATATACTTCATGCAACAAAACCTGTTCAACTACTTTTCTAAACTCACCCTTATAGTCAAACTTTAGCAGAAAGTCATCAATTCGCTTCTTATCGTCTTTATATGCCTTTGTATTATAATCAGATTCATCAGCATTGATACAAACACACTGCAAATCAAAAGCCAGAGAGTTGGCATAGTTTTTGACGGTTTTAGCGAAAATCATGTCAAAAAATGACATATATTCCATATAACTATGAATTGTTTCTGCATTATTTCTGTAATCGGAAAGGGCTTTGCGTATTGCTTTTGAACTGGCTTCTTTTGCGTCATTATTAAGATTCTGCAATAAAGCGTTTGACATAAAAGGGGACCAAGCTCCATACATTTCGCCATAAGCCATACCAGTAGCAAATTCTACAAGCCCTTCTACTTGTTCGCGAGTTAATTTTTCAGACATTTGTCACACTCCTTTCTTTTAGATTAAAAGACAAGTTGAATATCATCTACATTCAAGTCATCTTCTTGCATAAATTTACTATATCGAGTATCAAGTTTTTCTGCAAAATAATTTGCATAAGATAATACTACTGCTCTATCTTTATAGCCACTTCTCGGCTCTACAAGCCGCACAAGGCCATTTTTAAACTCAGCGCTCAAATTAACACATTCTTGAACCATTAAATCTGTCTGACCAAAAGGCGCTAATTTTTCCGCTAATTGCTCAGATGTTAAATCATAAATTTCACCAGAGTCTTCTAATGCCGTCTGAGCATCTTGCATAGAGCAAAGAAACTTAATATTATTGGTTTCAAGCTGTTTTTTAAGGGACTGCCATCCAAGACTATTCGCTTCGGCAGTTCCAATAAACGGTACAAGACACTTAATAGCGTTGGGGTCAATAGTACGACCAGCTAATTCAGTAACTTTACCATCTGGCACAAAATGTAAATCTTTTTCATCAATTACCGTAAAACCACTGTCATTCCATTTTAACCAAGCTGGATTAGCTGTTTTTCCAGACATATAATCATAAATGACCTCACCGCCTGAACGGTTATCATAAACAATATAATCGGCTTGATAACCATAGTATAATTCTTTCAAATGCAGAACCAACTTATCAGCCCCACCACCCGGACGTGTCTCTATATAATCTACATGACGCTCAAACCGGAAATCTTTCCAATGTAACGACATACACATGAATACAGTATTATCGTTCTTTTCTTTACTATTGTTCCCAGAAAAAGCAAAGTCCGAAATAATAAGCCGTATTTCATTCGGTGCTTTGTCTACAGAAGTTGTAAACTTACCGCTATAAGTATCTTTTGCGGTGGGCAAATCTACAGCTTGAGTTAAAATCTGATTATCCTTAAAAGACTTAAAATCAAAGAAAGCGTCTTCATTCTCTGAGAACATTTCGTTTAGGATTTCCATTCTAAAATCAACTTCACTCATTGATTTTTTATTCTTTCTATAATCTGCCCATGTTCTCGATCCATCGTCAATAGCTGCAAAAATATCTTCAGCAAAAGGTATATACACCTCATGTTTTGATTCAAAATAATTATTAAAAATATCTTGATATTTTCTCGCAAACCACTCATATGAGTATCTTGCTGAGGTAATATAAAAAGACCGAGCTTTTTCTTGCCAACGCCGTGTATTATACTTAGGATTAAGCAAATATTTGGCTTGACGTGCATGACCCATAGGCTCAAACACAGAGTCGATAATACTCTTTTTTAATAGCCGCGCTTCTTCATAAATGTTTAAAGTTGAGCGGGTACCTCTACTTGACTCAAGACAAGCAAGCACAGATATAGTAGAACCATTAAGTTTATTTTCTATTGTATAAGCACCGCCATCAGACGTATTAGACTTAGTAATAACAATATATTCATGCTCATACATATAAAGTAAATAAGGAGACAGTTTTTTAATAAGCTCATCCCTTATCTTTTTTTCTACCAACTTAGAGGCTTGCGGAATAGTAGAAGATGTAATCACAATCTCACTGTATGGATAAAGGCAAAAACAAACCAAAGAAGCTAAACCACATAAAAATGATTTGGCCGCACCACGGGTGGCAATAGCCATAAACTCTTGACTTATACCCATCATGTGTATTATAATCTTTTGAATTGGATAAAGTTTTATTTGAAAAACTTCTTCAACAAAAATATCCCAATTTCGGCGATAACGAGTTATATGTTTTTTAACATTAGCCTTTTGACGTTCTGTTAAATATGAATTATTAGCAACAGAAGTTGTAGAAAGTTGACGTTTGAGAAATTGTTTGCGCAAATTACCGCCATGATTTATTGGTAAGGGCATTATTGCTCTTCCTCTGGCACAGGCGGGTAAACCCTAACCTTACTATTTAAATTTCTCATACTACGCATAATGTTATCAAAAGCTTTCTCAAACCCCGCAATATCTCTATATTTCTTTTCGTCTTCTTCTTCGGCCGGTTCAGTTTCTTCAATCATCCAAGCAAGACGGTCAATAAACTGTTTGCGCTCATCAGTATCTTTTTTGCCATAATCATTAAGACCGAGCATATCAAGTAGAGATTTAAGATTTTTCTGAGCTTTATCAATCTCACCCACGTCACCAGATTCATTGGCTTTACGCAATCTTAATTCACCTTTGGCCACATCTCTATATCTTAATTCAAGAGAATAATTTAAATTATCAACTTCTTTAGTATAAGCATCAAAAAACCCATTAAGTAACTCATAATCTTCAACTTCAAACTTGCCCCAAATCTTTTCCATTTCGGTTATATCTAAAGGCTTTTCTTCTGCTTTCTGAACCTTCTGTCCAGTCTTAGCAAAATCACTTAAATCTAAATCACTTTGCCAAAACCCTTCAATAATAAAACCCAACTCTTTAAGAGTATTATGATAAACCATAAAAAGATTAGAACTGTTTGGCATATTCGTTTTACGACTAAGCGCTATATCATAGTATTCTTTAATCACAGGATATCCCATTTCAGCACACAAACACCACAAAGCAGCGCCTTCAGAATTTAATGCTTTTTGATATTGTTTGAATCTATTATTAAGACACCCCCGACACAACGGAAGATATGTGTTGTGATAAGGATTAAGACTTTGAATAAAACCAGTCTTTTCTTTTGCCCCCATACACCCCACACACCAGTTCTGTGTGCTTCTATTAAATTCTGCCATTTCCCTTTTCTCCTTATAGAATAAGCGGGCCAAAATCTTGACCCGCTTTCCATTTTTCCATTATTCAATTGTACTGGTAGTTTGGCTTTAAACCACTTACCAGAGATATTCGATCACCTCCTTCATACTTTAGTCTGTGTTATGCAGACAATTGGATGCAAGTATAGTGACCTCCTTCCTTTCGGAAAATTATACGGTTTTAGCTGACACCGTAAAACACCTGTCTCATCTTATTTCACCTACGCATGACAGTATGTTAGGAAATAGTTAATGTCTCACCTTTCGGCTGACAAGATATATTCAAACCGCTTTTGCGGAATGAATCAAAGATAATAGTTCCTATTCCAAGTCTTACCATTATCGGTATACAACGCCACATAAACACTTGGTCGAGCCGCGACGCGAATTTTTTTGGCAAATGTATCAATTCCTACAATTGACCCAACACGGGTAAACACCCTATCACCAACTTCGGTAATACCGATAGCTTTACTCTCTGGTCGATGTAAATGACCCCCATAGCCCTCGTCAATATCAACATTATACAAATTGCTAAAATAATCCATGGTTGTACTCAAGTCTTTATCTTCGCCATGACAGAACATGACATTAGTACCACGAATATTCTTAACAGCAATTTCCTGATAATCGTTAATCTCAAATCCAGCTATTCCTTCATATCGCTGTTTCATATAAGCCACTACAAACTTTGTTAAATTTTCATCTTCAAAGTTAGGGCGGCTTTCTAAAAGACGTTGACAATCATGATTCCCGCCAACTGTAACAACTTCTATATTTGTTTCTAATTTCGTATGTAAATGCAACAACCAATGACACATATCCTCAGAAAAACGAATTACAGTATCAATTACAGGTTCTCGCAATTTCAGCAAAGATGAAGGACGCAAAATATTTTCAAAGCAGTCCCCGAGAATAGCTACCTTACAATCCTTAAAGTCAATACAATCAGCTTCAATTTGGTCAATTAGATTATACAGTCTATGCCACATGATATTATAATCATATTGATTTACAATTTCGCCATACAAGCCTTTCACAACAAACGTAGAACCAGCATGAAAATCAGATAATGTAATAAGCAAAGTAGAATCACTTTCAAGCCGATATGTATTTTCATGTTGCGGCACTACCAATGGTTCAAGCCGCTTAATAGCCTCAATAATTTGTTCATTGAATAAATCGTTTCTGGCCTCCGCCCGCTGAACAGCATTATATTCAAGATTAACTGTTGATAGTTTAATTCTTTCAGCTTTAATTTGCTCAAGCAAATTTTGAAGCTCTACACTGTCCTTATCAACATCAATCTCATTACTAAGATTTTTCAAAAAGATACTAAACACCTTTGCCGAGCGCCGAATATATTCATCAGAAAAAACATCTCTATAATCCGTGCCAAGCACTTTCTCCGCCCAGTCTTGATAAGTAATTATTTTATCTTCAAGGCTTTGTGTTGCTATCCTCGCTTTGTTTAATTTGTCCATTTACATTTTCCTTTTCAATTTCCTGCCTTTCAGCATATTTCCATTTATATCCACCAGCTGTCTTTTGTTTACGCAATGGGTCACAGCAATTAGAGATATAAATTTTATTTATTCCAGTAGCTTCTTCAGCCTTTGTCATAGAAGGATAAATTGCAATAAACTCTCCCTCTAAATCCATCTGAACAACAGCGCGCGCGGCATTTGTGCGGTCTTTAGTGGCTTCATTTGCCTGTTCTTTTAATTCTCGTTTTGTTTTTAACAGCTTTTGGAATTCTTTCTGTGCTTTTTCTCTACGTTGTTCAACCATTTCATCAACACAGGCGCTTGCCGCTAAACTATCGGCCCTAACCTGTCTTGTATAATCACGCTCAGTTAAAGCCCCTTTTTTAAGCCTCTTACGATATTGCTTAGTCACACCTTGCATATTCACATCATTGATAAAATCATCTTCAGGTGTAAAATTTGGCTTAATTCGACCTGGCACAAGATAAGTCATTGTCTTACCATTCGGCATCTTTTGTGTTTGATAATAACTTGGCTCTTCTGTTACTGTAAAAGTTCCAAGTCCGGGTACTCTACAAGAACCATTATAAAACACCTCTCGAATAATTACTTCTTGAAAAGCCCCCCACCATTCAGCAGCCGTTTGAATAGATGTACTGTCTTTCCAACGGCAAGCCTGCTTAAAAAACTCCTTGTTGGTAAGCATCATAGCGCTAACACTACCATTAGTCATTTTCTTCTACTTCCTCTTCTTCCATTTCTTCATCTTCGCTATAATCAACTAAATTCGTCTTGGCCGGATTATCTTCGTCTAATTCAAACAACGTAGCCTCTTTTTGCTTATCACGCCATTTACTACTTAATCTTAATACCGTCTTTTGAAAACCGGGAACATTTTTCGGCTCATTATAACAACACTCTGAAGGATTCCACATTCTTACATCTGTTCGAGGGTTAATTTGTTTCCAGCCAAAATGACCAATACCCGGAATAGGCACCTCAACCTGTCCCAACAATCCTTCTTGAATAATCTCCCCATAAATATCTAAAGTGGTCTTAATCATATCGGGTGGGAAGCCTGTTCTAAGAAAAATTTGATAGGCCACTTCCTTTTGCGTAAGGCGTGGTTTTTTAGACGTATATGATGACATATTTTTATTCCTTTCCCTATTAGTGTATTAAATATTCTATGCCCATTCTCTCAAACCCTTGTGGCGCAAGGCTTTTACACACTTTTGCCGATCGGACTAACTTTTCTTTCCATTCTTTTTTGATTATCTAACACTTTTGTACATTCTTCACAACAGCAGATTTGTCGTGTATCTCTTGGTTGAAAACGCCGCCCACAAATCCTACAAACTCGGCCTTGTACATTCCTTTCCAAATTTCGCACAATATCCCAGCCAAAACAAGCCCATAATAATTTTTTATTGTTTTCTGTCTTGACAGTATAAGCATAAGCAACTAAACTATTCACGATAAAATCAATCGAAGCTTCGGCCTTGTCAATAATATCTTGTCTAATGCAATGATACTTATAAAGGTCATCTTCTTTAATATGCTCATCTTCGCCATAACTGAAACGATTTTGATTTTTTGTCCAATAGTTGTATAATTCAATCACTTTGGCATTTTCACGAATTGTATAATCAACATCTTGATTTAACAACATTCGCCAATCAAAATCACCAATGGTTTTTGAATACTTTAGCCTTGACCGTGGGAATTGCTTAGAAATCCGGTTCATTGTAGAATCGTTTTCTGGTTCAACTTGATAAGTTTTCTTATCTTTGGCGTAAATAAAGAAATGTGGTAAATTGGCTTTAGTATAAGATTTAATAATATCATTGATTTCTTTGGGTGGTTCAGTCTTCCAAAGAGTTTTAGCATAATCAATCACTTGATTATTTTTCATTGTCAGCCAAGCAATAACTTTAATCTGCTCTTCAGTCAATCTACCACCATGAGCATTCTTAACTTTACTAATGGCGTTACTAATTGGCCCAATTGAACCACCAGTATAAGCCATACTTACGCCTTCATATAACTTATCTGCATCTATCAGTCCACCCCTGGCCTTTTTCATATCATAAGACAATGGCACAATATTTTTCATATTTCTTTCAGCCACAGCAGTGAGTGTTCTATCTTTAACCACAAGGCTAATATCGCCATCAAAATCCTGCTGTAGTATTTTAGAAATCATATCATGAGCGCTAAAATAAACACATTTCGTATCACCAAACCATTTATCGGTTAGTTCATTTCTTTGATTTATTCTAACAGCATGTTCTTGATACAAATGCGGGCTTCTTAAACAATCAAGCCTATCACCAGCACCAAACTGATTAGTATATACTTCACCATTCTTTAACAGTCCCTTTGGCCTTTGTTCCCCTTTACACAGCCATTCACAAAAAGCAACTGGGTCAGGCGAAATAAACAAATACTTTCCATTTATCCTTAAACGACCGCCCTTAGCCTGTTTAATCAGACTCTTCTTTGTTTGCTTTAATAAATCTTGATTATAAACATCTTTCATCAATTCAGGATAAATACACAAAGCTGCTTGCATTGCTGATTTATTTCGATTATATTCTACAGCACCAAGCAATCTCATAGTAGTTTGATAATCGCCACCAACGTTCTCAATTTCTTCTCTTGTTTTTCGGCAAATTATCTCAATCTCACTATCGCTCATATCACCCAAGCTCTGCAACATCTGATAGTTGATTCTGGCCTTTGGAATATAATCTTCTTCAATCTTACAACAACCAAAATGGCAACCATACACCTTGAAGTTCGTTTTATATTCTTCCCATGACGAATAGAATTTATATAACTTAAACATCGACTTAGTAAGAACATATTGAATATCATCTAAGACAAGGTTCCATTCTTTGCCATAGATATCATATACCACCCATTGGTCTTGTGTGCATTCTTCTCTCAAATATTTTTGAAAGTCAAAATAAGTAATTAACCCTTTAATCCAGGGCGCTCTGACAATTTGAGTCTTAAAACCTTTTTTACAACACATGCCCCAGCCATCTGTTTCTGCAATTACAGTCTCAGAAGTTTTTCTGGTAATCGTATAATCTGTCCAATCAATAAAATCTGATTCCGCTGTTACGGGCATTTCAAAATCATCAACTACAATACACCGGTCAATATCAAAATCTTGTATTCTATCTGTAGCCGAGGCCGAAAGACTCATATAAGCCAAGAACTTATTTTCATTCATGCCACCGAGTTCATTTATCTTTTCAACTGACAACCCACACATCAAAGTCTTTTGGATTCTTTTATAGTCCTTTTCTTTAATCGCCATGAATCTTTTGGTTCTTATCATTCCAGCGCCACAAGAATAAAACACATAATGTTCGCCTTTATAATCAAATCCGTTATGAATAATGCTATTTAATATCTCAAAGAAAAACACATTGACAATCATAATCTTGTCGCTTCTCTCAAAAGGTTGCATTTCAAGATTTCTTGTCAATTCAGATGTAAACAAATTGATAATATTTTTATCTTTTATTGCTTTTTCATTAAGCTCTCTGGTAATATTATCTTGCAACGATTGTTTGAGTAACTTTGAAAGTTCTTCTTTGTTTTTCTTAATAAGTTTATTAAAAGCCTTCAAACGCCATGAATCATTATTTCTTTTCTGTTCTTTTTTCCTGGCCAAGTATAACCGCATTAAACGATTATGCCAATATTGTTCTTCTGGTGTATAAAAAGCATCTGTCCCAACAGACGGTATATAAACAAATTCACTCAATGGCATTTGTATCTTCTCCTGTTTCAAGAATCCAACTAATCCAAATATCTAAACTTGGCTCATATATATCGTCCCAGACTTCAGGTTCAATATCATATGATGTTTGAGTGTACGTTCTATAACTCATTTCTTGCCATACCATGTGTTCACCCCCTTTGGTCTTTTGTTATCTTTATTATCTTAATTTTATCATATTTTGTGCAATTTGTCAATAATTATTT
>ERZ1026880.631-NODE-631-length-17347-cov-4.022843_pt1 | contig 17347 bp, 12 predicted proteins | sample MGYA00380170_ERZ1026880 | MGnify/ENA primary metagenome ERZ1026880 (study PRJEB33269, sample SAMEA4719806) | human gut metagenome | biome: human-associated habitat; feature: organic feature; material: feces | place: Cameroon | collected 2013-10 ...
CTCACGGTTATCATTATAGCCTTTGTTTCCGTCAAATTGAACAGTAAAAATAAATTGGACTTGCCAGATTTTGTCGGTTTATGGACAGAAACAGATGAACTTCTTCAGCCGTTAGTTTTTCTACATGACAGATCAATAGACACATCCATACAGGACACCATCCACAACCACAAGCTGCTCTTCCGGATCAAAGTGATCCCAGTCCTTTCCCTCGAAATACTCTTCATACACCTTCGGATCCATTACCCCGCGGCCAAGATGCAGGTTCCTCCATGAAGCCACCGTCTCCACCAGGGAGTAGGTTCCCACACCGGCAATTCTGGAATTTGCGGCAGAATGCGCATAATGCACCTGTTCGTAACAATTACTGTAATTGCTGTCCACACAAAATGCTGCAGCCTCTACCTTGCAGCCCGTGTCAGCCTCATATTTCACGACATAATCCAATATCTGATTTGCATAGGCGATATCCAGATTCTCAGACAGATAACGGTTTGCGATGATCGACTGAATAAAGAAACATTGCAGGAGCAGATATCCGATTACTGTGCCCTGCACAACACGCTTCCATTGGTGAAGGCGAAGCTCCTGTTCAGGGACCTTCGTCAGCCAGAAGAGTGCAGCGATTGCATTCATAGCCTGCATGGTATAGAACGGTGCAATCACTCTTCCTGCAAACTCCCCCTGAAAGGATGCTACCGGAATTCCACACGTAAGAATAAAGGAGACCATGCGGTACAGTACGTAAATTCCCGCATCACGCTTCGTACCGAATCGAAGGATTGCAAAAAGAGCCGTTCCTGTCATCACCACGGAGAACAGAAGCGGAAGCCACACCGGAATCATCAGGCCAAGTGAACTCTCGTACATCTCACGGAATTGCCGGAACACATTGCAGACAACCCACCCCAGCGAATTGCTCTGCACCTGCTTGCTGGGCAGAATATCAAAACCAAGTCTTCCTGATATGACTGCATCCATCCGGGATCCCGTCAGATAATTGACCACACCGCCCATCACAGCGGCAGACAGATATCCAAACTCTCTCCGAATGATTGCAGAAAAGCTTTGTCCTTGCGTTTCCAGATACGCCAGCGTACATAAAACAAGAGCCGCATAGATGCAGCATATCTGATAGAACATCGGTGCCAGGAACAGCAGAACTGCGCCTGTAATATAGTGTCTCCTGCTGAACAAAAAGCATCCCGCCATCGCAAAGAGCAGGGAAGCCTTAAAAACAAGATAGGTATCCGTAAAGTAGAAAAGCTCTGCAATCAGCACATTCACAAAGCACAGGGAAGTAACGGCCAGAAAAACCATTTTCCCCCATTTGCTTCTGTCAGCGATGCCGGGAATCCGGACAAAGGTAAGCTGCAGCAGGAGAAGTGCAGCGGAAAGAACCAGAAGGAACATCGCCAGGCTGAGCGCCTGGTGCTCATAGGGATAAAAATGCAGCACATAATAGGATACATAATCTCCCAGATAACCCAGCCAGCGGAAATTGCTGATTCTTGCGATCAGCGTTGCTCCGGGATCAATATTTCCCCAAAGCGTGTCCGAATTCGCCAGCTTGCAATGTACAAAATTTCCCCAGCTAAGGAACAGAAACGCTGCATCCAGGAGATACCATTTGATATATTGTATTGTCCGCTTCAAGGTCATAGAACGCTAAACCCTCACTCTGAAATTTTTACCACGGTCACGCCCCACACATTGGCGGTAGAGCCCGGTGCCGGATACACCGGCATTGCCGCAACCTCCGGTGAATGATAAATTGTTTCCAGCGTATCCCCTTCCGCATAATTGACGTTCACACGAAGCTGCTGTATGAAGAATGCGGACCAGCAAAGACGATTTCCCTCGCTGGTAGTCGCCCATTTGCCAAATTGCGCAAAGGAATTTGCGCGGTTGAACAAAGGTGTGGCCTGAAACAAAGGGGATTTCATCGGTGTTCCGTAGACCAGAACAACATTTTCCGTGTAGTCCGTTCCCGTTACCGCCCACTGATTCATCACCTGGCCGGCGAGCGTTGTCGCCGCCCTTCTGCCCACACACATCGCGTACTGATCCACAACCGTCTGCGCAATCTCTCCATAGAGCAACAAGGCCATTCCCACGCCTGTCCCCATGTAAAAGAGCTTGCGAAGGCGTTCTTTCTGAAGATCCGGATGATCGCAGAAAGGCAGCAGGCAGAACACAAGAGGCAGGATCATGGCCATTCCCATTGTCATCTGCATCATGGTCTCCGCAGACACCGCAAGAAGAAAGAAGCTGTTGGCAAATACCGGAATCAGAAGGAAAGCAGCGGCCATCAGGACAGCAGAAAGCTTGTTTTTCTTCCAGGTATTCCACACGCAGTTAAGAAGAATGGCTGCGGGAATCAGATAGAAAACCGGAAACCAGCTATGAGACTGTAATATGTTGAAATGGTATCCACCCCCGCCAAAGAAAAAGTCAAAGGATGTATAGGTATGCTTCAGGCTGGATGGAAGTGCACGGATAACACCGCCAACGGTAATGGCATCTGCACCGTTGTAATCGGAAAGCGTCTGCCCCGTAACCGCAAGGCACAAATGCAGAAAGATTTCATACAGCACCGCTCCTGTCAGAACAGAGGCCAGCATACGTCCCGCAAATCCAAGCGCCTTCTCCGGCTTTTCGCTTCTTATCAGCATGGAAATAAAACAGAATAATGCCGTCACGCAGGTAATTCCAAGGGATGCCTGATAGCCTCCCATCATCAGCGCAATCACAAGGCCTGCTGCCAGAATCCAGAGAAGTTTTCTGCCGGAATCCGTCTTTCTCTCCACAATCCAGACAGCCAGAACCGCAAACAGGAAGGAGAGCGCATCATTGATCGACATATGGCTGTAGGACAGCTGACAGAGCAAGGTCGGTGCACTGAGAATCATCATGCCGACAACCCATGCAGAAAGCTTTTCCCGCTGACTTTTCCATTGCACCTGCATGAGTGACAGCAGAAAGAGGATTCCACAGGAAAACAATGCCAGAGCAGCCAATGCGGGCAATGGATCCAGAGATACATTCAGGCGCAGCTTATCGAGAATCGGCCAGAACCATCTTCCCATACGAAGCTCTGCAGCACCGGTCACATGATCATCCTGATCCCACATGCCGTCCATGTCATTGGTAAGGCGCAGCAGAATCAAGGGACAGTAGATGAACAGGCTTCCCAGATACAGAGAAAAAAACGGCCTGATATGTTGCTTCATGATTTTCATATGTATTTAATCTCCACATAAAACCTTCATTGTCACGTCACTGACTCCATCCGGCCCCCAACCCTTCGTTCTATTTTCCATATTTTACGATGGATTCCACAACATACCGTTGTCTGGTAAAGACGGTCTTTAAAATCAGCGCCGCATACTTCACCAGAATCGTCAGAAGGACGCTGATTCCGAAGAAGCAGAAGGATAGAAATAAAATGGTCGTCGTCCAGCCCGCCACCGGATGAATGGTCAGATACGTGATCAGGGAATAGATCGCAACACCTATGGTAATCAGCATCATAAGAACGGAAAATCTCATGGCAAACTGATAGGCAATATTCGTATACAGAATAAGTGCATCGGTTGCGGTTTCCTTCTGATTTGCCCTCTCCTCTGCTCTCGCCACAGGAAGCGGTGCCTCCTGCTCATAATAGAGCGCGTCCGTGGGAAGACCGCAGTTCGCATAGATGGCCTTCCGATAAGGGATGGTTTTACTCATCGACTGTACCCGGCTGATGCTCCTTCTGGACAGGATGCGAAAAGCCTCGGTGCGAAGCGGATACTGCGCACTGGAATTCCTGTTGTAAATTGTATAGAACGCATTGGAAAGCCTGTGTCCGCTGTCCTTCGGGCACGCAGCCACAATGTCAAACCCTTCCAGGCACCGGCGATACACCCTTTCCATCATGTCCGCAGGATAAGAAATCACCGTGCTGTCAAATTCGTAGACAAAATCACCGATACTCAGGTCTACGCCGGCGTCCATGGACAGCTCCAGACCCTGAAAATAGCTCATGGACAGAACCGAAATCGTGGTTCCCTCCAGATTCTCCGCAAATTTCCGGATCAGCTCCGCGCTGCCATCCGTGGAGGCATCGTTCACGCAAATGATCTCATATTTCTTATAGCTATGATTCAGAAATGTCTGAAGCATGTTCAGAAACCGCTCCAGCGATTTCTCCGCGTTGTGTACGTAGACAACCGCGGAAATAAAATTACTCTCCTTATTGATATTCTCACTCATCTTTCAGCACCTCATCCAGATCATAGACAGTATTGATCTTCCCGGAAAGCACGGATACATACGTTGGATTCACACTGAATTTCCGGACCACCGTTGGCCTGGAGTCATCGACTTCCGAAGCCTTCAGAATCGGTTTCATGGAAAACAGTGAGCTTCGATAGGAAAAATCAATGTCATCCTTCATATACTTGCGCGCGAGATGGGACATATACGGCCACGCACTCTCAGGCCTTGCCGGGCAGTCATTACAATTTCCCAGGGCCTGCGGCGTGCAGAAACCGTCCGCCCGTTTCTGCTGACAGGCAAAAGTCGGGAGCTCCTCATAGCTGGTAGCATGCGGCGTGAAGGTAACCGAGGTGAGGGAATGGAAGCCTGTTTTGCCAAAGGGCATAATGGAAAAAAAGGGACCGTCCATCACCGTAAGTCCGACATTCTTAAGCTTCTCTCCCGCATCACACAAAATAATCTCGCACAGTTCATACTTGATCTGAAACGTGTCAAATCCGAGAAGCTTCGTGATCTCATTGGTCGCTGCATAGGTCGCGTTCAGAAGAAAAGGCGTCCGATAGCTCTCTCCGCCTGCAGCGGTAATCCGGAAGAATTCCTCCCCCTTCCGAATATCCGTCAAGTGGACATTGTACTGAATCGTAACGTTTGGAAACCTGGCAAGCTCCGAAAGAAAGTAATCGCGCAGAATAGCGGCATCATAGGTATATTCCTTCGTAAGAAATGCACCGTCGCATAAATCCTGCTTAAAATAACGGCTGGGATTGATTTCTTCACAGGGGATCCCGGCATTCTCGCAGAATCTTACAAACTGATCAGCATTCGTCCAGGAAAACCTCGCACTGGTCGCATAAATCTGATCAAAGTCCGTCAGGACACAGAATGCATAATCATCCATGAAACGCCGGAAATAGTGTGCCGACTTTTCCGCCGTGGAAAGAGACCTTGGATAGTGATAGCCCATATGCACCCGTGCCTGGTTGATATACGTTGCCCGGGAAAAAGCTGCCGGGTCGCGCTCCAGCACGATGATCGTCTGCTTTTCATGATGCCGCGCACAATACAGCGCACTGTACAGGCCATAAAGGCCTGCCCCAAGGATAATCCGGTCATAATATTTATCGTTCTCGCCGCCTGTGGAATACACGAATTGTCTGCCTCCAATCATTACGCACGGCCTGCGTGCTTTGCATGCCTTCGGAAAAGAGCTTTGCCGCCAAGGAGCAGCAGAATCATAACAGCCCCTCCATTGATGCAGTAAGCCAGTTTCTGCAAACCGGTCTTTCGATAGATCACCATGATATGCCCGATTCCCTCTTCCCCTTCCGGAAGATAGACACGGACGCATCCGCCGCCGTCTGACTTTCCTGTACGAAGCTGCCGGGCAGGCTGCCCGCTCTCATCCAGAAGATAAGCCTCATAGCCCTTATAATACAGATAGGGGACATCATAATACTCCCAATGCAGAGGAACATACACCTCATAATACTTCCCGTGCCCATATTTGGTCCCGTCTGCTCCGCCCTTCATGGGATCGTATGACTTCTCAGGCTCTTTCAGCTCATCGCGAACGGCTTCATCCGGCATCCATTCCTCTCCGGAGCCAAGCCCTGCGATCTGATCCGTGAAAAGTTCACTTCCCAGAGTAGTTCTTTCTCCGTAATTCGCACTGTCCGCCAGAGTCTGCCAGGCAAAGGATACCACCAGCAGTGCCAGCAGCACATACTGAATTCTTTTGGAATGTCCCTGATTTTCCTCCCAAAGGCAGAACATCAGAACAGCTCCCGCCGTGGCAGGCCCCAGAAGCCGTGAAGGAAATTGAACAAACTCGCAATAATGTCCGAACGTCTTCCAGAACGTGCTGCAGAAAACGAGCACGATGAAAAGGAAGGTTGCCGTCAGACCTGACCAAAGGATCCTTTTCTGCATCATCTCCCCATGCCTTCCAAGTGTTTGAAGAAATGCAATCACAAGGAAAACGCACAGAAGCACCATCCCGATTCCCATCGCAGAAGGAAACTGCGACCATGAGACCGTCTGCTCCGACACGGGATACAGCGGATTGGTCTGAAAGTGATATTTCTGACAGGAAAGCTGCTCCAGAGCTGGCAGCCAGAAGCCGACAGAGAGGATCGCTCCGCCCAGAGCGCAGCACACAAGATCCCGCAGTATAACCGGCTTCTTTACAATTCTGTCAGCGCTTACAAGAACCATTACCAGCAGAAAAACAATCAGCAGAATCACTGTACTGACATGAGAAAGCAGTACGCAGACAACTCCGCCCGTAAAAAGGAACAGGTTTCTTCTCCGATAATCCCGGTACAGGATATTGAGAAGCTCGCCGATACAAACCGGCAAAAAGGCCATGGCGGTATAGCTTCCGACTGCCTGGACCGAATACAGATACCGCGTGTACTGTAAGCTCATAATGTACATGGCAGCCCCACAGGCACTGACCACATGGTGCTTCCTCTCACAAAGGAGTTCAACCGCTGTATACATATTGAGCCAGGCTGTCACCGTCACAGCCACTACATAGATTTTATAACTGATTTCCAGAGACAGTCCCATCAGTCGGAGCAGTGCCGGAAAATAAAGAAAACAATCCGGATAGAAGAAGCCGACCCCATAGCCGAACGAATAGGCCTCCGCGAAATGAATCTTGGCAGGAAAAACACCTTCCTTCAGTGCAAGATACAGACTTTCGATTCTTGCCAGATGGAAAGGGGCATCGGTGCCCATGTAAAGGCCCTTCGGCAGCAGTGGGTACAGAACAGTAAGCAGAGAAGCTGCAGCTGCAAGAAAAGTCACAATTCGATATTCTTTCCTCATCTCTCTTTTCGTCTTCTTTCTCCCTTTTCTCTCCGTTTCTTGCGCATCAACGTGTTCCATTATAAAATACTTCTGTTTCTGATACACATTCACTTTCGGAGTATCCAATGAATAAAATCTCAGTTCTTTCTATCGCCGTCTTCGATCTTCTCCTGACGGCTGTTTTTCTTCTTGCAAACACCTTCACAGCCAATGGAACGAAGACGCAGCCGCTCTCTCTTCCGATATACGGGCAGGCTCTTCTGCTTGCAGCCTCCGTATTCCTTCTGGCCCTTCTTCTGCTTCGAATGCATCTGCCCGTCCGAAAGGCTCCGGTCTCTCAGACGGCACAGGCGTTTCCCGGAAAACGCATCTTTTTGGGGAACTTCCTTCTCCTTACCCTTTCCTGGACTCTTTGCCTTCTTGTCTACTTCCCCGGAGTCGGAATGAATGACGGCCTGAATGTCCTCATGGGGCGCCTTTCCAGTGCCAATCAGTTTCCTGTCTATTACTGCATCTATGTGGTAATCCTTGGCAAAATCGGCAGCCTCCTGGGCTCTCTTCAATATGCTGTTGCTCTCTATTCCGTACTGCAGATTCTTCTTACCGCCGCCATCTGTGCGGGAATCCTGACCTTTCTCCAGACAAGATCTGCCTCCCGCCTTTTCCGGCTTCTTGCAGCCGCATATTATATTCTGCAGCCGGCACTGGCCATCTATTCCATCTCCATGCTGAAGGACACGGTCTTTTCCTCACTCCTTGTCCTCTATGGCATTCTGCTCTTTCTAATAGAGGAACCGCGTTTCCGCAATTCCGCAGAAGGTTCCTTCGTGCCGGACAACCAGCGCAGAAAGGCTCTTTTCCTGCTGTTTCTCGTTTCCTCTCTGCTGATCAGCGTTCTTCGCAGCAATGGAGTCTACATCGTGGCAGCCTGCCTTCTGTTCCTGCTGATCACCGATCCGCGTGACCGAAAGCAGCTTCTCGTCACTGCTCTTTCCGTGCTTCTCGTGAATATCGCAGGCTCCATGATCATGCAGCATTATAACGTTCGTCATAATGCTTCCGAAACACTTGGCATTCCCATCCAGCAGATCAGTGCCGTCGTCGCATACAGCGGAGATCTCTCCTCCGAGGAAGAGGACATTCTGCGGCAGTATATCGCACCGGAGAAAATCAGAGAGCTTTACTATCCCGGCAGCGCCGATCCCGTCAAGTGGAGCGACTCTTTTAACCGTCCCTATCTGAATGCCAGCACGGGAGAATTTCTTTCTCTTTGGGCTGGGCTTCTTCCGAAGAATTTCAGGATTTACGTGCAGGCTTATCTGCAGGAAACCTATTGGTTCTGGGCTCCGGTTCAGCAGGGCGGCATTCAGATGTTTGATACCATCGAAGACATCATGGATAATGACTATCTTGCTGACTTTCTGGTTCAGAATGGCATCCATGATGCACCGGTTCTGAAGGGAACCGCCTCTGATTTCCTGAAATCGTTTTATCAGTCCGGCAGCCATTTCTTCCGTGAAGGAGTCTGCTTCTGGATCATGATCTTTTCCATTGTGCTGGCTTCCTGCAGGAAATGGAAGCTTCGTCAGATTCTTCCCTTCTATCTTCCTCAGCTTCTGACCTGGCTCACCATCATGGTTTCCACACCGATCAATAACTCCTTCCGGTATGTACTCTTCTATGCGTATGCCATGCCAATCTACGTGCTGTTCATGACCCATCATGCAAACGCATCGACATCATCGGCAGGAGTTCACTCGCTGTACAAATCCCGGTAAGCCTCCGGAATACCATGTCCCTGCTCTTTGGCATACTCTTTGTAATACTGTTCCCGCGGAACCGCCGTCACGGAATGCTTATGGTAGTACAGCGCAGTGGACTCATTCGTATAGTTGTTCTTATCCTCCGACAGCTGCAGATGCATGAACGGACCCTGATCATCATTCATCTCCGGAACGTAGATGTCTACCAGGCTCGGATCATTCAGGAGCTCAATTCGCTCCTCCATCTGAATCACGAAGTCCCGCAGTCTTCCGCTCCTTGCAAAGTCATAGCACAAATACGCCGCCGACTGCTTCACGCCGGGCTTCACTCCCAGAAACATAAAAAGAAGGAGCCCTGCAGCTGCAACAACAGCAGCCCTCCTTCCCGGCCCGCGATCCTTCATTGCCTTGAAACGCACCCAGCTTCCAAGGAGCAAGAGCACGACGGTCATAGTCAGAATCATGGTCTGATAGACGATGTCGAAATATCCCCCGGAGATTCCGGCTGTGTTTCCTGCCGCGTAAATTCCCGGAGCCTCAACAGAGGCATACAGAAGGAACAGATACAGCAGGATAAGGCCGACCGGTATTCGCCGAAGCACGCCAAGTCTATCCCATCGCACCAATCGGACCCCAAGAAAAAATACCAGAACAACGTACGCCATGAGAAGTGGCACATGCGCAAAATATTCCCGCATATGCTGCAGACCCTGAATCATACAGGAAAATGGCATCAGCAGAATTGCCGAAGGATGCAGCCCGAAGCCCTCTCCTCCACGTGTCAGATTTCCCGGTGATATGATACAGAAATAAAGACCAATCAGAATTTCGATGATCGGAATCCACAGAAGAGTCATTCTCCGCTGATGATTTCTTTCCATCAAAAGGCTCCAAAGCCAGCCGCTCAGGAGAATCAGAAGAACCAAAATGATGTGCTGATAATGGGACCCTCCCAGATATGCTCCGTCCAGAAGCATAAAAATCAGATACCGGCGTTTCCCCGTCCGCTCCCACTTCAGCATCCAGGCAGTCATTAACAGAGAAAAACACATTGGCATGACATAATGTGCCATACCGGTATACCAGAACATTCCTCCCCGGATATACGGCATATATTGCAGAAAGAAAAAGAGCTGCAGCCAGAAGATCACCCAATAAGCCTTTTTCGTCATTCCAAGCCGCTGCACCAGAAGCTCCCGAAGAACATATCCCGTCCCTGCCGCTGTGTACAGGATGCATAATGGAACCGTAATCGCATAGGCATGCTCACCCCAGATACTCGGCTGAAAGGCAAGAAAAAAGTTGGAGGCCCAGGTTCCTTCCCAGATTCTCCATACATTTGCAGCAGCCTGCACGCTCGCATAAATGGCATCCAGAATATTCCCCCCGGCCAGCAGCACATTGTGAACGGTATAAGACTTCGAAAAATCATCTGCAGAAGCGTAATTAAAGATTCCGCAGTACAGAACCGGAACCAGAGACAGCATAACCAGAAGGCCGGTCAGCCCTCCCGCGTGTTTTCTCCCCCATCTCATCATCTGCTTCAATGAATCTCCTCCTCATAATATCGGATTGTCGATGCCGGCGCGGCATCGCCTGCGCCATCCATCTTCCCTGCGCTATCTCTGGCTTCCACCCGGACCAGAATTCCTCCGGAGGAATCCTCCCACACAGCAGTCTCTTCCTCCGGAATCCACAGCTGATCCTGCTCCGAAAAAGCCTGCCGGATCTCCCACTTCTCCTCCGATGGATTCCAGAGACTGAACTGAAACTCCGGTATCACCAGACTTCCGCAATAGGCATAGCCCCGGATATGAAATCCATCCTCTTCCCGGGTCCACGTGAAGTTCGTGCACACCACACGATCGATCGACTTCAGATAGTCTTCTGCATCCGCATAGAACGCACCGGAAACGTCCTCGCCGCTCTGAACCTTCCGAATCAATTCGGACACGGCATCCGTAAAGGCCTCCGCACCTTCCTGATTCATATGCTCGAAATCCATGTAATAGGAATCTCTTCTCTCAAACAGCTCAGGCCTCGAAAGGTTGAAGTCATAGTAGGCGGCGCCATGCTCTTCGCAGGTCCTGCGGATTCTGTCGCCCCTTTCGAAATACTGCTCCGGAAAGGCAGCAACGTAGTATTCAGGAAGCGGCATATTGATCACATACAGACAGATGCCCTTCTGTCTGCAGAAATCGCAAATCTTTTTCAGCTCATCATATGCCGGCTGAACCTCCTTCTGACTCTGCGCACTGGAGGTATCCGCATAAGAAAGCGTGTTAAAATCCAGCTGTGAAGTATCTCCGTTGGAAAATCCATTTCCCGGCTCGCCTCTCTGCTCAGATGGATCCGATGCCAGCTTCTGCCGAAGATTTTCTGCAATCTCTTTTACAGAGACCGTCACATGATCGTATACCCACGGAAAGAAGTAATTCACAGAAACAGAACTCCCGAAATTATCTGCGTCCAGCACATACCGAAGATCATTTCTCACCCGTTCTGCCATCGAGCTATAATGATTTCTCGCGCGGTAAAAAGCCACCTCGTTTCCTAGCCCTTGCCTGGACTGAAACTCAAAATAGCCGATCCCCAGAATCACATTTTTCACCTGATGCTCACGCCATGCCGTCTCGATTGCCGTGTAAGACTGTGCAAACATCTGCGCATTGGTTCCCATATTGCAGGAATGTGTTCCCATTCTCCGGTCATAGCGATCCGGATCCAGCGATCTGGACACCAGCGAAGAACCAGCAAAAATCGTATCCAATTCCTCCTGATTCTGATATCCATACCACATATTGTCCGATGACGAGCTTTGGGCAGGCTCCAGCAGAAAGGTCAGGGCCTGATTCAACAGGAGAAGGCACAGAATTGCTCCAATCAGTACTCTCCCGATCTTAGAACTGCGCATACAGAAATCCTCCGGAGGGTGCCGTGAAAACAAACGCAAACAAAATCATAACCATAGCTGTCGTAAGAACTCCTGCCTGAACCACAGCAGGCATCTTCATCAGCCTTCCTCTGACATCAATATGATTCTCTCTCATCAGGCTTACGGCCAGCACCACCAATATGCCAAGAGCTGCAATGCCAACCGGCTTCATGACATAATCCAAATTGTAGGAATACAGTGTCGGCTTCAGACGGGATAACTCAAAATGGCAGATTGTATTTCGGAAGCAAATCATCCGATATCCAAAGTCTTCAATACGGTCGAAGTACCATCCGATGTTGACGATAAGGAACGTCCGAATGACGCGTAAAATATGCGCACACCGCTCGGAAACAGAAAAGGGAGCATGCTCTGCCGCCGAAACAAAAAGCGGACGCAGAAGATCGCTTGACGCAATCACAAGGCCATTATACAGACCCCAGGCAAGATAATGCTCCTGTGCGCCATGCCAGATTCCCACAATCACAAAAACCACGATATTGGCAAGGCAGGCAGGGACAATTCTTCCAAGGTGCTTCCCCCATTTTCCAGGGAAGCGCTTCACAAACCATTTCCCCAGCTTCTGCATGCCGGGAAGCAGTGCAAGCGGATAGAACACATAATCCCGCATCCAAGCTCCCAGAGAAATATGCCAGCGTCTCCAGAAATCTCCAAGCGATGTTGCAAAATAGGGCTGCCGAAAATTCTGCGCCATGGAGACACCGAACAGCCGTGATACTCCCAGCACAATATCGATACCTCCGGAAAAGTCCGCATATTGCTGTGCGGAATACATCAGGATCCCGCAAACCACAACCGCCCCGGGAATGTTCACATCAACCTGATCAAACATCTGACTGATGAGCGGCGACAGTTGCTCTGCAATCACATATTTCTTGAAAAGGCCGTACAGAATAAGCAGAAGTGCCTCATAGGCGCGCTGCACATCCCAGTCATGATCCTGAAAAAGTGAGCTTTTCATGGCATCGTAGCGGTTGATCGGTCCCTCCAGAAGCTGCGGAAACCAGGACACGAACAGGAGATACTTCCCGAAATTCCTCTCACTCTCATATTTTTCGTTATACACATCAATCAGATACGAAATCGACTGAAAGGTATAGAAGGAAATTCCAACCGGAATGAGAATGCTTTTCCATCCGGAGATTTCACTCAGAATATCTCCGGTATACTTCAGCAGTGCCAGAATACCAAAATTCAGGAGCAGGCAAACAACGAGAACCCGTCTTCTTTTCTTCTGAAAGGAAGATTTCACTGCCGCCTTTTCTTTTCTGTCAGTAAGCTTTTTTCTCTCCTCCCGGCATCTGTCCCGAAGGACCTCCAGAAGTCCGGCCGACAGCCATGTGGTACCTGCCGTTGCCAGAAGAAAGAACACGCCCTTCCACTCCAGAATTGCATAAAAGGACAGACTGGCTCCAAGAAGAACAACCCACTTCCGCCCCTTGAAAAGTCTTCCGGATCCATAATACAGAACCAGCCAAAACGATATGAAAAAGATAAATTGTAACGAATAAAACTCCATATACCAGCTTCTGTCTATTTCCCGACAGCTTCCTGCTCTTTTCCCTGATAAATCAGCAGCAGCTTTCTGCAATACTGCTCTGTATTATCAAATTTCAATGAAAGCTTTCCTGCCGCAAGTCTGCGGCATCCATCCCGAAGCGCTGCAAGCCGATCCGCATTCTCCCAAAGCTCCCGAACCTTTGCAGCAAGCTCTTCCGTATTTCCTGCTTCGAAAAGCTCACCGGTAACACCGGAAAGAACCAGTTCCGGAATGCCGCCAAGCTCCGACGCAAGAACCGGCGTTCCCAAAAGCTCGGATTCCATCACAGAATACGGGCAGTTCTCATAGCAGTTTGACGGAATCACTGTGAATTTCGCATGCTGTATGATCGGATACAGCGTCTCCTTTCCCTGAAACCCGATATTTCTTGTATTGGGAAGGGCTTCCACTTCCTTTTCAAGTTCACCTTTTCCAGCGAATACAAACAGAATTTCCGGCAGCCTTCGGCACACCTCCAGAAGACTGTCCACACCCTTTTCCGCATCGTATCTTCCGTAATACAGGACATATCCATGATCCAGCAGGCCATGCTCCTTTAAGGGCGCATCTGCCTGCTGCTCTGCAAGCCTCTGACCCTCTTCCTTACACGAAGAAACAGGCAGATCAATGGCATTATGAAGCGTCACGATTCTCCCCTTCAGCTGCGGATTATGCTCCAGCGTATTCTTCATAAAACAGCTGGGAGCAATGATGGTATCCACCCTGGAATAATTCTTCCGTCTCTTATACAATTCCGCCTCTGCCGATCCCAGAATACTCTGTACCCTCGAATTATGGATACATTTGTATTTCGCACAGTTTCCACAGGCGCCGTCAATACATCTCTGACACAGCTCTCCTGTGGCCGGAATCCGCATCAGGTGCCCCGGGCAGACCCACTGTGAGTCATGTGCCGTATAGACAATCCGGACATTCGGATCAAAGTCCTTGATCTCATCAATGACCGAGGGAGTGATCTGGAAATTGATATTGTTCAGATGCACCACATCCGGATGAAAATCCTCGAGGACTCTTCGAATCTTCTTTCTGGCATCCGTGGAATAAATGATCTTAAAAGGATAGGTCAGCTTACTGATTTTCCCGGAAAGGCTTCTCCTGCCGGTGGCATTATCACGAAATGACATGTTCTCGGTGTAGCTTTCCGCGTGATTGCCGACAATCCGCCCCTCATGCTCCATGCCGAAATATTGGACCTCATGCCCCATCTTCTGCAGCTGACTGCCGATGCTGAAAATATAGGTCTCCGATCCGCCATTGGGATAGAGAAATTTATTGACAATCAGAATTCTCATGTAATATTGATCCTTTTCCATGAATCACAAATCTGATCACAGACATCCATATGATGAAACCAACGCTCTGGCACCAAAACCTGCTTCGACTCATTCTGATTCAGCCAGGCCCCCCACCAGCTGAAGCTGCTGTTGGCAATGATATTGTGACGGCAAATACTCATCAGACACATATCGTACGGGCTGTTTGCTCCATGGTTACAATCCACATAGAACATGCTGTCTCTGCCAAAATGCTCTCTGCACCACGGAATATCATCCGAAAACACATAGAAATGACAATCCGAATAATTCTCACATATATACATCATTGCATTGCGATAATATGCCTCTGTGCACACATCGCGATATACATTTTCATATTTGGAGCTCAGATAATCTCCTCTGCGGACATGAAGGGACACCGACTTCTGATCTTCCAGAATTCTATCTCGCATTTCGCCGCAGGCACTGCCTTCCGGAATTTCCGGAAAACGAAACAATTGTACAATATCCTGCCGGTATTCTTTGAAATACCTCTCACACTGCCAGTAGCCACTGATATAAGTATCTCTTTGCTGAAAGACCTCTGACTGATACCCTTTCCGCACATCTTCCGAATAAACTCTGGCAGTCGAAGGCCTTACCTTCCTCCCGATTTTCTCGAGGAAAGACTCATGATATCCATATCCTCGCAGTCTGGCCGCCGTCTTTTCATCTGCCATTTCCAAATGGAAGTCAGGAAAAAAATCAAGCGCCAGCTCCCGCTCCTGTTGTCCTGAATCATAAAAAGAAAAGTCTGCAGCAGCAGGAATTCCTCTTTTCAGAAACGCCTCACACAGGGCCGCCTGAAACATCTGATTTCCCAGTCCGCCCTTCATTTCAATAATATTCATTGCTCCTTCTCCGGAAGCTGAATCAGGCTCCCCAGATATCTGTCGTACCGATCCGAAGAAAAGTGGGCAAACCCAGCCTCCTGATAAAACGTGATCTCTCCGAAATAGACTTTTCCATTGATGGAATAAAAATCCGTCCGTACACTGGGAATTCCCTCTGAAAGCTTCTTTGCAAGCTCCAGCATCAAATTCAGGTGCTCGGGTCTTGCAATCGTAACCATCGGATTCTTCGGATATTCAATCTGCTCATCGATATAATTCCAGTTCAGATCATACAGATTTCGCTCATGATGCACAAACCGTCCGAAATCAACCTGAATCAGCTCAGGCTTCCCACCGAAATTATATATTTTATAATCCTTCAGTTCCGTTCCGGATTCATCCACCATATACTGTTCCGCAATCACTCTCGGAACAATATTCTTGTATGGCCATTCTCTGCTTGGGTAGAAATAGTTGACCGCAAGTGATTTCGACAGCTTCTTCTTCGCCGTTTCCCAGTCAAAGCTCTCCTTGTCCCTGCAGATTACCACGCTTGCCGAATCATGCGTACATTTCAGAACAAACTGATCCGGAAGCTGTGCCGGATCAATGTCTTCCGGACTCTTCCACACTCCCAGGAGAGGAATCAGATATTCCTCTCCGATTTTATCGGCGATGTACTGACGCACCTCATATTTATCCGCCATTTTCGTGTATTCATCCCGGCGGTCATAAAGTTTGAGCCAGTTCAGCTTCTCATTGAAAGTTTCCGGATGCTCCAGATGGAGCTTTTCTCCCATTCTGATCTCATACATCCATTCCAGATACAGCCGGTCCGGCATCTGCCTGCAGAATACATTGCAGGCTTTTCTCTTGCAGCGCTGCATCAATGAAAGATTCTCTTCCGACACCCTTCTTTCCTCCTGAGTTCTCTCTTTTTCCGGCTTCTTCATTCTGTCAGACAATTCCCAGCTCTTCCTTGCTGCGAAGATGTATGCCGCCTTCTCCGACCTCATAGATCAGATCCGCATTTCGAATTGTCGTGAGTCTGTGCGCAATAATGATCATGGTCTTCTCTCCCTGAAGATGATGGATCGACTCCATGACTGCGTTTTCCGTCTCGTTGTCCAATGCAGAGGTTGCTTCATCCATGACAAGAATTTCCGGATTCTGATATAAAGCTCTTGCAATACCGATTCGCTGCCTCTGCCCACCGGAGATCCGGACTCCCCGGTCTCCGACAAAGGTTTCCAGTCCTTCCGGAAGGCCTTCAATAAAGTCATCCAGCTGAGCCTGGTGAATTGCCTGCTGCACTGCCTCGTCATCAATGTCTTCTTCTCTGACTCCGAAGGCTATGTTCTTCCGAATGGTATCATCCGTGAGGTAGATTGTCTGTGGAATATAGCCAAGAAGCCTGTGCCATGCATTCGGATTCTTCTGTATGCTCCAGTCGTCCACGAAGATATCCCCTTCCTGCGGCATATGAAGTCCCAGAATGATATCCGCAAGTGTCGTCTTGCCAGCCCCGGATGAGCCCACCAATGCCACAGTCTTCCCCTTCGGAATCTCGAAAGAGACATGATCAATGACATTGTAGTCCGCATCCGAATAATGGAAACAGATGTCCTTGACATATACTGCCTTTTGAAAGCTCAGGTTCTTCGTTTCATCCTCCGTACGGAGCGTCTCCTTGAATTCCTCGATTCCCTTCAGATCCTGATAAATAAAATCCAGAGAAGGAGCACAATAATTGATATTGGAAATATAGGAATTCAGTTTTCCCACCGAAGGAAGAATCCGGAACGATGCCACCGCAAAGGCCGTCAGCTGCGGAATAAACG